>PVBE011684681.1_pt1 | contig 16581 bp, 16 predicted proteins | sample 1631181 | NCBI WGS metagenome assembly PVBE01 (sample SAMN08397723, study PRJNA350692) | Marine metagenome, whole genome shotgun sequencing project. | isolation source: water | place: Pacific Ocean | collected 2012-04
ATTTCATCGTCGGGATAACCGATCAGACGCGCCTCACTGATGTTACCGGCCGCGGCCACAATCAAACGGGCTTCCAGGCGGGCCTCTTCAATATACGCCTCGGACAGCTCGCGCTTAAGCGTATCAAGCAGCCTGCCGACGGTCGTCATGCGTATTCGGCGAGGCGGCTCGCCTGTTCGTCTGCCGCCAGGGCGTCAATAATTTCATCCAAATCCCCCTCCATGACGCGATCCAGTTTGTACAAAGTCAAATTGATGCGGTGATCGGTCAGGCGGCCCTGGGGAAAGTTATAAGTGCGAATCCGTTCCGAACGATCACCAGATCCGACTTGGCTTTTACGGTTTGCGGCACGCTCGTTTTGTATTTGCTGCAACTCCGTATCATAAAGCTTCGCCCGCAGCAGCAGCATCGCCTTGGCTTTATTCTTGTGCTGTGATTTGCCGTCCTGACACTGGACAACAATATTGGTAGGCAGATGGGTAATGCGAACGGCGCTATCGGTTTTGTTAACGTGCTGGCCGCCAGCGCCCTGTGCGCGATAGGTATCAATGCGGAGATCGCTGGTGTCTATATGGATATCGACATCCTCGGCTTCGGGCAGAACCGCCACCGTGGCGGCAGAAGTATGAACGCGGCCTTGGGATTCCGTTTCTGGCACGCGTTGAACCCGATGGACACCCGACTCAAATTTCAGCCGGGCAAAAACGCCTTTACCGGAGATGCTGGCTGACGCCACCTTATAGCCGCCGATACCGGTATCACTGATATCAAGAATTTCGAATTTCCATTTGTGGTTTTCCGCATAACGTTGGTACATGCGAAACAGATCTGCCGCGAACAGGGCAGCTTCGTCGCCCCCGGTACCGGCTCTTATTTCCAATATGGCGTTCTTGTCGTCGGTTTCGTCCTTGGGCAAAAGAAGAATTTGAATATCCCGCTCCATGTTGGGAAACGTTTTTTTGAGCTCATGGAACTCCTCTTCTGCCATGGCTTTGACGTCCGCCTCGGTATCAGGATCAGCGATCAAGTCGGCTAAATCGTGCAGCTCGGTCTCGGCTTTATTAAATTCTTCCACCGCCTTGACAATGTCGGTCAGATCGGCGAGTTCCTTGGACAGGCGTGCCAGTTCGCGGCCGTCCATATCGGTCTGGCTGGCTAGGGTGTCGCACAGTTCGTCATGCCGCCGAACGACGCTGTTCAGTTTATCCGCTATACTCATGTGAAATTTACCGGTCCTTTTCCCGCAACTTCATCAGGCGGTCGAGCAGCAGTTTGGTCGCTTTTTCGGCATCGCCGCCGGCTTCCTTCAAAGCATCTTTGCGCAGAATTTCCTTGTTGTCGTCAGAAAGTGCAGTCTCCGGTGGTGCGCTGCCGATGGACGCAGGAAGGGAGAATTTTCCGGCCTCAGCGGCGACAATGGCCCAAGCTTTTTCGGCTTCAGCCTCTCTCGAAGCCCGTCCTTCCCTGGTCACCCGCTCTAGATCATCCAAGGTATAGAAAAAGGCATCCTCGATTTTTTCAACCGCCGGATCGATATCGCCGGGTACACCGGTATCAATGAGAAACACGGGTTTTCGCCGACGGGCGATCGTGCCGCCTTTGATGTCGGCGGCATCCAGTGAATAATGTCGCTTGTTCATAGAGGTGACGACGATATCCGCCTGAACCAGCAATTTGGCCATATCGTTCATATCGCCGGCATGACAATTAAATTGCTGGCTCAACTGATCGGCACGCGACGCCGAAGGATGGGTTACCACCAGATTGTCGAGCCCTGCCGATACCATCCCGGAAGCAAGCATTTCCCCCATCTCGCCGGCGCCGATCAAAAGACCGGAACAGCGGGAGAGATCACCGTGCAGGTCGCGGGCGACCTGCACGGCGGCGGCGGCAATGGAAACGGGCCGGCGGGAGATTTCGGTTTCGCGTCCAATTCGTTCCGCCGCTGCCTGGGCGGCGCCAATCAGATCATCCAGTCCCGGCCCGGACATACCGGCATGGCTGGCGACACGATGGCCGGCCCCCAGGCGCCCGAGAACCTGCTGGTTGCCGATGATCAGACTATCAAGGGCGCTAGCAACAGCGAAAACATGTTTAATCGCCTCGCTGCCTGTCAGGTTATAGGTTTGATTTTCGATTTCGGTCCGGGAGATGCCAGCATGTGCCGTTAACAGGCGGACAATTTCATCGGCGCCTTCGTCGTCATTGGGTGCAATGGCGATGACTTCGGTAACGTCGATGGTGGACAGAATTACCGCCTGATGCAGACCGGCCGACTTCAGGCGGTCATAGAAAGCGGGCAGGCGGGCCTCATTGATAAACAACCGGTCACGCAACTGCATGGTGGACGACCGATGATTAGCGCCAACGAGGATGAGTTGTTCCGCGTGATGCTCCATGGATACCCTGAATTTGCCTTCCATTCGGTTTAAATCATTTGTAATCGGCTAGATGATCTTCCAACGATTCCAAGGATACCTCTTTTTGGTCTCCAGAATCCATATCTCTTACGGTTCCAACATTTCTTGTCAACTCATCGTCGCCCAGCAAAATGGCAGCGCAGGCATTAACATTGTTGGCCCGCTTCATACGTTTTTTTAAATTACCGGAATAAGCGAGATCGACAGTATATCCCTTGGTACGCAGGCGTTCGGCGATTACCAATGCCTCGCTTTCCGCTTCACCGTCGACCGGAATGACTGCGATGGAGCGTTTGCTTTCTTTCTTTTCTTCAAGCAAAAGCGCCAATCGTTCGACACCCGCTGCCCAGCCGGTACCGGGCGTCGCCGGTCCCCCCATCTGTCCGATCAGCCCGTCATAACGTCCGCCGGCCAGGACCGCGCTCTGGGCACCCAAATGTTCGGTGGTGAACTCAAAGGCAGTATGGCAATAGTAATCGAGTCCCCGGACCAACTTCAGGTTATGCTCAAAGGCGATACCCAGTTTATTCAAGCCGTCCTTCAATTGGTTAAAGAACTCGCGGGAATCATCATTCAAGCTGTCCTGCAGAAGAGGGGCGCCGGCAACAATGGCTTGATCACCTTCATCTTTCGAATCGAGGATGCGGAGGGGATTTTTCGCCAGGCGTTCAAGACTTTCCTTGGAGAGACTATCCCGGTGATTTTCCAGGTAGGTCACCAAACGGTCTCGATAGACGGACCGGCTTGCAGTATCACCGAGGCTGTTGAGCTCTAACTTTACTTTGCCGGATAGCCCGAGCTCGTTGAGGATTTGGGCCGCCAGTGCTATAATCTCGATATCGCCCAGCGGTTTCGCTACGCCCAGCAATTCAGCACCCACTTGGCGAAACTGACGACGGCGACCTTTTTGCGGGCGTTCATAGCGGAACATTGGCCCGCGGTAAAAAAACTTAAGTGGTAAATTCTGCTGCAGACCATTTGAAATAAAGGCACGGGCGACACCGGCGGTTCCTTCGGGCCGCAGAGTAATCGACTCACCGCCTCTATCTTCGAAGGTGTACATTTCCTTGGTGACGATATCCGATGTATCGCCAAGCGTGCGCGCAAACACATCGGTAAATTCGAATATCGGTGTGGTAATTTCACCGTAACCGTAGCGTTCGGCGACGTGAAGGGCAGTCTCCTCCACCCGTTGATACTGCCGGTGTTCTTCGGGAAGGATATCTTGGGTGCCGCGGACAGGCTTTAAAGACGGCATGATTGATCTGTTACCTATTTCTTTTTCTGTCAAAGACCATTTTGGAAGACACACGGATGATTTCTGATACTGCCGCCGGTTCCGGTTGTTCGCTACGTTATAGGAAATTTGATGATTGTATTAAGCGACCCGTCATTCACTTGCTGCCGTGCCATCACGTAATTTAGCCGCTTCCAATACGACGTTTCTGCGAACCGCTCCGACGGGGCCGATGGCTGGGACCGGCTCGCCGTCCACCAAGATTTCCAAGGCACCGGCATTGCCCGTCAGCAGGGCTAGGCCCGACCGGTTGGGCACATCATAGCTGTCGCCTTGTTTCAGCAATTTGGTCAGGATCAATTGATTGGCGGCGCTGTCGCGGACTTGAATGTAACTGTCATTTTTAGCCCGCAAGGTAATCCGGGAGACGGTGGTGCTTGCCGTTTCCTCGGCTGGAGCCTGTTCGTTTGAGACGGCGGGGGTCGCTGTTTCGCTGGCCGGTGTTTTGGGCGCCGGCTCGTTTTCTGCCAGTGCGGCAGCGATTTCTTCTGCAGTTGGCGGCGTTTTACTCTTGCTTTCTGCGGGTTTCGCCACTTCAGTTGAGGCCGTGGTTTGATCAGCTGAATTGTCTGAAGCAGGCTGACGAGGCGCTGCTGCATCATGCGTCGGCTTGGTAATATTCTGGGCATCGCCGGCCATCGGATCGGAGGCTGGCTCGGGGTCAGTAATATCCGGTCGCAAAGAAGATGCCACCGTCTCACCTTCGGTGTTTGAGGCAACATCATGCACCGCGTCCGTGGCGGTTCCCGGTGCTGATTCTAATGCTGATTCCGGCGCTGAGGAAGTCACCGGGTGCTGCGTTGATAGCACAGCCGGACTATCTGTCGATGCCGGTGATGGTGCGGCGACGGTTTCCGTCGTTTCAACGAATAGAGATGGCTTATTTACTGCCGCTGGGGTGCTGGCCAAATCAGTCGTTTGGTCAGACGGGCCGCTTCGATCAGTCGTCGGATCTGCCGGTTGCAATACCGGTTCCGGTAGGGTGTTTCCGGCATTGGCGCCAGCGTCATTATCCGCAGCGGCCAGAGGCGCCAGTTTTTCTGGCACCGGCGGCACCTCCTCGGAGACTAATATATCTTTGGTAAAAGCCAGGTACCAGATTCCATAGCCGATGATGGCAATTAACAATCCGACCATGACAATACTGTTGCTGGGTACACCGTGTTCAGGAATCAAAACGGGAAATGTCAGATTTGACTTAATTTCCGGTTTTTCCACCTCGACCTTAAAGCGGCGCACCACTTCTTCGCCATCCAGACCCATAAGTTCGGCATAGGCGCGGATGAATCCGACCGCGTAGATCGTGCCCGGAAGATCATCGTAGCGGCAGTCTTCAATGGCCTCCATATAGACTTGGCGGATGCGCAAAGTTTTAGCGACATCGCTCAGTTCCTCATTGCGGCGCAGACGCGAAGCCCGCAACAGGCTGCCGACGTTGGTTTGCGCGCCGTTTTCGCTGCCGAGGTCCATCGAAGGTGGCAAATTCGCGTTCATCCAAAACCTTCCCAGGCTAATTCACGAATCCCTCTAGCCACCCCACCAATCGGATTACAAATACTCGTTTAAAACGGCAAATCCAACGAGGCGGCAAAAGGAAATAAATCCTTGAAATCAACTATTTCCACTAGAAAAGTAAATTTACATTTAAATTCCAAATGTCTCAAGTTTCTTTTGAAAATCACGGCAATTGAATTTCAGGGGAATATCAATGGTCAAAGTCCAAAACTTAAATCATCACGCCATGATCTAGGGCAAACTGGCGCAGCTTTTCCCTGATGCTGTGCTCCGGTGCATCCCGTAATGAATCTAGATATCGCATTAAGTCTCCGGCGGAAAGGCTTCTGATCATAGATTTTATCGGGCCGATGGAAGACGGTGCCATGGAGAGTGAGCGAAAACCAAGTCCGACCAGCGCCATAGCGTCCAACGGCCGGCCGGCCATCTCACCGCACAAACCTATATCCCTGCCGGCAGCGTCGCACTTTTCAACCACCTCCCGTAAAAAGGCCAAAGCGGCGGTAGACAATGGATCGTAGCGGTCAGCCAGACGCGGACTGCTGCGGTCGCTGGCGAACAGAAACTGGAACAGATCGTTACTGCCAATGGAGATAAAATCGACCCTCTCCAGCAGGGCTGGCATCTGATAGGCCAGCGCCGGCACTTCCAGCATTGATCCGACTCTAAGATTGCGCGGCAACTCCCGCCCTTTCTTTTCTGCACGGCTAAGCTCCCGGTCCAACAAGGCCCGGGCGGCGTCAAATTCCGCGACTTCGGTGATCATGGGGAACATGATGGAAAAATCCCGGCCTTTGGCCGCCCGGATCAAAGCGCGTAATTGATGGCGCATCAAAACAGGCCGGTCCAGCGCTACCCGGATAGCGCGCCAACCCATGGCGGGATTTTCCTCACCCGACGTGTCCCAATAGGGCAACCCCTTGTCGCCGCCAATATCAAGAGTTCTAAACACCACCGGTTTTCCACCAGATTGATCGATGACTTCCTGATAAAGTTCGGCCTGCCGGTCCACATTGGGAAAATCCCGGCTATCCATAAACGGGATTTCAGTGCGATATAGTCCGATTCCATCGGCACCGGTATCTAGCAGGCTGGGCAGATCGGCCAGCAGCCCGGCATTGATATTCAGCGAGACCCGGATGCCATCCTTGGTTTCCGCCGGTACATCGCGCAAGGAAGCATAAGCCGCCATGCGTTGAGCCCGGACGGTTAGCGTTTCCGAAAAATTCTGCAGGATATCCTCAGCCGGGCGAATATGTATTTGGGCGTTGTCGCCATCGACGACAATGGTGTCTAGGGGCTCCACCTTATCCAGCAGGTCGGCGGCCCGGCCAACCACGGGAATATCGAGGGCGCGGGCAACGATTGCCACATGGGTGGTTGCTGAACCTTCCTCCAGCACCAGACCCCGCAGCCGGGATCGGTCATAGTCGAGCAACTCCGCCGGGCCCATATTTCGTGCTACTAGGATAAAGTTGTCCGGCAGATTTCCTTTTTCCTCCGTTTCTTCGCGGCCGATCAAATGTTGCAGCAAGCGGTTGGCGAGATCATCGAAATCCAACATTCTCTCTCGGAGATAGCGGTCCGTCTGCTGACGGAAGCGCGCCCGCGTATCGCTTCGGACTTTTTGCACGGCGGCTTCTGCCGTCAATCCACCGTCGATCGCTTCGCCAATACGCGACAGCCAGCCAGCGTCTTCAGCGAACATTTTGTAAGCTTCGAGAACGTCACGATGTTCTCCGCCGTCGGCAACATCACTTGCTTGCAGCATCTGGTCTATCGCACCGTGCATTTCGGCTACGGCGTTGGCCAGGCGGGCCTGTTCCGCTTCCGGATTGTCACCGACCAGCTTCATAATAGGCACATGGGGTTCGTGGCGCACGGCCTGTCCGATCGCCAAACCGCCATTGAGACGAACGCCAAACAGACCGACCGGCAACAATTTAGCCCCATCAACGGCCAATCGTTCGTCGGTGCTAATGAGATCACCGCTGGCAATAAGTTCGGCCGTCACCATGGCGATGGTTTCCAGGGTTTCGACTTCCTCTTCCGTGTAATGGCGCTGGGTTCGGTTCTGAACAGCCAGGACGCCGGTCACACGCCCGTCACGCAAGATGGGAACGCCGGCCAGCGATTGAAAGATATCCTCACCGGTTTCCGGACGGTAGACGAATACGGGATGGCTTTGGGCATCAGCCAGCGTCAAGGGTCGGGCCTGCGCGGCGATCATACCGATCAGGCCTTCCCCGATACTGAGCCGTGTATTGTGAATGGCTTCCCTGGCCAGTCCGGTGGCCGCAAACAATTCCAATATCTCTCCGGCGCGCAGGACATAAACCGAACACACCTCGGCCACCAGATCGGTGGCGATAGTCGTGACAATCTGGTCGAGGCGAACCTGGGCGCTGCCTTCGCCCGCCATGACGTCGCGCAGGCGCGCCAGCAGCCTCCGTGATCCCGTCATGTTAGGTAATCGCGCCATTCGCTCAGGCCCTGATGTTATCCACTTGTTATAGCCTCAAATTTAGAACAGCACGCTGCCGCCGCAAGGCACGGTCATGCCGACTTCGTCACATTCAGCCGTGATTTCTATTCAGCATCCAGACCGTATGCCGTATGCAAGGCTCGTACTGCCAGTTCGGTGTACTCCTCAGCGACCAGAACGCTAACTTTGATTTCCGAGGTCGATATCACTTGAATATTGATGCCTTTGTCCGCCAGTGTCGTGAACATTTTCTGGGCCACGCCCGCATGACTGCGCATGCCGACGCCGACGACGGAAATTTTAACGACGCCCGGATCGGCGAGGATTGTGCCGATGCCGATGGTGGTGCGGTTTTTTTCCAGCACATTTACTGCCGTATCCAGATCGCCGGTACCGACGGTAAATGTCAGATCAGTGGTGTCGCCGTCCTCGGAAACGTTCTGGACGATCATATCAACATTGACACTTGATTCAGCCAAAGGACCGAATATAGCCGCCGCGACGCCGGGGCGGTCGGAAACCCGCAACAGGGTAATTTTGGCCTCATCACGGCTGTGCGAAATTCCACTTACAACTTGTTGTTCCACAATTTCATCCTCGCTAACGACAAAGGTTCCCGGATCATCCACAAAGGTCGAGCGTACCTGCAATCGCACTTTGTGGTTCATGGCGAGCTCTACCGAGCGGGTCTGCAGAACTTTCGATCCCAAGGAGGCCATCTCCAGCATTTCTTCATAGGTAATTTTTTCAAGTTTATGGGCTTTGGTAACGATCCTTGGATCGCTGGTGTAAATGCCGTCGACATCAGTATAGATATCACATCGGTCAGCATTCAAGGCGCCGGCTATGGCGACCGCCGTCAGATCAGAACCGCCGCGGCCCAGGGTGGTGACCCGATTGGCCGGGCTGATCCCTTGAAATCCCGGTATGACAGCAATTTCACCGGCTGCCAGGCGTTTTTCCAATTCACCGCTATTTATGCCGGTGATGCGAGCTTTACCGTGCACCTCATCGGTTTCAATGGGCACCTGCCAGCCCAGCCAGGAGCGTGCCTGGATGCCCAAATCCTGGATGGCCAGCGCCATCAGCCCGGCATTGGATTGTTCCCCTGAGGACACCACAACGTCGTATTCGCGGGCGTCAAACAGGCTGCCCATCTGGTCGACCAGTTCCACCAGATTGTTGGTGACACCGGCCATTGCCGATACCACCACGACAACTCCATTGCCCTGGTCGTGTTCGGCCTTGGCGCGGAGCGCTGCCTGTTTGATCCGTTCCACGTCAGCGACCGACGTGCCGCCGAATTTTTGAACAACTCGTGCCATAGTTAAATGCCAATATAGAAAGCCAGTTGGAAATCTACGGACTCGAATATATGATCGGGCTGCGTCAGATAACTGGCTGAACCAATTAAGAAAAATTGCCGTCCCGGTTGCCAGCGAGCAGGCAGGCGTATACATACTCTTTCTACCCCCTATTTTGCAAGCGAAGGGGTATTATTTAGGAGAAAAATAGATTGGCGATGGCAGATGCATTGGGTATCTACGGATCCGGATCGTCCCGTAGCGGAACAGGGTCGGCATCACAGCGGGAAATGGAGCATTTCGCTGAACTAGCCGACGCCTGGTGGGATCCCAATGGTGAATTTAAAGCCCTGCACCGCATTAATCCGTTTCGCCTGACCTATATCCGTGACCAAATATGCCGCCACTTTGGGCGCGACGTGACAGATTTGACGTCGCTGACCGGGCTGCGAATACTTGACGTCGGTTGCGGTGGCGGCTTGCTTTGCGAACCGATGTCCCGCTTGGGCGCCGACGTGACCGGATTGGACGCAACCTCCGCCAGCATCGATATCGCGCGCAACCATGCCGGACAAATGGGGTTGACTATTGATTATCAGTTGGGTTCGCCCGAAGACTTCGCCAAGCAGGGCATGTCGTTCGATGTCGTTCTCAATATTGAAGTCATCGAACATGTTGAAGGTATAGACTTTTTCATGGCGGCCTGCACAACTTTGGTGAAACCCGGTGGGATGATGATCGGTGCGACCTTGAACCGTACGGTGAAGTCCCTGGCTTTGGCGAAAATTGGGGCGGAGTATTTTTTGCGCTGGGTGCCGCCGGGAACGCACGACTGGCGGAAATTTGTCAAACCATCTGAATTTGCCGCTCATTTCAGGCGTGGCGGTCTGGACACTGTTGATTTAACCGGTCTGAATTTCGACCCGTTGAACGGCGCCTGGACGCTCGGCGGCGACCTTGACGTCAATTACCTGATCAGCGCCGCGCGGCCCGGCTGATGGCGGCTTCGGTCACTTAACCTATATCTAATTAGGAATTTTTACGGCTTCGGCGCGGCAAGGGTAGGACGTCGATTTTTTCGTCAATCAAATCACCGACTTCCTTGCCGGTGGCCTCGCCATAAATGCCGCGTTCGCCGGCATCACCATAGTGAATAGCGCGCGCTTCATCAGCGAATTTATCGCCGACATAATCACAATTTTCTTCGACGTGGTCCTGAATTTTATTAACGGCTCTGAGTATCTGTTCGGCGACTTCTTTGGCACGCTCCTCGCCGTTTTCCTTTTTGACTGAATTGGAGAGACGCGGCGCCATGGGGGCTTTGCCGATGCTGGTATCGGAACAGATCGGACATTCAATGTCACCGCGCTTCGCCTGTTTATCGTACGTGGCGCCGTCGCGGAACCAAGCTTCAAAATTATGTTCGTTCGAACAATTGAGTTCATAAAGGATCATATGTAACCCAGTACCCTTAAGCAGATCGAACTGAAATTCAGTTCCTTCAGAATGTTCACTATAGCAATTCGGCTAAATTGCCAAGTCCAAGCTTATCCTGTCATCTCATGAATACGTTAACAATTGGCGAATTTCGGCGGATTATCGGTGATATTCTGACCGCACCCCAGAAATTTAAGTGGCCTAGGCTTGCTTAATCCGCCTATTGTAGGTGAACCAGTGCCATAAAGAAGCTAGGCCATTCTTGACATGCACCAAAATAATCAACCGGTTGAGTGGGTAAAGCGATTTGCCGGCATAGTTCCGGAATACGGTCCTGTTCTGGACCTCGCCTGCGGCGGCGGCCGGCATGGCCGGTTTTTAATGGAGCTGGGACATCCGGTGACTTTTGTGGACCGGAATGTCACGGGCCTTGGCGATATCGCCGGTTTGGGCGAAGCGGTAATTGTCGAGACGGATTTGGAGACGGGGAGTTCGTGGCCGCAGCAACTGGTGCAAACAAAATTTGCCGGCATTGTTGTCGTCAACTACCTGCATCGGCCGCACTTTCCGATGATAGTGGAGAGCCTGACCGCGGGCGGTGTTTTGATCTACCAGACTTTTGCACAGGGTAACGAAAAGTATGGCCAGCCCAGTAATCCAGATTTTTTGCTACGGGAAAACGAGCTGATGGAATATTTCGGGAAGGATTTGGATGTCGTTGAATTCGAGCAGGGTTTTTTCCAGGAGCCGAAGCCGGCAGTCATCCAGAAAATCTGCGCCTGTAAAAACTACTGAAACCAGATGAGGTTTTTAATTGTAAGATTCAGTTCTTGGGGCCGCGCGTTTTGATATCCCGGTCATGTTTCAGCGCGGGAATTTTTGATCGGGCGGCGGCGACTGCGGCTGGATTGATCTCGGCAGTAATGATCCCTTCATCAGTGTCGGCGTCAGCCAGAATCTCCCCCCAGGGGCCGACGATCAAAGAATGGCCATAGGTCTCCCGACCTTCGGCGTGCTGGCCAGTCTGGGCCGGGGCGATAATAAAACATCCGGTTTCAATGGCCCGCGCGCGCAGTAATATGTGCCAATGGGCCTCTCCAGTTGTTCTGGTAAAGGCCGACGGGATCGTCAAAAAAGCCGCGCCCGCCTGGGCTAAAATCCGATAAAGGTAGGCAAAGCGAAGATCATAACAAATGGTCATACCCAGCGGACCCCACGGTAAATCCGTCAGGACTGATTTTGTACCAGGGGTATAATTTGCCGATTCCCGATAGGTTTCCCCGTCGTCCAGATCGACATCGAACATGTGAATTTTATCGTAGGTGGCCGCAATGGTGCCGTCTGGCGAAAACAGATAGCAGCGGTTGGTGACGGGGGCTGAATTATTATGGGTGTTGGTTTTTACGGCCAGAGTGCCGCCCAATATCCATGTGGCATGGCCGCGTGCCAGTTCCTCGTACATCGGTAAAAAAGGGTGGTCCGATTCCGCCGGCGCCTGGGCCAGCAGACGTTCCCGGTCCGGTTCCAACATGCTGACGCATTCGGGTAAGGTAATAAAATCGGCACCCAATTCGACCGCATGCAGAATGTGATCACGTATGATCGGTAGATTATCACCGATGTTCCGGCGGGCGTTGGTTTGAATGCAGGCGGCGGTAAAAATAGGGCTCATTAAGGTGCTTCGCTATACCGGCCAGGGTTTAAAGACCTAGGCCGGGGCCTCCGGATTGAGAAGTGCGTCCAGCTTCCCTTTGGCGTCCAGCGCAAATAAATCGTCACATCCGCCGACCGGTTTATCATCAATAAAAATCTGGGGAACCGTATGTTCACCATCGGCGCGATCAATCATTTCAAGCCGTTTGCTTGGTTGCTGAATGACATCGATTTCGATGAAAGTGACATCTTTGTCTTCGAGCAGGCTTTTGGCCCGGTAGCAATAACCGCAAAAGGGAGATGTATATATTTCAATTTTAGCCACAAGTTCGATCCATATCTATCAAAAGACACCATTCCGTATATACCCCATATATATCCTTGAAGTCGAATAACCAGTCACAAATCCATCAATTAAAGGTGAAAGACCATCGATGGTTAAATGGTGGAATTGTCGCGGACCACGCGTGCCAAGGTTAAAACGTTGATTTTACTGGCGCCACTTCGTCGAAAAATTCTGGCGCAGGCTGATACGGTGGCGCCCGTCGTCATGACATCGTCAATCAACAGAACCCGCTTGGCGCTAATTATTTTTTGGTTGCGTTGATAAATCGCGAAAGCGCCCCGCAGATTTTTTTGCCGCTGATCAATTGACTTTCTACCTTGAGAAGCCGTTCTCCGTTGACGATGGATGACGTTGGCTTCGGTTCGGTTGCCGCTTTTACGGCCGTTGAAATTGGCCAGCAACGCCGCTTGATTGTAGCGGCGCATACACAACCGCGTCCAATGCAGCGGCACGGGGACGATGATGTCGCTTTCCGCCATCAGACCACCACCGGCCCGCATCATTCATTGGACATAGGTTTTTGAAGCATTAGGTATGGTCGCCGTGTTTGAACGGCAGCACCAGCCTCCGGCTATGATCGTTGTAGACTATCGCCGACCTGGCTTGATCGAAATCCGGCCGTCGGCGGGCACAGTCGCCACAAAGGGTGTTAGGTCCAATATCATACGGAAAGAGTAGACCGCTCATTGCGCGCCGCCGATAAAGGTAATATTACTCCAGCGATGGCCACATAGAGAACCATTGCCACCCACGGGAAGTTCGCAATTGAGACACCGGGGCGGGTAAAGCATATCCAGAATGAGATTGTAAGTGTCGTGGCGCAACAAAGTTCGTCGTTCAGGCATTGTATTCATTATTGACTATGGCGTTGGGAGAGGCGTTTTTATGTGGCATACAGAAAAAAATCCCGAAACCAGGGATTGTTTGGAATTAAGCTTAGCGAAGAGAGAAATGTATTTTGGATAATGAGTCGTTATTTGACCGGCGGGCGGTGCGGCGAAATCGTGACCGCGCCAGTGTGAATTTTGCCAAGTTCGACTATCTCATCACGGCAGCCGCGGCAATGCTGGTTGATCGACTGGAAGATATAAGGCGGACGTTTCCAGTTGCCCTGGATCTTGGGTGTCATACGGGCCAAGTGGCGGCCGCGACCAGCGAAACAGGAAAAATCGAGAGCCTGTTTCAAAGCGACCTGTCACCCTTCATGGCGGCAAAATCGGGTGGTTTGTGTTTTGCAGCCGATGAGGAGTTTCTGCCGGTCGGTGACGATAGTCTGGATCTTGTCCTTTCTTGCCTATCGCTTCATTGGGTCAACGATCTGCCCGGTGCGCTGATCCAAATCAGGCGTGCTTTGAAACCCGACGGATTGTTTCTGGGGTCATTTCTTGGCGGCGAATCTCTGGATGAATTGCGCCAGGCCCTGGTTGCCGCCGAATCGGAAATCACCGGCGGCGTCCATCCCCGGGTTTCCCCCATGGCTGACGTCAGGGACGGCGGTGCGCTGCTACAGCGGGCCGGTTTTGCCATGCCCGTCGCCGATACGGATCTTTTTACGGTTTCCTATGAAAATCCGCTGAAGCTGATGCGGGATCTGCGGGGAATGGGGGAACAGATGGCGACCTCCAGCCGCTTGAAATCATTCTCCAGAAAAGACGTTTTAATCAGAGCAGCTGAATTTTACGGGGAAATATTCGGTAATGAAGAAAGCCGTGTGACAGCAACTTTTGAAATTATAACGCTGACGGGCTGGGCGCCCGCGCCCGATCAGCAGCAACCATTGCAGCCAGGAAGTGCTGAGCAAAGTTTGGGGGACTTTCTCAATCCAGACGATGTATAAGAAACTTCAGGAAAGACCAGACTGAACGGACATTTATATCATCTCTTGCGTCTCTAAAGGCTCACTATTAGGGTCTGGCAATGAAATTCTCTGAACCCCTTATGCGCGGTAAATTAATCAAAAGGTACAAGCGCTTTCTGGCCGATATTAAACTTGATGACGGGCGGGAAGTAACGGCTCATTGTGCCAATTCGGGCTCGATGTTGGGCCTCAATGTGCCGGGGGCTGAAGTCTGGATCTCCCCTGCCAACAATCCCAAACGCAAGCTGAAATACACGTGGGAAATGATCAAGATGGAGAACTCACTCGTCGGCATCAATACATCGCTTCCCAACAAAATCGTCCAGGAAGCGATTGAAAATGGCGATGTCGAGAAGTTGGCCGGATACCCCTCTTTGCGCCGCGAAGTGAAATATGGTGAAAATTCACGCGTCGATATTTTGCTGGAGGATGAAGGTCTACCTACCTGTTATGTTGAGATCAAAAGCGTAACCATGAAACGCCATGATTTAGCTGAATTTCCTGACGCCGTAACAACCCGCGGCACCAAGCACCTTCGGGAACTGGTCAATCAGGTTAAAAAAGGCGACCGCGCGGTCATGTTTTATTTGGTGCAAAGAGAAGACTGCGACCGCTTTACGATCGCCGGCGACATCGACCCTGGATATGCAGAAGCCTTGCAGGCGGCAAAATTTGGCGGTGTTGAGGTGCTTTGTTATAGTTGCCGAGTCCGTCCGGAAGGGATAAGTCTATCGTGGAAATTACCTCTGGACGTTTAATAAATCCATCGTTCCATTTCTACCGGTTTTAAAAAGTTTATTCGGCAGACTGATGGGATCGTGAAATAATCAGGTTGGATCAGTCTTCCGGGTTAGTTTAGGAGTTGAGAATTTGGATGCGGAAGCGCGATCGATAAAAATACATACCGAAGCCGATTTTGAAGGTATGCGCAAAGCCGGAAAACTGGCGGCGATGACCCTTGATTTCATAACCGAGTATGTTGAGCCCGGCGTCACAACCGAGAAACTTGATAAACTCTGTGCTGATTTTATCGCCGACCACAGCGGTATTTCTGCTCCTATGGATTACCGAGGCTACCCGAAATCTGTATGTATTTCGATCAATCATGTGGTGTGTCATGGCATACCCGGCGAGAAAACCCTGTTGGACGGCGACATACTCAATATCGACGTGACGCCTATTTTAGACGGCTGGCACGGCGATTCCAGCCGCATGTATTTCGCCGGAGAGGCAAGTGTGAAGGCCCAACGCCTAGTTGATGTTACCTATGAATCCCTAATGAAAGGGCTGGCGGTGATCAAACCCGGCGCAACGTTGGGTGACATAGGTCATGCCATCGAGAGCTTCGTTACGCCATTCCGTTATACTGTTGTTCGGGATTTCTGCGGCCATGGATTGGGTCGCGTGTTTCACGACGCACCGAATGTTCTCCATTTTGGCCGACCCGGTGATGGCATGGTGCTGCGGGAAGGCATGTTCTTTACGGTAGAGCCCATGATTAATATTGGCCGACCGGAAGTTAAAATTCTGGCGGATGGATGGACGGCGGTAACCAAGGACCGGAGCTTGTCGGCGCAATTTGAGCATTCGATAGCAGTTACGGCAGATGGCATTGAAATATTTACGTTGTCACCCACCGGATTGGACAAACCTCCCTATATTTTAGAAACTGAATCGACTTAAATATTACTCTGGCCAAGTTTTATTTTCCGTGAACGAAAAGCCCCATTATAGCGGTCACCGAAAACGGCCGGGGAAACACCGGCCGACTATGAAATGTTGGAACTGGTGCTATTTATGGTCTTGTCGCGGGGCGACGTGAAACCCTTCGCCAAACGCTTGTTTTTCTCTAAACCCCGTTAGATTACCAACGAAATGCAATATTTCCCGCTGAAGCTTTTTACTTAAAATAACAGTTCGTTGGCGATCATCTTTATTTTGATTGTTTTGAAGATGAATTCGGTCACGGATTGTACCGTCGTCGTTTTGCACGTTGCCAACCATTAAAGCTGCGACTTCACCAGCTCGTATTCCCACTTGAAACGACAGCATGACCAGCAATCGATTGCGCTTGCCTGTATCAAGCCGACAAGTCGACCATCAGCCGGCCTCTGAACTGGCTGAGCGAGTTCTGGGGGTCAAACGCACAATTCGGGTCAGTCGCCAGGAGGTCTAAGCTCTGATCAAAGACTGCACGGAACAGCCAATCCAACGGCCGAGCATGAAACAGCAGAGCTGGTATTCCGGCAAGAAGAAACGCCAGACC
>PVBE012602101.1_pt1 | contig 16581 bp, 10 predicted proteins | sample 1631181 | NCBI WGS metagenome assembly PVBE01 (sample SAMN08397723, study PRJNA350692) | Marine metagenome, whole genome shotgun sequencing project. | isolation source: water | place: Pacific Ocean | collected 2012-04
AGAGGAGTATGGTATGCAGACGAAACTGAAGGGGATCTTGCTGATGGCGACCCTGGTGGCGGCTACGTGTTTGAGTGAGGCAGTGGGTGAGCGCGAACTGAAGCTTCGATACGAGCAGCCTGCAAACCAGTGGGTTGAGGCCCTTCCAATTGGAAACGGAGGGTTCGGCGCCATGATTTTCGGGGGCGTGGAGCAGGAACGTATCCAGTTTAACCATGATACTCTGTTCAACGGTCAGCCGCATGACTATGCGCACAAGGGTGCGGTCAAGCACCTGCCGGAAATTCGTAGACTCCTGTTGGAAGGGAAGCAAAAAGAAGCCGACCGTCTTGCGGGCCGCGAGTTCATGAGCGTAGGCGCAGGAGGGGGCAATCGCCAGCAGGCGTACCAGCCCTTTGGTGACCTGTTGTTGTCGTTTCCCGGTTTCAAGGGTAAGGCCGCGGATGGATACCGGCGCGAGCTGGATATCGACAGTGCCGTCGCGCTGGTCGAGTTCGTGCTGGACGGTGTGACGTTCAAGCGCGAAGTATTTGCATCTCATCCGGACAACGTCATCGTAACCAGGCTCGAGTCGAGCAGAGCGGGAAGCCTCAACTTCATCGCATCACTGACCTGTCCGCACGACGAGGTGACCATCAAGTCCAGCGGTAAGGACCTGCTGGTCATGACCGGCAAGGTGAAGAAAGGCGTTACTCGATTGGAGGCGCGGCTTCTCGTGCGTGTAGAAGGCGGTAAGGTCATCGCCGGAGATGCGGGGGTTGAGATCAAGGGCGCCGATTCAGCGACGCTGATCCTGGCCGGTGCGTCCAGCTTTGTTAACTACAAGGATGTAAGTGGCGATCCATCCAAGGGGAACGAAGCTACCTTGAAGGAGGTGACGGGAAAAACTTATGAGGAATTGAAATCAGATCACATTACTGATTACCGGACGCTCTTTCGAAGGGTAGAGCTCGAAGTAGGGATATCCGACAGGGCAAAGCTACCGACACCGCAGCGGCTGAAGGCTTTCGACCAGGGAGATCCCCAAATGGTTGAGTTGTTCTTCCAGTTTGGACGTTACTTGCTAATTGCCTGCAGCAGGCCGGGTAGCCAACCGGCCAATCTTCAGGGGCTCTGGAATGAATCTCTGAAGCCGCCGTGGGAGAGTAAGTACACGTGCAATATCAATACCGAGATGAACTACTGGCCCGCTGAATTGACGAACCTCGCCGAATGTCATGAGCCGTTGATCAGCGCGCTCAAAGACTTGTCTGCAACGGGAGCCAACGTGGCAAAGGAACACTACGGCGCGCGGGGCTGGGTCGTTCATCACAACTTCGACCTGTGGCGCGGGGCTGCACCCATCAATGCGGCAAACCACGGAATCTGGCAGACCGGCGGTGCATGGATGTGTCAGCACTTGTGGTGGCACTACGAATTTGGTGGCGACAAGGATTACCTTGCCAAGACGGCCTATCCCCTGATGAAGGGTGCCGCGCTTTTCTTTGTGGATGCGCTTGTAGAGGACGCGAGGAACGGCAAGGGCTGGTTAATATCGGGGCCGTCCAACTCGCCTGAGAATGGAGGATTGGTCATGGGTCCAACGATGGATCACCAGATCATCCGGAATCTGTTCGGCAACACGATAGAGGCATCTCGCATACTGGATGTGGACGCAGCGCTTCGGAAGCAACTGGCCGACATGCGCAAGCGCATCGCACCGAACCAGGTCGGACAGCATGGTCAATTGCAGGAATGGCTGGAAGACAAGGACAACCCCGGGAACAGGCACAGGCATGTCTCCCATCTCTGGGGATTACATCCGGGCAAGGAGATTCATCCGAGACTGACACCCAAGTTTGCACAGGCATGCAGGGTCACGCTGAAGCACCGCGGCGATGGAGGTACAGGCTGGTCCAAGGCATGGAAGATCAACTTCTGGACAAGGCTGCTTGACGGCGACCATTCGTTCAAGATGCTGCAAGAGGCGCTCAGAGGCAATACGTATCCGAACCTGTTCGACGCGCATCCTCCGTTCCAGATAGACGGTAATTTCGGTGCCACCTCGGGTGTGGCAGAGATGTTGCTCCAAAGTCATGCCGGCGACGTTCACCTTCTGCCGGCGTTGCCGTCGGCACTGGCGACTGGAAGCGTTAAAGGGCTGCGCGCACGCGGGGCGCTTGAAGTGGATATGAGCTGGTCCGGCGGTGAACTCACCAAGGCCGTTATCCGCTCGAAGAAACCCGCCAAGTTCAAGGTTCGTTATAAGGATAAGGTGACGGATGTCAAAATGGATGCGGGAGAGTGGACAATGCCGTTGAAGTGAGGGGTTCGCCTCCGGACGTATGTTTCGCCCACATGCACAGCGGGCACCGAGGCCGGTGCCCCTCCCGCCAATGGACGCATATTGCACTTGGGAGGGTCCGCGGCCTCGCGGACCGTGTGCAATGACGGCGAAACCCAGGTCTAATCCCCCTCCAGCCAATTCCCATTGTTTCCCAATCCGGTTGCGTTTATCATTCCTCTTTGCTGATTGGAGAGAACTGTGAAGCGCGACGTTGTTAAGTACGGGAATGATGCACTGCGTGTTAAGGCATTGCCGGTGGAGATAGTGGACGAGGATATTCGTACACTTGCATCGGACATGCTGGAAACAATGTATGCGAACAGTGGCGTTGGTCTGGCTGCCGAGCAGGTTGGGCGGACAGAGGCAATATTCGTTATTGATGTTTCGCCACCTCCCGGTTCCAACCACGAAGATGACTACGAAGACGAAGAGCCGGAGAATCCAGGCGTGCCCATGCCGATGGTTCTTATCAATCCCGAAGTTCTTTCATCCGACGCTGGCCAGGAGACGGTCCAGGAGGGCTGCCTGAGCTTCCCCGAGATATTTACAAACATTACGCGACCGGCAGAGGTCACGGTGGCGTACACGGACTTGGAGAGCAGCAGGAACACAATCACAGCAAGTGGACTGCTCTCCCGCGCCATACAGCATGAGATGGATCACCTGAACGGTGTGCTGCTCGTAGACCGAATGTCCCACGTTCAAAAGATCTCACTGTCGGGCAAGCTCCGCCGCCTCAAGAAGGCGACACAGTCTACCGGTACCTGATCGGAATGCCACTAAGTTTAAGGCTCTCTCTGGCTGGACCCACCTCGCCCTGGGGACACCTCACCTGGGTGTGCTATCTCACAATTCCGGTAACACATTGTGCGTCCCAGGAGTAGAGCGGGCGTTTCGCCTGCTCATGATCAGCCATTCCTCAGCGCTTCCACCGTTTCAGTGATGATCTCGACAGCCGTGGAGATGTCGTCCAATGTCGTCATTCTCCCTGTCGAAAGTCGAAGCGTCCCCCGCGCCCATTCCGTGGGGGTATTCATTGCCTTCAGCACATTGGATATCGTGACTTCCCCGGAGTGGCAGGCAGATCCGGCGGACGCCGCAACTTGGGCGCGGATTCTATCCAGTAGCTCATTCGCTTCCACCCCCTTGATCGCAAGACTCAGTGTGTTTGGCAGCTGTCTTCCGGGATGACCGTTAACTCTCGTTTCGCCCAGGCGCTGCTGCAGTTGGCTGCACAGTTCGTCTCTCATCTCCATGAGGTGCTGCGCGTGTCCATCAATACTCTGTCCCGCGATCTCGCACGCCTTCCCGAGGGCCACGTCAAGGAGCACGTTCTCCGTTCCCGCCCGGCAAGCAGACTCGTGGCCGGCGCCATGCATAAACGGCTCAAGGTGTACGCCGTTCCGTATAAATAGGGCGCCCACACCTTTAGGCGCGTAGACTTTGTGACCGGCGATCGACAGGAGATCTACCCCCAGGTCGCGAACATTCACGGGGATCTTTCCAACGGACTGCGCCGCGTCCGTGTGGAGTGACACGTCCCGTTCCCGCGTGATCTGAGAGATCTCCTCAATGGGCTGAATGGTGCCCACTTCGTTATTAGCGTGCATGACGGACACCAAGATGGTGCGCTCCGTGATGGCGCGTCGCACATCATGGGGGTCAACCATACCCGTCTCGTCCACGGGAAGATAGGTCACTTCCGCGCCCATCCGTTCAAGGAATCGGCAGGGATTCAGTACGGCGGGATGCTCAATCCGCGTCGTGATAATGTGGTTGCCCTTGTCTCGCAGAGCGAAGAAAGCGCCTTTAATCGCATGGTTATTCGATTCAGTGCCCCCGCTCGTGAAGACCACCTCATCTGAGTCGCATCCCAGCAACCCGGCAACCTGCAGGCGGGCGGCTTCGACGGCTTCCTTGGCCGGGACACCGGCCCAGTGATGACTGGAGGGGTTGCCGTAGTGATCGACCAGGAAGGGGCGCATGGCCTCGGCCACTTCCGGTTCAATCGGAGTGCTGGCGTTGTAGTCCAGATAGACTCTCTTCATGTGCTCCCTCCATCGAGTGAATTCTCAGTGCTGCGGCTTAGCCTGAGTTCCTGTATCCAGCAGAACAGCACTGGTACGACCAGCATGGTGACGACCTCGATAAGCATCCCCCCAAAGGACGGAATCGCCATGGGAACCATCACGTCGCTTCCGCGCCCGGCCGAGGTCAACACGGGGAGGAGCGCAAGAACAGTTGTAGCTGTTGTCATGAGGCATGGACGCACTCTTCTTTCGCCGGCAAAGAGAGTTGCATCGCGAATCTCTGCGACAGTTGACGGTTTCTTCTCTTTGAACGCCTGTCCCAGGAAGGTAGCCATAACAACACCGTCATCGGTTGCAATGCCGAACAGTGCAAGGAACCCCACCCATACCGCAACGCTAAGGTTGATGGGGTGCATCTGGAACAGTTCACGCATATCGACACCAAGTAGCGAGAAGTTAAAGAACCAGTCCTGCCCATAAAGCCAAATCAAAATGAATCCTCCGGACCAGGCCACAAACACTCCGCTGAAGACAAGCATTGAGGTCGTAACAGATTTGAATTGGAGGTAGAGGATCATGAAGATAAGGAGCAGCGAGAAAGGTAACACCCAGGCGAGAGTCTTCCTGGCCCTGACGAAATTCTCATACGTCCCGGCAAAGGAGAAACTCGTGCCATCGGGCAAATCCAAGCGTCCAGCCTCTATTGCTTCATTGAGAAACTGTCGAACATTGTCCACAACTTCGACTTCCGCATACCCTTCGAGTTTACCCATAAACACGTACCCGACGAGCGACGTATCTTCCGTTTTGATCACCTGCGGCCCCGGGACGAATCCTATTTCGGCAAGTTCTGACATCGGAATCTGCGACCCGTCAGGAGCCGGAACGAGGATTCTTCCTAACGACTCAATAGTATCTCGAAGCTCACGCATGTAGCGTACCCGGACGGGATAGCGTTCACGGCCTTCTACGGTCGATGTCACGGGTTGCCCACCGACCGCGACCTCTATGACGTCCTGTATTTCGCGCAGGCGGATTCCATATCTAGCTATGGCCCGACGATCCGGGACGATTTCAATATAGGGTTTTCGGTCATCCGTGCTCCTGTCGATATTGACAATGGAAGAATCGACACCAGGGACGATACCAGATCTCAGCAGTTTCTCGATCTGTGTGGCGGTGGAGTTGATTTCTTCACGACTCTGCCCCTTGATTTTAACTGCCATCGATCCACGAATGCCACTCTGCAACATAAGAAGACGCGTAGAAATTGGCTGCAGTTTCTCCGGCTTTGTAATGCCCGGCATGTGAGCAGCCTTCAGAATCTCCTCCCAGATATCCTCTGGTACACGTATATGGTCGCGCCACAGCCTGACCTGTTCTCCGTCTTCATCCGTTCCATATTCAGGCTTGTAAGTAATGATTGTCTCAATCATTCCGAGCGGCGCTGGATCAAGGGCGCTGTCGACCCGGCCGATCTTCCCTACAACGTCCTCGACTTCCGGGATTGCACTTATCGCTCGGTCCTGGGTCTGGAGTATGTCTAAAGCTTCTCCTATAGAAGCATGTGGGGTCGTAGAAGGCATGTACAGGAACGAGCCCTCATCGAGTGGCGGCATGAATTCGGTTCCAAGGCCGCGCCAGCATAGTATGCCCAGCAGGATTAGAAGAGACGGAACGGCAAGGAATAGGGCCTTGTGCGCCAGGCACCAACGTAACACCCGTGAATAGGTTTTGTAGAAGATTCCGGTTGTCAGAAGAGGCACGGCTACCAGCCCGGAAACAAAGAGCAAGTTGATCAGAAAGTGCCTTCCCACGCCAAGGGGCATCCAGAACTTTGTCAGAACAGGAAGCGCCGCAACGGTGATGACGAGGATGTGCCAGAATCCCATCTTTCTGGGTTTGCCACGTTTCCGGTAGATAGTTAATGCGAGGACGGGAATTACAACTAGCGACACAACGAGTGATGCAACCAGGGCAAATGTCTTTGTAAGTGCCAGGGGCTTGAACAGTTTGCCCTCCGCGCCGCTCATCATGAAAACGGGCATGAAGCTGACGACGGTGGTTGCCACTGCCGTAAGTACGGCGGATCCGACTTCACGCAGAGCGTTATGAACGGCAGTTCTCACAGTGTTGCGCTGTAATTGCTGCACAATGTTCTCACAGACAACAATTCCCATGTCGACCATTGTCCCTATGGCAATGGCGATTCCGGAAAGCGCCACTATATTGGCATCTACGCCGAACAACTTCATGGCAACAAAACAGAGGAGTACCGCCAGGGGCAGAAGCGAGGAGATCAACAGCGAACTTCTCAGATGCATGAGCATCACGAACACAACAATAATGGTGACCAGTATTTCCTGGGATAGAGCCGCATTCAGAGTGTTCAGGGTTTCATGAATCAGTTCGGCACGATCATAGAACGGAACGATCGTAACCTGGCTCACGGTGCCGTCGGCAAGGGTTTTCTTTGGTAAGCCGGGGGAGATTTCCGTGATCTTTTCTTTGACGTTGCGTATCGCGGCAAGCGGGTTCTCTCCGAACCGGACAACCACAACGCCGCCGACAGCTTCAGCCCCGGCCTTGTCAAGCGCACCACGTCGCAAGGCTGGACCAAGTTGAACTCTTCCGATGTTTTTGACATAGACCGGCACATTATCGATCGTTTTTATGACCGTGTCCTCGATGTCGGAGACCTGTTTCAGGAAGCCGATACCGCGTATGACGTATTCAACACGATTGATTTCGATACTTCTCGCGCCTACATCAGCGTTCGATGCTTTGACTGCGGAAAACACGTCATGCAGTGATACTCCGTATGCGCGCATTGCGTCAGGGTCGACATCGACCTGGTATTCTCTGACATATCCGCCGATTGACGCCACTTCTGCAATAAGAGAACTGCCGTCCGGACCGCGCGAAGACAGAAGGGCATCCTTGACGTACCAGTCTTGTATGGATCTGAGTTCATCGAGGTCCCACCCGCCTGTTGATTCGCCGTCGCTGTCTCGGCCTTCCAGGCTATACCAGAATACCTGGCCAAGTGCCGTTGCATCCGGGCCGAGGGTCGGGTTCACGCCTTCAGGCAATGCACCGGCAGGCAGGCTGTTGAGTTTCTCAATGATTCGGGAACGCGACCAGTAGAAGTCAACATTCTCGTTGAAGATCACCGAGATGCTCGAGAATCCGAACATCGACAGTCCTCGAACTGCCTTGACGCCGGGCATGCCCAGCAAAGCTGTCGTCAGGCGATATGTAACCTGGTCCTCAACATCCTGCGGAGAACGGCCAGGCCAGGCCGTGAAAACAATCTGCTGATTCTCTCCGATGTCAGGTATCGCATCGACCGGAACAGGATCGCGCGGCAGGAATGGGATGTTCCAGTCGAAGGGAGCAAATGAAATGCCAATAGCAACAATCAGGAGAGCCAGCATCCAGACAATCAGTCGGTTGTTGAGACACGCCGGGATAAAACTGTCAAGCAGCGTGTGTGATGCATCGCTAGCTCTATCATCATCATTGCTCATTCGATGGCTCCTTCTCTACGAGCTCAAGCTCGATGCCATCTTTCTTCATCTTCTTAATGTACCCGTCCCGGTCTTTGCTGAACTTCCCGTCACACCCGGGGCAACAGAAATAGATCCTGTACCCTTCGTGATCCGCGTAGACATCCCTGTTGATATCGCCCCCCATTACCGGACACTTGGTCTGTGGCTTTCCCTGCGCATTGCCGGCAGTGCTCGCGTTCATCATGCTGGGTTTGCCCATGATCTGGAGAGCACTGTCGATTCTGAAATTGCCGTTTACAACAACACGATCGCCTTCGTTCAGCCCATCCAGCACTACGTAGTAGTCGCCGGTTCTCCGTCCGAGAGTTACCTCGCGGCCTTCGTACTCACCCTCGTTTTCTGTGGCTATGTATACGACGGCGCGTTTCCCGGTGATCAACGGTGCCGTTGCGGGAATAAGCAGTGGCTCTGTCTTGGATGATGAACCTGAAGCGAAGTCTGAGTCTTCGGCCTTAATCAGCGGCATCTCGCAGATCGTGCAGCTCCCGGACTCATCGTGCATGTCTTCAGGATGCATGGGGCAAATCCATTTTCCGCTGAGGTCTGTCCCAAAGGGGTTGCCCAAGGCATCGATCTGGGCAGATATCGTCGCCCTCACAAACATTCCGGGTTTGAGGGCACGATCCTTGTTGGCTACGTTTACCCGGATACCTACGGTACGCGTCTTCTCATTCAGAACAGGGTCAATGAAAGCAACAGTACCTTTGAACACACGACCGGGATGACTCTCTGCAGTTACTGCGACATTCTGGCCGTAGAGGATGAGAGCGATATCTGATTCATACGCATCGAGCTTGACCCACAGATGCGAGAGGTCGGCAATCGTATACATGGGGGAGCCAGTCTCCACATAAGCTCCCTCAACGACATTCTTGCCAACGATTATGCCGCTGATGGGGGAATGGATCGTCATATTATCGTTTGCAGTGCCCCTCTTTTCTATCGCGGCAACTTGCTCCGAGGTTATACCCAGCAACCGGAGTTTTTCCCGTGCAGCATTGATGAGAGATGTGTTCCCCAGTCGGATGCCCTGGACGAGTTCCTCCTGTGCGGATAGTAAATCGGGGCTGTAAAGGGACACTAGATGGTCGCCTTTCTCGACCCGCATCCCGGTGAAATCGGCATACAGTCGGTCAATTCTTCCACCAACTCTTGCCGTGACATGAGCAACCCGTGATTCATCGAAGACAATCTTTCCGACCATGCGAATTTCGGCAGAGACGGATTTCCTTTCGACTTCAGCTTCCTGGACGCGGGCAAGCCTGCGTGAACGTTCCGACATGGCTATTCTCGGCGCATTGCCTTCCGTGCCGCCTTCGACGGGTTTAAGTTCCATGCCGCACACCGGACAGTTCCCCGGTGTGGGGGAAGGGGGAACGCACAACATAGGACATGCGTACATTGCCCCGTGTTCTCCGGTCTCATTGTCAGCGTGATCTTCATGATCTGAACCACAGCCTGCAAACACAGCCACTGCGAGCATCATTGAGATGATTCTGATTCTCATTACAGTCTCCTAAACCCAGTCCTTTGGGCGGGGTCAAAATCCACTGGCTATGTCATTACGTTCCTACGGGAGGGACGCCGGCCGCGGCGTCCGCGGGCAGCGAGGCCGCTGCCCCTCCCACTCACTCGCCAATCCTACTTTGTTGTCTTCAGTGTTTTGTCCTGCGTAATATTGTCTTTCTTCTTTTTACTGCTGTCTTTACTGAGTTCTCTTCCTATCAACATTTCCAGCTCGGCCAGTCTTTGGGCGCGGTTGACCAGGGCGCGTTCGTAGGACAGTTCAAATTCAAGGAGCACGCGCTCCGAATCGATGACATCCAGGAATTCCGCCTTTCCCGACTCGAAGGCCTGGTTGTTGACTTCAAGCGATTCCCATGCTTTCGGGATCAGTCCGTCCCGGTACAGAGTGATCTTTCTTTCCGCATCCCGGAAGTGATAGAGGGCAAGCTCAACATCCGCCAGGAGATTGTTCTTGCTCTCCTTCAGATGTTCTTGCGCGGCCATTTCTCTGGCTTTTGCCTCCCGCACACCGGCCCGGGACTTGCCTGGCCAGATCGGGAGGCTTATGGCGATCATGGCAATAATAGGGTCCTTGCCGCTTTCGTCCATCTCGGGCATGTTCGCATCACCCGTTTCGATCAAACCGGCACCGAGCATTATGTTGGGGTAGTAGCTCTTACCTGCCAACTTTACGCCCGATGACTCTTTTTTTGCGAGGTGCTCCATGGCTCTTAGTTCTGGATTGGAGGAACTAGCTATGGCAAAGAGCTCGCCTTCTGACATGGACGTATCGAAATCTGGAATTGCCGTTGGCCAGGGCAGATCAGACTTGAGCGGCCGATTCAATGCGGCATTAAGTTTCGCAATCAGTGGCGCCTGGAAATCCTGAAGGGTCTGGAATCGATCCTGCAACCGTCCAAGCTCAACCTGTGCCTTTATCACGGAACTGTGTCTTGCTGAACTTGCCTTGAACTTTACTCGTGCGACCGCTTCCAACTCGGACAGGAGCCTGATGTTCTTTTTCGTGATCGCGATGGCCCTGGCCAGGTAGTAGTACTCGTAGTAGTTCTTTTTGACCGCGTAAAAGAGTTTCAGTTTAGCCGCCTCATATCGCTGGCGGGCCGCATCCGCTGACTCAGCTGCCATATCTTCCTTGAGTCCAAGTGTTCCAAACCATGGGAACGTCTGGGAGACCTCAAACTTCTGCTTCTGAGGTCCAACACGGGTTTCTACCTCTTCTATGAAGTAGGAGTAGCTGAAACGAGGGTCGGGGAGGGCTTTGACCTGCGGGATTCGTTCAAGCTCGGCTTTCCAGTGATTAAATGCCGCCTCAAGGCCTGCGTTATTCAGAGCGGCATACTTAAGATACGTGCTGAGAGAGGCTTTTTTGCTCAAGTCAGGCAGTTCTGTCTCCCTTACTGATGTACCATGTGTCTCGTCTGTCACGGTCTGTGAGACACCTTGTCCACTCAGTCCCACGCCAATAATTACCAGAATGACGATGCTGATCTTCATTGCTGTCTCCTATCCACAACTCTTTTTCATCAGCTCAAGAAGCTCCTGCATCTTTGCTTCCACATCTTCCTCGGATGGATTCTTGAAGGCGTCTGCAACACAGTGTTCCATGTGTTTATGCAGTATTTTCCGGCCCACGGCCTTGAGGGCTGACTGCACCGCCTGGATCTGTGTCAGGATATCAATGCAGTATGCACCTTCATTAACCATCCGTTGAATTCCGCGTACCTGTCCCTCTATTCGGGCCAGCCTCACCAGGTTCTCTTCATGTGTTGTCTTATGTGGTTTCTTCATAACGCCCCTTCTAAAGTAGGAAGTATACCCCCTGGGGGTATATATGCAAGAAGAAATCGGGAGGGGATGGGGTTCAACGCCCAACGTCCAACGCCCAACAGCCAACGTCCAAGTTGGGAGGAACGGGAGTGCGGAAGCTCAGATATTCCCACTTGGATGTTGGCTGTTGGGCGTTGGACGTTGGGCGTTGAAAACGAAACTACAGCCCCAAAAACTGGATTGCGAGTCCTGAGCAACATATCAGCGCGCCGGCCACTGCGTGAGCGTAGCGTTCGGCGCGGCCGAGCTTCACGAAGGATGCCCCCCACCCGGCGAGGAGCACTGCGCCAACCATCGTGCTGATCGTAGCAACGGCGAACACCCCGGCCACCAGGAGCATGCCCATGGTGCTGCTTCGTGCCGCTGGGAACATCAGTATCGGGATCAGCGGTTCGCACGGGCCCAGAATGAAGAACAGGAAGAGCGCCCATGCTGTGAGATCACCATTCTTCTGCGTATGGACATGGGTGTGGGAGGATCTGTGAACGTGGGTATGGTCGTGTGCAGTACCCTCCACATGCACGTGCTCGTGTTGGTGGGGACGGTTGCGGATTGCCCGGTGCACCCCCCATACGAAGTACGCGAACCCGATCCCGATCAGGAGCCAGGCTGCCAGGCTGCCACGGAGTGCCTCGAAATGCTCGAGTCGCGACAGGGCAACACCGGCAGCAACGCCGATAAGCCCCAATACGATGGATCCTATCACATGCCCGAGTCCACACAGCATGGTGATGATCACCGTACGCTGGGTAGACCAGTCGCGGGCCTTGCTCAATGCCAGGAAAGGGAGGTAATGGTCCGGGCCCAGCAAAGTGTGCACCACCCCGATGGTGGCCGCAGTCATACATAGGACCCATATTCCAGAAATCATGCCAAATGTGCTCCAGCTACAAAAACGAATCTTCTCACAGCAGTTACGCAAGAATGATACCAATCCAAGCCGCACTATCCAAGATTCATCTCTCTGACTCAAGTTTTTTGTGGCGGTCAGCAGCGTGAACAGACCCGTCTCCCCGGACACCCACGGATCTTGACCCTCCGACCGTGTTTCGCGTAATCTTCTGTCGATGCCTATGCATCTCCAGCCCCAGATAGGGGATGTGCGCCCGATACTTAGAAAAGAAAAGTGTTATCAGCTGAACAGGTAGTCTAACGCGGATTATTCATGAATAGCCTGCTGCAAACGCGAATCGCACCGCCATTGCGGTCCGAGACGTCGAAACGCCGGATCCCAGTATGTCAAGAATCCAAGACTCTTGACACAGAACGAGTTTATCCAAGGGGATATATGTCATGAAAGCAGCAGTGTTTGAGGGGAAAGATAACATTGTGGTGCAGGAAGTCCCCGATCCTGTATTGCGGGACGGTGAACTGCTGCTGGAGATTGAGGCCTGTTGCATATGCGGCGCGGATCTGAGGACATACCGGCACGGTCATGCCAAGATAACGCCTCCAAGAATTCTTGGTCACGAATTCTGTGGTACGGTTGTTGAGACGCGTGCTACGGAGGGTCCCTCGGTTGGCGATCGTGTTGTCATGTACATTGTCATCCCTTGCGGGCAGTGCAAGTACTGTCGTGCCGGGCGAGCCAATCTGTGTGTCAGCCGAGCTACGATGTCGTATGATTTCGACGGTGCCTTTGCAACACATATGAAAGTGCCCGCAAAGGCTGTAGCAGGTGGTCACCTTTTCAAAGTAGAAGCAGATATCTCATCGCGCGAGATGGCCATTTCGGAACCACTGGGGTGCGCCATCAATGCTCATCACAACAGGCTGAATATTGGACTTAAAGATGTCGTTGCTGTAATTGGTGCGGGGCCCATTGGTGTGATGCATGCGCTTTTGGCACGACTCCAGGGCGCTCAGAAGGTCTTCATTCTCGACACCTCTGAAAGCCGGCTGGAGATGGCGAAAGCGTTCGATCTTGACGAACGGATCATTGTATCCTCCGAAGGTGGGCACATTGAGAGAGTCAAGGAACTGACCGACGGTTTTGGTGCCGATGTGGTCATCGTGGCATGCGGGAGCCCGCATGCACAGATCGACTCGCTCGAAATAGCCGCCAAAGCCGGTCGGGTGGAGTTCTTTGGAGGATTGCCCAAGTCGAGCCCCACGGCACAGCTCAACACCAATCATCTTCACTACAAGGAGATCACGGTTAGCGGATCTTTCTCCGAGAAGATGAGTGATTTTCAGGCTGCGCAAGCGCTGGTGCAGAGCGGGCGTTTCCCCGCAGACAAGATTGTGAACAAGGAGTTGCCGCTCGAGGTCATCACGGACGGGTTTCATCTGATGGAGGAAGGGAAGGCGTTGAAAGCATGCATCAATCCTCAACTGTAGTAACCGAGAAGATAGTGCCGCGCGGGCTTCTTATTGATGGGGTACAGGTCCCTGCAAGCGATTCCGCCACGCAGGATGTCCACGCGCCTGCCACGGGTGAAGTCCTGACGACGATCGCGCGCGTGACAGCCGAAGATGTTGATCGAGCCGTGACCATCGTTCAGCGAGGACAGACTGATTGGGCCGCTCGAACCGCCTACGAACGGGAGAAGATAATCCGGTCCGCAACGGCTCATGTACGAACCCGCGCAGCTGAGATAGGCAAACTCATGGCCTTGGAGCAGGGGAAACCTCTCAACCAATCAGTGGGAGAAGTAGAGGGTAGCTGCGATACGATCGACTATTTTGCTGCCGAGGGTGTTCGCATTGAAGGCTACACGAATCCCACCGAGAAGAGCGGGCTTCGTTCCTGGGTCATCTATCATCCCGTGGGTGTGTGCGCACTCATCACGCCGTGGAACTACCCGCTTTCGCTGCTGAGTTGGAAGCTCGGTCCCGCTTTCGCCGCCGGTTGCGCGGCTGTTGTCAAGCCGCCGAGTGCCACTCCGCTATCCCCATTGGCCTTCTGCGAAGCACTGGTTGAAGGCGGTTTACCTGCAGAGTTGCTGGCGGTGGTGACGGGAACCGGCGCAACGGCAGGTGAGGCACTCGTGCGGCATCCCGGGGTGGATAAAGTTGCCATGACGGGTTCCTCCAAAACGGGAAAGCGGCTAATGGAGATTTATGCGCCATCGCTCAAAAAGATCTCCCTGGAACTGGGTGGACATTGCCCCGCGGTGGTCTGTGCCGATGCCGATGTGGAGCTGGCTGCGAAGACCATCGCGTACAAGGGCTTCCGAAACATGGGGCAATCATGCAGCTCGGTGAATCGCGTGTATGTCCATAGATCGCTATATGGTGCTTTTGTTGCGAAGTTGACCGAGGAAGCCGAAGCCCTGACGATCGGCGACGGTGTCACGGACGGTACCGTCGATCTCGGACCGATGACGACAGCCGACGGTCTGGCAACCGTGAAAGCGCATGTGGCAGATGCTGTCGCCAAAGGTGCAAAGGTACTGTATGGAGGTACGGTTCCAGAGGGTGAGTCATACGTGAATGGCCAGTACTATCTTCCCACCATTCTCACCGATGTTTCCGAAGATATGCTGGTCATGAATGAAGAGACCTTCGGACCAGTCGTTCCCGTTCAGCCCTACGATGATGATGACCAGGCCGTTTCCATGGCTAACGATACAACATACGGACTTGTCTCCTACCTTTTTGCAAAGGACTTTTCCCGCATCATCAGAATATCCGAGATGCTGGAAGCTGGAACCGTCTGTGTGAATAATGGGTCTGTTAATACAAACTACGGCCCCTATGCCGGGTGGAAGGAAAGCGGTTACGGGTTGGAACTGTCACGAAAAGCGATCTTTGAATATCTCAACACAAAGCACATCAAGGTGCAGATAGGCTAGTCGCTCTATGCTCTGTGACCCCATTCAATCAAGAAGACTGTTCGAACATGCACTGGACAACAACTACGCTATTCTTGCGGCGAACGCGGACAGCCATGCGGCGGTTACCGACTGCCTCAATGCGGCGAAACTGTGCGATGCACCGCTCATAATTGAAACAAGTCTCTGGCAACTGGAAGGACACAGTTACGGGGCAGGTGATGCAATTCGTGGTCTGTCGCGATATATTGCTGATCTCGCTGTGCTTGCCGATTCGCCGGAATACAGAAGCATTCCGGTCGTATTACATACGGACCATATCAAGGGGCCTGAGACCATGGAGATTCTTGGCGCGGCCATACGAGGGATACCTGTAACTATTACAGGCAATAGTGCTACGCTCCGAGCCTCTACCGTGTCACTCGATGCATCCGAGTTCTCTGATGAAGAGAACATCGAGGCGATTTCACGTCTTGCGGCAATGGCTGTGGAGAGCAACGTTGACGTAACCCTCGAAATGGAGTCGGCCGTTGACGAAGGCATAACGCCTGAGGAAGTGACCCGAAACCTGATTGGATCTGTGGAGGAGAAGTACCCTAATGCCGTTTGTCTGTACGCCCCCGGACTGGGTACCAGGCACGGATTTTCCGCTGAGGGCTATCCTGAGTTTAATTCGGAAACAGTACAACGAAACATCAGACTTCTGAAAAAGATCACGGGACGTGACATCGGTCTCGCGCTCCATGGATCTTCGGGTTTATCCTCGGGCGATCTGCGCGATGCAGCGCAAGCCGGTGTTGTTAAAGTCAATTGGTCCACCGAATCACTCATGATACGGTCCCGGGGAGCGATGGCTTTCTATGAGGATAACGCCGCCAAACTGGACCGGGCGCATAGCGAGTGGAAGGTTACCGCCATGGACAATGGCGTACAGAGTCACATCTCGCCAGCGTACATAGACAAGGTGTCGGAACGAATGAGGATCATCAACAGCGAGGGCAAGGCTTCCGATTTCGCACAGACGCCCATGGCCTGATCGAGATTGCATTTACAGGGTAAACACGCCTCTCTGCCGCTCTTGAGGCAGATTCGGTGCTAAGAAAGCTCATAGCTTAGGAGGTCTATAGTGAATTCGCTTGAGAGATGTCTGAAGGTTATTCACCAGGAAATACCCGACAGGGTGCCGGTTATTCCGCAGGATGCTCATATTGCCGCCCACCTGGCCGGGTTGGATCACATCGAGTATGCCAACGATGTCGATAAACGGGCTGCCGCCATAGTTGAGCAGCGTGCACGATTCGATTTTGATGGATCCATAATTGGCGGCGATACTGTCTGTCTGGCCGAAGCAGTGGGAGTTGAGGTCGAGTATTCGAAAGAAGCGTCTCCCAGGTGGAAAAGCGGTTGTCTGGACGACTACAATGACATCGATAGCCTCAGGTTGCCCGATCCAGTGAAAGACGGCAGATTGCCGGTATGGGTCGATACGGTAAGAAAAGTCTCCGAGGAAATCGGGGACGAAT
>PVBE011787592.1_pt1 | contig 16580 bp, 13 predicted proteins | sample 1631181 | NCBI WGS metagenome assembly PVBE01 (sample SAMN08397723, study PRJNA350692) | Marine metagenome, whole genome shotgun sequencing project. | isolation source: water | place: Pacific Ocean | collected 2012-04
AGCTTGTTGGTCGCTCATTGGCTGGCCTGTAGCTGATCATCGATGCTGAGCTTTGCGGCCTCCCCCCGCCTGCGCGGGCTCCGATGGCAGGCTGCAGCAAAGAGCGTCGAGCGGCTGCCAAGAGGGCTGAAAGCTGAAAGCTGAAAGCTGAAAGCCCAAAGCTCGTGGCCCGCGCGCTACTTTTCGAATGTGATCAATTCAATCGATCAGCGCGATAGAGCAAAATGCGAACGGGTAGCTCGACCGGTGAGGTAATAAGGTTACCTCCTTACCTCCTCACCGTGGAGGGGCAGGGAGGTTAGCGCGGGGGTGGGATGGTAGCCGGGCGGGGGTTTTGGTCCAGGTTCTTTTTGGTGAACAGCCGGTCCACCTCCTGGCTCGTGATGGTCAGCGGCGGCATCAGGCGGTACATCGCCGAGCGCACGCCCTTGTATTGATTGTTGGAATAGACCAGCAGCCCCATGCCGCGGGTGGGGCCCTTGGCGTGGTCGCCGTCCTTGTCCGGCGTGTGGCTCGAGTCGAGCTTCGGGTCGTGGGCCTTGATGCGGCGGACCATCTGCTCGCCCACGCGGCGGGCGTTCTCCATCAGGTTGCCGTCCTTGATGCGGGTCATGACCCTCGCGCCCTTGATCAACGCCTCGGAGTAGTGCTGCAGGGTGGTCTGGCCGTGGTCGAAGTCGAGGTACAGGCCCTTGTCGCGGTACACCGTGGCCACGCCCGCCACCTGCAGCCCCTTGCCGAAGGTGACGAAGTCCGGCTGGAAGCCCTTGTAGTGCTCGTAGGCGAAGAACTTGCCGGTGCGCCCGCCGCCGGTGAGGATCTCGTCGGCCACCACCACGATGCCGAGGCGGTCGCAGAGGGTGCGCAGCTTGGTCATGAACTCGGGGCGGTAGAACATCACGCCCTTGGCGCCGATGATCGGCTCGATGAGGATGGCCCCCACCGGCTTCTTGTTGGTCTTGACCTTCTGCTCGATCTGTTTGAGCGCCGTGGCCTCCAGCTTCTCCAGGCGCCGGACCTCTTTGGGGTTTTTGGGCTTCCAGTAGTAGGAGTGGGGGCTGGTTACCTTGACGTGGGCCAGGTTCGGCCCGCTGTACTTGCCCATGTTGAGGAAGCCGGCCGAGGCGATCTTGCCCCGGGCGCCGCCGAAGCAGCTGTCAAAGACCAGCACCTCGGCGGAGTCGATCTTGCTGTTCTTCAGCCGCTTGCGCGCCGCCTTGCGGGCGATGGCGTAGAGCAGGTTGTTGGCGTCGGAGCCGGTGAGCGCGAAGGCCACCGGGCGGGTGTTGCGTGGGGCGATGCGACGCCAGGCGTCCTCGAAGAGCTTCTCCGGCTTGGTCTTGGACGCCATGACCATGTTGCCGGCGCCGCTCTGGCCGCTCTCGCGGATGAGGCTGGCCAGGTAGGACGGGTCGGAAAACGCCTTGTCCTTGTCCGCCAACAGCTTCCAGCCCCAGCCGCGGATCATGTCTGCTTTCACCTTGGGGTGAGGGGGCTGGTCCAGGGTCTGAGCCGCCTTCTTGGCCCCGGCCAGGCGCGCGCCCACGGTGGCGGTGAACTTCTCATCGCCCAGCCTGGCCCGCAGCTTGGTCAGGATCGCCTGCTGGACCCTGGGCTTGCGCAGCTCGCGCTGGGGCTTTTGGGCCAGCTTGGACAGGGCCCGGCGCACGTGTCGCGGGATCTGGCTCAGCTCGCCGTCGTCCATCAGGGTCACCGTGGCCTTGAGCAGCGCCCTGGGCCGCACCTGCCGTCGCAGGGGGTGGTTGAGGTTGACCGGGCGGGGCCTGGAGAAGGCCGAGACCGCGGCCTTGCCCCGCACCGCCTTGCCCTTGCGCTTGCGGGCCCAGCCGTCGGCGGAGGCGGCCAACAGGGCCGCGACGAGGAACAGGGCGAGGTATCTGGATCGTGCTCTCATGGCTCGTCCCTCTGTCGTGCAATATTCGATCCCACGACAGCAAAGAAAAAAGCCCATGATCCCGGCCCATTGTTACCAGCCGCCTGCGGCCAGTGCGGTTGCCAGGTGGCAACTACCGCCGTCTTTCGCGCCCTTTTCGCGCCGTTTTCGGGGACGGTGCTGTTATGTTGGCATTTTCGGGGCGGTGCTGTTATTTTTTGTCGTTCACCCGCTCCCACTTGGCGTCGTTCATCACCGTGTCGCCCCCCCTGGTGCCCTGTGAGACGGCCCCGCCCTTGGTCACGCGGGCCTTGTACTGGTCCGTGGTGCTGAGGGTGCCGGTGACCCGCACCTTCTTGCCCAGCACGTCGTCGGGCCACTCGCCGATGTTCATGCAGTAGACCATCATGCCGTTGTCCCCCTCGAGCAGGGGCCCCAGCTTGGCCCGGTGGGCGATGCCCACGATGGTGGTCAGCTTGGCTTTTTCGGACTTCACCACGTCCTCCTTTTTGGCGGCCACGGGCGCCGCGGGGGCGCTCCGGGGCTGGGTCGCGGGCGCCTGCTCGGCGGGCGTCGCGCCGGGCTTGTCCCCGGTGCCGGGGCACCCGGCCAGCCAGGCCACCGCCGCTGCCAGTGCGAGCTTGTTCATCAGATCTCCTCGTTGGTCCGCCCATTGTGCCGCCCCGCACCGGCAATGCGCAAGATGCGAAAGGTCAGGGCGCCCGGAACCAGAGGGCCGCGAAGCCGAGGTTGTCCGGCTCCACCACGGTGACCAGACAGCGCAGCTGGGTACGGCGCAGCAGCGCCCCCACGCCGGGCGGCACCACGTTGGAGGTGTACAGCTCCGCGTGCCACGGCGGACATTTCTGCTGGTAGATCCCGGGATCCTGGTGAGGGATGTGGCCGATCATCAGCACCCCCATGGGCTTGCCGGTCCAGCGCCCCTTCAGCAGCCGGTGAAGCTCCATGCGCCGGGTGCCCAGGCCCCGGGAGACCAGCACGCTGGTCATGTCGGTCCAGCGGGTGTGGGCAAACCCGGGCAGCACCACCTGCAGCACCGGCAGGTCCTTTTGGCGGAAGTAGCGCGTGGCCGTGGTGTAGCCGTTGTAGTCGCCCTGGTCCGGGGCCAGCATGCCCTGGTCGTACTCCCGATTGGTGGCGATGGCCGCCCAGTGGGCGACGTTGGTCTCCACGAAGCTGACCACCATCCACAGGGCGAGGGCGACCCCCAGGGGCCAGGCCACGCGGCGGGGCAGCCGGTCCGCAGCCCGGCCGGCGACGCCTGCGCAGAGCAGCGCCATCACCGGGTAGACCGGCACCATGTAGCGGGTCCAGTATCGGAAGCGCAGGGCGAACATCGCCAGGCTGACCAGGGGCATCAGCCAGAGCAGCGCCACCACCCAGCGGTCGGTGCCCCGCCGCCACCAGAGCAGCAACGCCGAGGCCGTGCCGAGCACCAGCATCACGATCACGTGGTCCTGCAGCGCCTGGCGCAGCACCTCGAGCCATATCTCCGGGCCGTGGCTGGAGCCCTGGAGGTTCATGGCGATGGCCGGCCGGCTGATCCAGAGCCAGGGGCCGGCCAGGGCGGCCATGATCCCCAAAGCCAGCGCCAGCAGCGCCGCCTTGCGCACCGTGCGCGCCTGCCGGGCCACGAACCACAGGCCCGGCACCAGCATGAACAGGGGGTACGACAGCTTGGTCAGCAGGCCGAGGCCCATGACCAGCCCCAGGGCCACGGCGGTCCGCGGCCGCGTCAGCCCCCGCAGCATGAGCTGCAGCGCGCCGAGCACGAACACCGTCAGCAGCGGCTCGTGAAACTCCAGGCGGGCCCAGCCGTAGATCAGCGGCGAGAGGGCGACGTACAGCGGCGCCAGCAGGCGAACACGGGGGCCGAGGGGCAGAAAGCGCCCCAGATCGTAGACCTGGACCACGGCCACGCCGTGGGCCGCCACGCTGAGCAGGCGGCAGCCGATGACCACGTCCCCGGCCGCCAGGGAAAAGAGCGCGCCGAGGGCCGGCGCCACGGGCCCCTTGGGTCCGGGCAGGCCCCGGAGCAGGTCCAGCCACTTGCCGTCCTCCAGGGCGGTGATGGCCATCAGGGTCGGCGTCACGATGATGTCGGCGCTGCAGCCGCTGAGGCGATTGTCCGCCAGCACGGCCCACAGGTGCCAGGCGCCCGCAAAGCCCACAACGCCCACCAGCCAGACCACCGGCGAGCAGAGCAGCGCCAGGGCGCGCGCCGTGGCCGGGCTTTGGGCGGCGGCGGCGATCGTGCGCCTCTACTTTTTACCCTTGCAGGGGTCCGCCGCGGCCAGGGCCTTGCGGGGCGCGTGGATCATGGCCGCCTCGGGCCAGGTGGAGCTGTACATGCCCTGTGGCTTGCCCTTGACCCTGCGTCGCTGCCAGACCCGCTTGCCCTTGCCGTTGAGGTAGACGCGGTACACCACCGAGGCGCTGTTGTGGTAGGTGGCCTCGGCCAGGGCGAAGACCAGCCGCCCGGCGCGGTCGTAATAAAAGGTGGCCCTGATCGCCCGGTCATCGGTGCCGCCCTCGTACTGGTAGAGGCGCGCCTTGCCCCCGGGGCCGACCCACATGCGGCGCACCGTGTCCTGGCCCGGCTGGCAGACCTTCAGCTTCTTTTCGGTGAGCTCGAGCTTGCCCTTCTTCTTCAGCCGGCCCACCTCCTTGAACACCTTGCGCGCCACCTTGACCCTCGGGTGGTAGCGTCCCCTGCGAGGAGGGATCGGGTCGGCCTGGGCCGTGGCGGCGGTGAGCAGTAGTGCCAGGGTGATGGCGATGGTTCCGCGCATGCTACATTCTCCCTTCATGCGTTTGTTTCGGGAGCATTCTGCCATGGACCGGGCCCCGGCGTCATGAGCCGCCGCCTGCGCCGCGCCCTGGGCGTGATCGCGCCGGGCCTGCTCGTGGCCGCCACAGGTGTGGGCGCCGGCGACCTGGCCACGGCCGCCTTCTGCGGCGGACGGCTCGGCCTGTCGGTGCTCTGGGCCGTGCTCCTGGGCGCCGGCCTGAAGTATGTGCTCAACGAGGGCCTGGCCCGCTGGCAGCTGGCCACGGGCACGACCCTGATGGAGGGGGCGCTGACGCACTTCGGCCGCGGCGCGCGCTGGTTCTTCCTCGCCTACCTGCTGGTCTGGAGCTTCTTCGTCGGCGCCGCGCTGATGAGCGCCTGCGGCGTGGCGGCCCACGGGCTGCTGCCGTTGTGGGACGCGCCCACGGACAAGGTGATCTACGGCCTGGCCCACAGCGCCCTGGCCGTGGCCCTGGTGCGGCTGGGCGGCTTCGGCTGGTTCTCCCGCGCCATGGGGGCCTGCGTGGTCGTGATGTTCGTGGTGGTGGTCACCACCGCCCTGGCCATCACCCCGTCCTGGGGCGCGGCCGCCGCCGGGCTGATCCCGACGCTGCCCCCGGAGGGTGGCCAGGGCCTGTCCTGGACCGTGGCCCTGCTGGGCGGGGTGGGCGGCACCCTCACCGTGCTCTGCTACGGCTACTGGATCCGCGAGCACGGCCGCGCCGGCCCCGCCGCCCTGGGTGTCACCCGCGTGGACCTCGCCGTGGGCTACGGCGGCACCGCGCTGTTCGGCCTGGCCATGGTGCTCATCGGCAGCCAGGTGCCGGTGGATGGCGGCGGCGCCCGCCTGGTGGTGAACCTGGCCGACGGCCTCGAGGCCCGCTGGTCCGGCCCCGCCGCCGCCCTGGCCCGCTGGACCTTTTTGCTCGGCGCCTGGAGCGCGGTCTTCTCCAGCCTCATGGGCGTGTGGCAGTCGGTGCCTTATCTGTTCGCCGACTTCTGGAGGCTGACCCGCCAGCGCCGCGACCGTACACCGCTCACCGAGACGCTGCCCTATCGGGTCTACCAGCTGGGCCTGGCCGCCGTGCCCGCGGTGGGGTTGATGATGAAGTTCGAGGTGGCCCAGAAGGCCTACGCCGTGTTCGGCGCCCTGTTCATCCCCCTGCTGGCCCTGGCGCTGCTCTCCCTCGGCCGGCGGCCCGAGCTGCGTCGCCTGCGCAACGGGCCCCTGACCACCGCCCTGCTGCTGGCCGCCCTGGGGATCTTCGCCTTGGCCGGCGCCCTGGGGGCGGCGCGGAAGCTCGGTTTGTAAAGTTTTGTTTCGAACAAGGCGGGGGACAAGCCCATGCCCTACATAATAGACTTCGGACCATGAAAGACGACACCGATCAATCCGACGCCCTGGAGCGCATTCGCGCGGCCCTGGGCAGCGTCATCCTGGGCAAGGCCGAGGCCATCGACCTGCTGCTCGGCGCCGTGCTCGCCGGCGGCCACGTGCTGCTGGAGGACGTGCCTGGCGTGGGCAAGACCACCCTGGCCAAGGCCCTGGCGCGCACCCTCGGCATGGAGTTCTCCCGGGTGCAGTTCACCCCGGATCTGTTGCCCACCGACATCCTCGGCGCCAGCATCCTCGATCCGCGGGACGGCACCTTCTCCTTTCGCCCCGGGCCGGTGTTCAACCACCTGCTGCTGGCCGACGAGGTGAACCGCGCCTCGCCGCGCACCCAGTCAGCGCTGCTGGAGGCCATGAACGAGGGGCAGGTGACCATCGACGGCCAGACCCGCGCCCTGCCGCAGCCCTTCTTCGTCGTCGCCACCCAAAACCCGGTGGACTACCAGGGCACCTACCCCCTGCCCGAGGCCCAGCTGGACCGCTTCCTGCTGCGGGTTGAGGTGGGCTACCCCGACCCGGCCAGCGAGCTTGAGGTGCTCTTCGACCGCCAGCTCTCCGACCCCCTCGAGGCGGTGGAGCCGGTGGTGGACACCGAGTCCGTGCTCGAGCTCCAGGCCCGGGTGCGCGCGGTGAAGGTGGAGCGCGACGTGGGGGCCTACCTGCTGCGGCTGATCCACGCCACCCGGGATCACAAGGAGCTGGACCTGGGCGCCAGCCCCCGCGGCGCGCTGTCGCTCTTCCGCGCGGCCCAGGCCCGCGCCTTCATGGAGGGCCGCGCCTGGGCCGGCCCCGAGGACGTACAGCTGATGGCGCCGCCGGTGCTGGGCCACCGCATGATGCTCAACAGCCAGGCCCGCTACGGCGGCAAGACCACCCGGCAGCTGGTGGAGGAGATCGTGGCCTCGGTGGAGGTCCCCACGTGAACCTGGCCCGGCTGAACCACATCCTCATCCCGAAGACCAAGGCCGAGCGCGACCGCTTCCGCAAGGGGAGGCTGTTCAAGGTCCTCGGCCTCGGCATGGTGATGTGGAACGGCTTCTCCATGGAGGGGCGCTTCTTGTTGGTGGCCTGGCCCCTGGTGGGGGCCATCGCGCTCAACGTGGGCTACTCCCAGACCTACGTGCTCTTCTCGGGTCTCACCGGGCTGATCATGGCGGCCATGCTGGTGCGCAGCCGCTTCCGCCTCGACGGCGTGCGCCTGGAGGTGACAGCCCCGCCCCGGGTCACCGTGGGCCAGCAGGCCACCTTCACCGTCACCCTGGACAACCGCGGCGAGCAGGCCCACCAGGCCCTGCAGGTGGAGGGGCCGTTTCTGCCCTGGGACGGCCAGTACGCCGAGGACCAGGATCGGGGCGTGCCCCACCTGGCCGCGGGGACCAAAACCGCGCTGCGCCTGGCCGCCACCTTCGCCGAGCGGGGCGAGCATCACCTCGACCCCTTCACCGCCCGGGCCCTGGTGCCCCTGGGCATCACCACCTCGCCCTCGGTGTCGAGCCGCGGCGTGCGCTTCATGGTCGTGCCGCGCATCGCGCCGGTTTCCCGCCTGGACACGCCGATGTCCCAGCGCTACCAGCCCGGCGGCGTGGCCCTGGCCTCGCGCACCGGCGAGTCCATGGAGCTGATGGGCGTGCGGCCCTACCGGCCGGGGGATCCGATCCGCGACCTGCACGCCCGCTCCTGGGCCCGCCTGGGCCAGCCGGTGGTGCGCGAGTACCAGCAGGAGTACTTCTCCCGGGTGGGCGTGGTGCTCGACACCGAAACGCGCAAGACCGACGACCCGGTGCTGGAGGCGGGCATCTCCCTGGCCGCGGGGGTGGTGGCCCACCTGTCGCGGGGCGAGGCGCTCATCGACCTGCTGGTGGTCGGCGACCAGGTGCACCGGCTGACCCTCGGCCGCAACCTCGGCTTCCTGGAGCAGGCCCTGGACCTGTTGGCCTGCGTGGAGCCGGCGCCGGCCCTGGACATGACCGCCCTGGAGGCCCGCCTGGACCCGTTCTTCTCGCGCCTGTCTTGCGTGGTCTTCGTCTGCCTCTCCTGGGACGCGGCCCGGGCGGCCTTCGCCCGGCGAATCACCGGCCGGGGCGTGGGCTGTCGCGTGCTGCTCGTCTCGGAGGACGACCTCCACGGCGCCGCCGAGCTGCCCGGGGTGGTGACGGTGAGCGTCTCGTCGGTCAACGGCGAGCAAGGGCTGGAGCTTTGAACGCGTTTCCCACCCCCCTGGCCCGCTGGCTGGCCCGGGCCACGGTGCTGTCGGTCATCGGCATCTTCACCTGGCGCTCGGGCCACCTGGTGGCCGGGATCCCTGCCGCCATCGTCGCCCTGGGCTCGGGCTTTTTGCGCCGGGGCCTGCCGGTCAACCGCACCGGCCAGCTGCTGTTGCTGCTGCTGGCCATGGCCCTGACCTGGCCCGCCTTCGTCGGGCTCAAGGACATCGCCGGCGAGGGCATCTTCGGCATGGGCAACGCGGGCACGGTGATCACCCTCTTCTGCCTGCTGGTGCTGCTGCCGCGGCAGCTCATGGCCGCGCCGCTGTACGGTCCCCGGGGTGACGCCGCCGTGGGCCTGCTGGCGGTCATGGGCTGCGCCCACACCCGGGCGCCCACGGGCTGGGGCTATCTGCTGCTGTTGGTGCCCTGGGTGGTGCTGCAGCTGCTGACCCTGCGCGCCTTCGACGACACGCGGCCGGCGGCGCGCGCGCTGTCCTCGCGGCACCGGCTGGTGTTGGCGCTGATGGCCGTGTTGATCGGGGTGGCCGCCGCTGCCGGCACGCTGACCATCCCGCCGGCCCACCGCTGGGCCATGCGCAAGGCCTACCACACCTTCATGAACATCCAGACCGGCTTCTCCACCGAGATGCAGCTCGGCTCGGTGTCGCGCATGTACCAGTCCAACAAGCTGGTGCTGCGGGTGCACGGGCCGAAGCCCGATCACCTGCGGGGTTTCGTCTACCGCCACTATCAGGGCGGCGGCCAGTGGACCGCCGGGCCGCGCACGCGGCTGCTGGGCGCCAAGCTGGAGCCGGCCGCCGAGGACCAGCGAGACCTGACCCGCGTGGACACCGTGGGGGGCGACCCGAAGCGCTACTTCGTGCCGCTGGGGGTACGCGACCTGCGCGCCCCGGAGACCTTGGCCCGCGTCAACGCCGTGGGCATCATCCGCACCGCGCCGGGAGAGGAGGCCGAGCAAATCCAGTTCCGCATGGGACGACGGGACCGCTTCCGCGTGGCCCCACCCAGCGGCGCGGACCTGGCGATCCCCGCCCCCCTGGCCCCGGCGCTGCGGGCCATGGCCCGGCGCTGGACCGGCAGCACGCGCCGGCCGTCGCGGCAGCTGGCGGCGATCCAGGCCCGGCTGCGCACCGACTTCAAGTACTCGCTCTCCTTCGAGCGCCCGCCGGGCAAGGACCCGGTGATGGACTTCCTCACCCGCAACCGCCAGGGCCACTGCGAGTACTTCGCCTCGGCCATGGCCCTGCTGGCCCGGGCCGCGGGGGTGCCGGCGCGGGTGATCAGCGGCTACCTGGTGCACGAGCGCAACGGCCTCGGCGGCTACCACGTGGTGCGCGAGCGCAACGCCCACTCCTGGGTGGAGGCCTGGGTCGGCAACCGCTGGCAGACCTTCGATCCCACGCCGGCCAGCGCCCTGGCCGAGGCCTCGTCGCAGATGGGCACGGCCGCGGCGGTGTGGGATCTTCTGGCCACCCGCGCGGGCGAGGTCTTGCGCTGGATCACCTCGCTCACCGCGGCCCACGTGGCCGGCGCGGTGAGCGTGCTCTTCGTCATCTGGGTGCTGCTGCGCCTGTGGCGCCGGCGACGGTCCCGGGCCGGGGCGACCAGGGGCGACGCGCTGGCCTACGATCACGCCGCGCCGCCCGGCCTGGTGCAGCTGCTCGACGCCCTCTCCGGCGAGGGCGCCAGCCCCCGTCACGGCAACGAGCCCCTGGAGGCCTACGCCCGCCGCCTGGCCTGGGAGCGGCGGCACGGCGAGGCGGTGGAGCAGGCCTCCTCCCTGCTCTCCCGCTACGCCGCCTGGCGCTACGGCGGGCTCGGTCGAGTGGCCGACCTGGACCGCGCGATGGCCGCCCTGGCCGCCCGGCTCCAGGGCCCCAAGATCCAGTAAAACAGCGCTCCAGTCCTCTATCTATCTAGGTTGATTGCCGGGGCAGCTTCATCGTGAAGGTCGACCCGGCGCCCACCTCCGACTCGGCGGAGATGGCGCCGCCGTGCTCGGCGACGATCTTGTGGGTCGTGGGCAGGCCGAAGCCGGTGCCCCGGGAACCCTTGGTGCTGAAGATCTTGACGAACAGGCCGTCGAGCATCTCGGCGTCCATGCCGCAGCCGTCGTCGGAGACGCGGATGACCAAGGCGCCGTCCCGCTGCTGGCCGGTGCGCACCACCACCTCGCCGCCCCCTTCGCAGGCCTCCACCGCGTTGCGCACCAGGTTGACCAGGCAGCGGAAGATGCCGTTGGGGTCCAGGCGGGCGGCCTCGATGGGCTGCTCGCGCACGACACGGAGCTCGACCTTGGCCACCAGGGCCTGGGTCTCCACCAGCTGCACCACGTCGTTGACCAGGGCGTCGAGGTTCACCTCGGCCAGCTCGGGCTTGCGGTCGGTGGAGTAGGAGAGCATGTCCATCACCAACGACGAGATACGGGAGATGTTGCGCTCCATGACCCCCCAGCCCTCGCCGACGATGACCAGGTCCTCCCGCTCCAGGCCGGTGTTGACCACGAACTGCCCGCCCGAGAGGCTGGTGACGATGTTCTTCACGCAGTGGGCCAGCCCCGCCACCGTCTCGCCGATGGCCGCCAGGCGGGTCGACTCCAGGTTCTGCTCCACCAGCCGCGCCCGCTCGATGGCGATGCCAGCCTGGCTGGCGATGGCCTCCAGCAGGGTCAGGTCGTAGTCGGTAAAGTCCTGGTCCTTGAGCTTGTTGACCACGGTCAGCGCCCCCACCACCTTGTCCTTGTAGCTAGCTAATGGGCGCGCAGATCAGGTTGCGGGTGCTGAACTCGGTCTCCTCGTCTGCCTTCTTGCTGTGGCGCGGGTCGTCTTCCGGGCTGTTGACCATGGCAGGCTTGCCGCTGGTGATCACCGACCCGGCGACGCCCTCGCCGTACGTCAGGCGCACCTTCTTGAGCTGGTCCGCCATGGAGGTGGCCATGTGGAAGACCATCTCGCTGCGGTCCTCGGTGACCAGGATGATGGAGGCCTCCTCGCCGCGGATCATGTCCGGCGCCAGGGTGATCACCGTGGTGAGCAGCGCGTCCAGCTCGATGTCCAGGCTCATCAGCCCGCACAGGTCCATCAGGGCGAAGAGGTTTTGGTCACGCTGGCTGGGGGTGCCCATCAGTCCAGTCTATCACCTCCCAGCGGCATGAGGAAAAACGAAGCGCGCGAAACAGTCCGCGGTGCCTGGCGTTAATCACATGGTAGTTGAGGAGGATGCGCGCGAAATGACCGGACGCACAAAGGTCCTGCTGGCGCTCTTTACAGGGGCGGCGCTGGTGGTGCTCTCCGCGGGTGCCTGGTGGCTGCACCAGGTGCGCGAGAGCGGCCAGGGGTGCTTCTCCTTGGGGCAGGAGGTGGGCAAGGGCGCCGGCGGCAGCCTGACCCTGGTGCGCCTGGCCTCGCGTGTCTGCGCCCACGACACGGGGCGCCTGGACCAGTTCTTCGACGGCGCCGGCCACACGTTCCCCTTCGACCTCGCCCGCCCGGCGCAGGCCACCCGGCGCGTGGTCGAGGCCCTGCCCGCGGCAGCGCAGTTGCCCTTCCTCCGGGGGATGCTGATCCAGTACGGCCGCCAAAACGCCCACCGGCCCCTGGCCTGCCTCCACTTCGCCCGGCAGCACCCGACCCTGCCCCTGCAAGACCGGGCCTTCGGCCTGGCCAACGGCATGGCCTGGCGGACCCACGGCCGGCTGTCAGCGGGCGTGCGCATGGGCCAGCAGCTCTCTGGCATCACCCGCACCATGTTCTTCGAGGAGCTCGGCTTTCAACACGCCCGCCGGCACCTGCGCGAGTCGTTCCCTCCAGGGCTGGAGCGGCTGCGGGCCCTGCCGGCCCGGGACCGCTGCCTCGGTATCCACGGGTTCGTGCGCCATCAGCTGATCCACGACCGCAGGCGGACCACGGCCGCCGAGCTGCTGGCCCAGGCCCCGTCCCGCTGCTTGAACCACGCCCTGCACGGGGCGCTGCGGGCGAGCCAGGCTGCCAACGACACGCGGCTGGCCGCGGAGCTGTCCGTGCTGGTGACGCCGGCGGTGCGGCAGAGGCTCTTCGAGCTGGAGTATCTACCCTGAGAGGTGGTCAGCAGGCTCAGAGCTCGGCCATGGCCTGCTGCAGCTGCTCGACGTGGGCCGCCTCGGCCCGGGCCAGCCGGGCGAAGAGCTCGCCGGCCATGCCGCCGTTGGTCTCGGCCAGCGCGTCGAAGACCAGCTGTGCGTTCTGCTCGGCCTCCATGGCGAGCTCCATGGCCTCCCGCAATGAGAGGCCGTCGGCCGACCCCCAGCCCATGGCGATCTCCGCCCGGCCCAGGGCGCCGCTGGGCGCCAGGTTCGCCAGGTCCTGCGGCAGCTTGTGGACCAGGGTCTCCAGGGCCTCGGCGTGTCTCGTCTCGGCCTTGGCCATCTCCTCGAAGAAGCGCACCACCTCGGGGTCGGTGGCTGTGCCGGCCAGGGTGGTGTAGAACGCCGCGGACGAACACTCGGACTCCACCAGGTCGTGTATGGCGCGGGCCAGCTCAATTTGGCTCATCATGCCCTCCGGGCGTCAGCTTCACAGAAAAATAGCACCTCACCGCCCGAAGGCACCCTCGACTGCCTTGACTGCCCGTCGGGCCGTGTCACGTTTTCGCGCTCCAGGAGGGTGATCATGTCAGAACCGAGAGTAGAAATATTGGAAGGCGCCGAGGCCCGCGAGACCTGCGCCGGCGCCGCGTTGATGGAGCCCTGGGCCGACCTGGCCCGGGCCGATCCGCGGCTGACCGTGATCCAGGAGCCGGCCTTCGTCAACACCTGGTACGCTCAGTACGAGGACGCCTACGAGCCCATCACGGTTCTGGCCTGGTCCGGCGCCGACCGGCTCATCGGGCTCATGCCCATGGCCCGCCGCCGGGCCGACGGCGTCCTGACCCAGGCCGGAGACTACCAGGCCGAATACCACGGCTGGATCTGTCCCCCCGACCACACCGACCGCGCGGTGCCGGCCATGATCAGCGCGCTGGGGGACCGCTACCAGCTCTCCTCCTGGAGCATGGGCTGGCTGCCCCCGGGGACCACCGACCACTGGGCCACGGCCAGCGGCCTGGAGCGGCGCGGGATCAACGCCGACCTGCACGCCGAGGACTCGCCGGTGCTGGATCTGAGCGACGAAAAGCGCGTGAAGCGGATCTTCAAGAACCGCTCCCTGCGCAGCAAGCTCAACCGCTACAAGCGCAAGGGCGAGGTGCGGCTGGAGCGGGTCACGGACCACGAGCGCACCCGCCAGCTGATGCCGGTGCTCGCGCGCCAGTGCGACTTCCGCCAGCAGGCGATGCACGCCGTGGGGCCGTTCACCTCCGATCCGAACAAGGCGGCCTTCTACCTCGCCCGCCAGGACCACTCCGCGCACAACCACTTCACGGTGCTGTGGTGCGGCGACGACGCCCTGGCCTTTCACTTCGGCGCCTGCACGGAGGACACCGTCATCTGGGGGCTGAGCAGCTACGACCCCCTGGAGGGCAAAAACTCTCCGGGCGCGCTGCTGCTGGTGGAGCTGGTCCGGCTGATGCAGCAGGAGGGCCGGCAGCGCCTGGACCTGACCCCGGGCGGCGACGCCTACAAGGAGCGCTTCTCCAGCGGCAACCAGCCGCTCTTGCGCCCCACGCTCCACTTCACCCGGGGGGCGCGGCTGGCAGCCGGCGCGCGGCAGCGGCTGACCTCCGTGGGCAAGGAGGCCCTGGCCTCGGTGGGGGTGTCGCCGGCCCAGGTGCGCGGCGCCGCCGACGGGCTGCGCCGGGCCACCTCCGCCGTGCGCAAGGCCGGCGTGCAGCGCGGGCTGAGCTACCTGCGCGACCTGGCCTACGAAAACCGCCGCTTCACCCTTTACCGCCTGGCCCGGCCGGCGCCGCTGCCCGAGGCCGATCCGGAGCACGCCGTACAGGTCCAGGGCTACGACTGCCTGCAGCACTACAAGGGCACCGACCCCTGGTTGCCGCGGCAGGTGATGCAGCAGCAGGCCCTGCGGCGCTTCTCGGGCGGCCAGACCCTCTACAGCATCACGCGTGACGGGCTGCTCTCTCACTGCGGCTGGGTCACCCGGGACGTGAGCCAGTTCAGGGTCGACGGCACCAACGAGCCGGTGGAGCTGCCCGAGGGCAGCGTGGTGATCCACGACCTGTTCACAGAGTACAGCGAGTTCGACTGCGCCGAGAGCTGCCTCTGCGCCAGCGGCATCAACCGCATGGTGGCCGACTGCCGGCGCGACGGCGCCACCGAGATCTTCGTCTGCCTGGACAGCCGCAGCCCCGCGGCCCTGGGCGCCCTGGCCGCCGCCGGCTTCGAGCACTTCCAGGAGGTCTCCAAGCGGCGGGTGCTCTTCTGGAAGCTGGAGCCGGCCGCGAGCTGAACAACAGTTCATGATTCGCAATCACCTCGTGCAGCTGTGGCTTCATGATCAGGGCTTCAGGCTCCGGGCTGAGGTTGCGAAGCCGGCGAAATCTGGCCTCGAAGTCTGGAGCCTGAAGCCCGTAGCCCGCTGTTGCGGCGACGATGGCCCGGTGGTCATTAATCGCGATCACCTGTTTATCGCGAGCTGAGGGTTCAGGGCTACGGGGTGACCACCTCGCAGGCCCCGCGGTCCACGCCCTTGCCTGCGGGGCGCTTGACCTTCATGAAGTCCAAGGACGGCACCGCGCCGCCCACGCCCTTGCCGCTGTCCACCGCCGGGCTGGTGGCCTTGGGCATCATGCCGAACTTGTCGCCGCTGTAGGGCCCGAGCAGGGGATCGGCGCACAGGTCGTTGGCCCCCTTGCTCTTGGGGCACTTCTCCTTGACCCCGTGGATCAGGTTGTAGTCCGAGGTCATCTTCAGCCCGGAGCAGGCGGTGTTGTAAAACAGCGTCGCCCGGTCCCACTTGGCGTGATACTCCACGGCCCCGACGAAGATGTTGTTGGTGGACACCAGGGACTCCTTGCCGTTGCAGGGCCCCTTGCGCAGGTCGGCCTGCACCAGCACGTCACCCTCGCCGTAGAGGGTGGAGTTGATCAGGGAGACCTTGGCCCCCGGGACGTAGTCCACGCTGAGCGTGTTGCCCAGGGCGCGGCAGGGGTCCACGTTGTGGGTGAAGCTCTTGCCCTGGAAGTAGGAGCAGTTGCCCACCAGGATGCTGTTGGTGATGGTGGCGTCGCCGGTGATCTTCAGCTGATTGCCCGCGTTGCCCTCGGCGCGCATGCGCTTGACGGCGATGGTGCCGCCCAGGGAGTGGTAGAGCAGGTCGATGCCGTCCGAGGTGTTGTGCATCACCTTGCAGTCCTCGAAGAGCCAGTCGCCGGCGGTGGCCTGGGTGCCGAGGCCGTCGCCGTAGCCGCCGGCGGTCTGTCCCCAGCAGCCGGCCGGCTTGCGCCCGGGGTAGGTCTCGCCGCAGCCGTTCCAGGAGATGCTCACGCGGCGGAAGATCAGCTTGCCGCTGTTGCTGCTCCCCTTGGCCTTGTCGCCCAGGTCGCCGTCCCAGCCGACCCAGCCGTTGCCCTCGATCTTGACGTCCTCCAGGGTCCAGTCCTTGAGGCGGCCGGCCTGGATCCCCGAGTGGGCCATACCGTGAATGTCCACATTGCGCAGCAGCACGTTCTGAGAGTCCTTGGCCCGGATGCCGACCACGGCCCAGTCGCCGTAGGGGTAGCTGTTGCGGTTGCAGGCCAGCTTGCCGCTGTGCGACTCGACGCAGCCCGAGTGGTCGGTGATCTCCAGGCACTGCAGCTCCACGTGGCTGCTGCCCGCAAGATCCACCACGCGCCAGGAGCGCTGCACGCCGTAGAGCTGGGGCGGCTGCTTGCAACCGCTGTTGTACCCCTGGCCCAGGATGCGGGTGGGGTTTTTGGCCGTGCCCGAGGGGATCGGCTGCATGGCGCAGTCGTAGGCGTAGGCCTTGTCGCAGCTGTTGGCCCCCGGGGCGCCCAGGCCCATGCGGTAGGCGCCCGGGCCGATGATCACGGTGTCGCCGCCCTTGAGCAGCGCCTTGCCCGAGGGCGGCAGCAGGAGGTAGAGGTGAGACAGGGCGCAGGCCTGGCCCGTGCCGCTGCCCGGGTAGTCGGCGTTGGTCAAACCGCTGCACTGGGAGGGCGTGCCGCCCTTGGCCCGCACATACCAGGTCTTGGGCCCGGTGGTGGGAGGCGGCGTGACCACGCCGCTGTCCTTTTTGGGCGGGGGCGCGCCGCTGTCCTTTTTGGGCGGGGGCGCGCCGCTGTCCTTTTTGGGCGGGGGCGCGCCGCTGTCCTTTTTGG
>PVBE012258372.1_pt1 | contig 16578 bp, 19 predicted proteins | sample 1631181 | NCBI WGS metagenome assembly PVBE01 (sample SAMN08397723, study PRJNA350692) | Marine metagenome, whole genome shotgun sequencing project. | isolation source: water | place: Pacific Ocean | collected 2012-04
GGTCAGCGGTTACAAGAACGAGATGGCGATCGTCTATGCGCCGCCGATCTCACTCAGCCTCAAGGAGGTCAAGGCGGTCATCACCTATCTGCAAAGCCAGGGCGGCGATCCGGATACCGCGGCGCTGGAAAATCCGAGCGAGATATCGGCCAGATATATCGCCCGCATCCAGGCCGCTTCGGCCGCCGGCGGCGGCGATCCGGGAGCCGGCGCCATCGTCTTCGAGGACAATTGCATGGAGTGCCATATCGTCAAGGGCGAAGGCGACGAAGTCGGCCCGGATCTCAGCGCCATCAGCGCCAAGGGCCTCAAGTTTATCTCCGAATCCATCACCGAACCCTCGAAACAAATTACCGAAGGCTTCGAAACCTACGAAGTGATCGATGTCGAGGGACGCAAGACCATCGGCCTCAAGACGCGCGACGATGCCGAGGAAATCGATATCACCAAGGCGACCGGAGAAGTGGTGACGATAGCCAAGTCGGATATCAAGGAAATCAATTCGGGCGAGCTCGCCAGCATCATGCCGAACGATCTGATCGAAGCGCTGACGGTCAAGGATTTTCAGGACGTGCTGGCATATATGATCATGCAGAAGGGCGAGTGAGGTGGCGAAGGGCGCGGACAAGGTGATGGCGAAATTGCGGATCAACCGCTTCTGGTCGGTCCTGCTATCGCTGATAATCATCTACGCCATCGTCAAATGGCTGATCCCGGCGGTCTCAAGATGGATGACCGACCTGCCGTTCCCGCTCACCGTGCCGGCCGAGCTGATCAAGATCTATATGATCCTGGCGGTGGTGGCGATGATCCTGCTGGTCACCTTCTCGCAGCGCAACCTCGACGATTTCATGCGCCCGGTGCTCAAATTCCTGCGCGCCGAATATGGCTGGATTCCGCGCCTCGTGGTTTTGACGCTGATTTCTCTCGCCATCGGCTACATCGCCTATGACGTCGCGGTGCCAACCAAGGAAACGCCGATTTCGCTGCGCATCCAGCATCCGTCGTCGAATTTCCCGAAGAAATTCGAGGACCTCAAAAATCCCTACACCGATCCGCCGGAGGCTGAAATCGTGGCCTTTATCGAGCAGGCCAAGGCGAACGATGTCGCCCTGATCACCCAGGTCGCGACCGATGTCGAACGCTGGCTGGAGGAGAATCCCGACGGCCATATGCTGTCCTTCCTGCCGACGCCGCCGGTCAAGAAATTCCTCGCCGAGCTGGAAGGCGGCGAGGTCAGCATGGCGACGGCGAAAGCCGCACTGGTCGAGAAAAACCTGTTCGAGGGGCGCGCGCTCTACGCCATGAACTGCCGCGCTTGCCACGGCGACAGCGTCTCCGGCGACGGTCCCATGGCCGACGGTTTCAAGCTCCGGCCGATCAATTTCACCGACAACGGCACCATCGAGACGATCGTCGAAGGCTACACCTTCTGGCGCGTGATGAATGGCGGCCCGGGCCTGCCGGTCGAGGCGACGCCGTGGGACTCGGCGATGCCGGAATGGAAGCTCAGCCTGACCGAGGAGGAACGCTGGAAGATCATCGCGGCGGAATATGACCTGGCCGAGAAGACGCCGCGTATTCCGGAAGGCCACTAGGCGGGCAGGGATGTGAGAGAGCAAATGCGAAGCGCAGTAAACAAAGGCACGGCCAGCAAGCCGCGCGGCCGCTCACGCGAACGCGTGTGGTTGGCCGTGGCTCTGGCGCTGCTGCTCGTGCTGACCGCGGGCTGGTCGCTGCCGGCGTCGGCCGCCGACGAGCCGAGCGGCGCCATGCCCGAGGCGACGCCCGAACTCTTGGAGCAGGGCCGCGAGACCTATGTCAAGCGCTGCAGCTTCTGTCATGGCCTGTTGGGCGATGGCGAGGGGCCGGCGGCCGAATTCCTCGATCCCCGGCCGCGCGATTTTACCCTCGGCGTGTTCAAGTTCCGCACCACCGGCAGCGGCGAACTGCCGATCGATGAGGATATGTTCCGCACGGTGAGCCGGGGGCTGCCCGGCACCGGCATGCAGGCTTTCGACGATGGCAGGATCAAGAACGGACTGAGCGAACAGCAGCGCTGGGCCGTCATCGCCTATATCAAGACCTTTGTGCCGGAATTCGACGATCCCGAATTCGATCCCTACAAGAAGATCGTGTCATTGCCCGCCAATCGGCCGGCTTCGAGCGAGGGGCTGGTGGCCAAGGGCCGCGAGGTCTTCGAGCGCGCCAAATGCTGGGAGTGCCACGGCAAGGAGGGCCGCGGCAACGGCCAGAAAGCGTTCGACCGCAAGGACGATTGGGGCTTCCCCATCCGCATCCGCAACGTCACCTTCCCGTGGAAGATCAAGGGCGGAAGCGAGGCCGAAGACATCTTTATGCGCTTCTCGACCGGCATCAACGGCACGCCGATGCCGTCCTTCATCAAGGCACTCGGCGAGGATGAACGCTGGGCGCTGGCCAATTTCATCAAATCGCTGCAGCACCAGCTCACCGAGCATCAGGTGCTGAAGGCGCTGAAAGTGGATGGCGATATTCCCATTGCGGCGGACGATCCCCAATGGGCCGGCGCCGAGGCCATGGATGTGCGCCTCGCCGGGCAAGTCGTCGCGGCGCCGCGCTGGCAGAATCCGAGCATCGAGATGGTGACACTGCGCGCCATCTATAATGACCAGGAGATCGCCTTCCTGGCATGGTGGGACGATCCCTTCGAGGACGTCACCCATGTCGTCGAGAACGAGTTCGATCCCAACGAGTTGCGCGTCGTCGGCGGCTATAATTCATACGTCCAGCCATACGACATGGTGCCGAGGCAGTTGGAGAATTTCCGCGATTCGGTGGCCCTCCAGTTCCCCGCCAAACCGCCCAAGGGCACCGCCAAGCCGCATTTCTTCCGCGGCACGTCGTCGGAGCCGACCAATCTGTGGATCTGGCGCGCCGACCGCGAGGCGGCCGGCGAGACCTCGGTCGAGGAAGCGACGGCGCGCGGCTGGAAGCAGGCGGCCAAGGCGCAGCCCGAAGATCAGCAACAGGTGAGCGGCCAGGCGGTGTGGGCCGACGGCCGCTGGAGCGTGGTGATGAAGCGTCCGCTCGTCACCGAGGACAAAGCCGATGTGCAGTTCATCGAGGGGCGTTTCATCCCGCTGGCGGTAAATGCCTGGGACGGCTCCAATGGCGAACACGGCATGATGATGAGCCTTTCGACCTGGCATTTCGTCACCCTTGAGGCGCCGATGCCGTGGACGGTCTATCTCTATGCCGTCATCGCAATGCTGGTGGCCGGCGCGCTGGGCTTTTTGTTGACCTGGCTTGCAAACAGGGAAAAGAAGCCGCAAAACGAAGACGAGGACGAGGCCGGGGCCGAGGCTTAGATCGCGGCGCCCGCCGCGCTTGAAATATTTGGCTAGTGGAGGAGTTGAGACCATGAAATTGATAAGCATGTTGCTTCTGGCAATGGCCCTCACCTTGTGGGCGCTGCCCGGCCATGCCGATCCGGCGGCCGGAGAGGCGGCCTTCAAGGCCGGTGAGTGCACCGCCTGCCATTACACCGATGGCCCGGCGAAGGAAAAAACCATCGACGATCAACTGGCCAAAAAGGGCCCCGAGCTGTGGTATGCCGGCAGTAAATTCCAGAGGGAGTGGCTCGAAGCCTGGCTGCAGGACCCCGCCCCGACCCGCCAAATGAAGTTCAATTCGGTAACCAAAATGAACCCCGGCGATCATCCCAAGCTGGCTGCCGCCGACGCCGCCAACGTCTCCGACTTCCTGATGGGCCTGACCTCGGATGCCGTGAAAGCGGGCGTCGTGAAGCCCAAAAAGAACGCCAAGGGCCGGCTGATTTTCACCAAGAAAATGCCGTGTAGCGGCTGCCACCAATATGAGGGGCGCAAGAAGAAGCTGATGGGCGGGCGTTCCGGGCCGACCCTGGTCGGCGCCGGCAAACGGCTCAATCCCGATTGGATCTATGCCTATCTGCTCACGCCCGAGATATTCAAGCCGGTCAAGGCGATGCCGGTGTTCGTCGGGCTGTTGAGCGAGAAAGACATGAAGAACGTGGCGGCCTATGTCGCCAACTTCAAGTGACCGGGCCGAGGAGGAACGGATGATGCCAAAATTCACAATTCTTGCGGCGCTCGTCGTAACCCTCGCTCTGGCAACCGGCGGCGCCGGCCAGGCCCAGGAAATCGACGTCGAAAAAGTCTTCAAATTCTATTGCGCGCAATGCCACGGCGTTGGCGGCAAAGGCGACGGTCCCAACGTGACCGAGGATTTTCCGGTGTCGCCACGCAATTTCACCAACCCTCAGGAAATGAACAAGCTCACCAATGCGGACATCAAGAACGTGGTCATGGATGGCGGGCCGGCGATGAGCAAATCGCCGATGATGCCGCCCTGGGGCAAGACCCTGAGCGAAGCCCAAGTCGATGCGCTGATCGGTTATCTGAGAGTGCTGTGCAACTGCAAGGGAAAGGAAGGCTGAGCCGCACAGCGGCAAGCGAAATCAGAATACGAAGAAAATAAGGATCAGGGCGATGACCGCGGCGTTGACCAGCAGGCCGGCGAAAATGATCGAATCGACGAGTTTTCTTTTCTTGGATTTCGGCATCACCGTGGCGCGCGCAATGGTTAAGAGAATTGACGCCGCAGCCAGTGGCGGACGGCGTCCGATGCCGCAAGCCTACGAAAGGTGATGGCCATGGCAAGCAAATTCGCGGCGCGCTCCGGCGCGGCTTTGTTCACGGCGGTCCTCGTGGCGCTGGTCTTCTTCTTCTGGTGGTTCCTCTAGTGGAAACAAATCAATGGCAAGGCGTCGGGGCGGTGATGGGTAATTTGTCGGGGAATCGGGTATGAAAATAGTGGCTCTTTCGTTCGTTCTGGTGTTCGCCGCCTCCGTCGCCGTCTTTATTGCGCTCGATTACCTGATCATGAGCGCCCAGGGGCTTTCCCTGATTTTCGCCGGGTAAGCGGAGCCGCGCGCGTGATCATCACTTCCCAACACAAGCGCCGGCGCGCGGCTCTCTGCGCCTTTGTGGTGCTGACGCTTGCCTTGCTCATGGTCGCCGCCAATCTCAGCGGCCTCGAATTCTCGCCCGCCTTCGCCGAGGAGGCCGCGGCCGCGGCGGCGGCGGAAACGGCTGTGGAGGCTGGCGGTGAAAGCGCCTACGCCCCGCCGCCCCGCCTCACGGCCGAAGACTATCCCCGCATCGGCAATATCAGCAGCCGCACCATCGTCTGGTTGGCGGCGCAATTGCATCTTTGGTTCGCCGCCTTCGTTCTCGCGGTGCCGATCTTCGTCTTCATCATCGAAGCGATCGGCATGTACACGCGCGACGAACGCTACGACAAGATGGCCTATGAGTTCATCAAGGTCTCGATCACCGCCTATTCGCTGACCGCCATTTTGGGCGGGCTATTGCTGTTCTCGCTGGTGCTTCTCTATCCCGATCTGTTCCGCTATCTGACCACCGTGTTCAACGACACGATGTTCTACTACGCGCTGCTGTTCTTCGCCGAGAGCGCGATTCTCTATATCTATTATTACGGCTGGCACTGGCTGCAGGGCGATTTCTCGAAATGGCTGCACCTCACGCTCGGCCTGCTGCTCAACGCCGTCGGCACGGTGCTGATGTTCCTCGCCAACTCCTGGGTCACCTTCATGATGAGCCCGGCCGGCATCGACGCTGCCGGCGTCTTCAGCGGCGACAGTTGGGCGGCGATACATAATCATCTGTGGAACCCGATCAACATCCACCGGGTCGTCGCCAATGTCGCCTTCGGCGGCTCCATCGTCGGCGCCTACGCCGCGTTCAAGTTCCTCAACGCGAAAAGCCCCGAGGAGAAGGCGCATTACGACTGGATGGGCTACAACGCCAATTTCATCGCCATCTCGGCGCTGCTGCCGCTGCCCTTCGCCGGCTATTATCTGACCGCCGAGATCTACGCCTATAGCCAGCAGATGGGCATCACCCTGATGGGCGGCGTGTTCGCCTGGCTGTTCATCATTCAGGCGGTGCTGATCGGCAGCCTGTTCCTGTCGGCCAATTATTACCTGTGGTGCGGCATGGGGCGGAGCGATGGCGCCGAGCGCTACAACAAATATGTCAAATGGCTGGCGCTTGGCATCGTCGGCGCCTTCCTGGTGTGGTTCACGCCGCACACGCTGGTGCTGACCAATGCCGAGCTCAAGGCGCTCGGCGGTCCCTATCACAAGATCCTCGGGCCGCTCGGCATCATGCCGGCGAAGAACACGGCGGTGAATGTGATGATCGTCCTCACCGCGCTGAGCTTCATGTATTACCGGCGCTCCAACAAGATCGCCACGGTGTCCTGGGTGGCGATCGGCAATGCGGCGCAGGTGGCGCTGTTTACCGCCGGCCTGTTCAACATATTTTTCCTCGGCATCTATCACGGCTATTTCACCAACACCGTCTACAAGGTGGCGGCCTCGATCCCGCAGGTGATGACGACGCTGATCATCATTGTCGCCTCGATGGTGCTCGACCGCTTCATCTACCGCGGCGCGCGCGAGGTGGCGCCGCTCCGCTGGGGCCGGGTGCCGGTGCGCTCGCAATATGCGCTGTTCCTGCTCGCCGTCGCCTTCACCTGGCTGATGGGGCTGATGGGCTATATCCGCTCAGGAATTCGCCAGCATTGGCACGTCAAGGACGTCTTTCGCGACTCCTCCATCGATGCCCAAACGCCGACCATGGGCTACGCCGCCAATATCGTTTCGCTCGGCGTCATCATCTTTTTCGTCATGGTGATATTCGTCTTTTGGCTGAGCCAGGTGAGCGCCAAGAAGACCGTCGCGCCGGGCTATTGGAAGACGGGGTGACCGGGCGGTGAAGAATCTTTCCAAAACCATCTTCTTCTCGCTGCTGGTGATCTTTGCCTTTGCCGGCTTTGCCAATTTCGTCGTGCCGCAGCTCCAGCCGGCGCCGCCGCCGAAGGAGGAAGTGCTCGATCTCAGCGCCATGACCATGGATCAGTTCGTCGCCCTCGGTGGCAGGCTGGTCGAAGGCAAAGGCACCTGCACGCTGTGCCACAACGAGGTCGGCGGCCGCGCGCCGCCGCTGACCGAGGCGGTGGCGCTGACGGCGAAGCGGCTCGCCGACGCACGCTACGAGGGCAGCGCTTCGGATAGCGAGAGCTATCTCTATGAATCCATGCTCGAGCCCTCGGCCTTCGTGGTGGCGGGCTTCGGCAAGGCCGGCTCAGGCGATACCGAGAGCCCGATGCCCGACGTGTCGGGCGGCAGCATCCGTATGAGCGAGGCCGAAATCCTCGCCGTCATCGCCTATCTGCAGGATCTCGGCGGCGAGGAGATCAGCGTCGCGATTCCCGAAGATGCCGGCGCCGCCGCCGAAGAGGAAGAAGAGGACGGCGAGGGCCGCGAGCCGTTCGCGACGGTGGAAGAGATTCTCGACGAATTTACCTGCGGCGCCTGCCATATGGTGGCCGGCGAGGAAGGCGATCTCGGCCCCGACCTCAACGCTATCGGCACCGAGCGCTCGCATCAATATCTGCGCCGCGCGATTCTCAATCCCAACGCCGATATCGCCGAGGGCTATGAAGAGGATCTCATGCCCGACGATTACGGCGCGCAGATGTTCGCCGGCGAATTGGAAATGCTGATCGAATATCTCGCCGCTCAGCAGGGCGAGCCATGATATTGCGGCGCGTAAAAATACCCCTGCTGCTGCGCGCCGTGCTTACGCTGGCCGGTTTCTATGGCGCTTTCCGCATCCTTTTCGACGTCATTCTCGGCGAGCTGATCCCGGCCAGCCTGCTCACCATGTATATGTTCTTCGTCGCCGCCGGCGTGTTCATGGTGTTCACCTTCACCGAGAAAGGCACGCGCGAGCTGCTCGCGCCGATCAAGGCGCTGGTCGAGGATCCGACAAAAAAACTGCTGCGCAATATCGTCTTCACCGTCGTGCCGTTGGGGCTCGGCGCGATCGTCTGGCAGGTCAGCATGCCGAGCTTCGAGGCGCCGGTCGAGCTGCGCTCGATCCACCCGGCACCGCCTTCGAGCGTCAAGGCGTTCGGCAAGAGATTCGATTTGCGCACGCTGAAAAATCCCTATCGCGTCCTCGAGAACGAGGATCCCGAGCAATTCGCCGAACTCGTCGGCGAGGGCGCCAAGGTCTATATCGCCAACTGTCAATATTGCCATGGCGACAAGCTCGACGGCGCTGGCCCCTATGCGCAAGCGTTGAATCCGACGCCGATCAATTTCCAGGATGTCGGCACCATCGCCCAGCTTCAGGAATCGTTTCTGTTCTGGCGCATCGCCACCGGCGGGCCGGGCCTGCCCAGCGAGGCGGCGCCGTGGATCTCCTCGATGCCGGTGTGGCAGAATTTCCTCACCGAGGATGAAATCTGGCAGGTTATTCTCTTCCTCTACGACTATACCGGACACCGGCCGCGCTCGTTCGAGAGTGAAGAAAGCCACGACAGTGGCGGGGATCACGAATGAGCGCCGCGCGGACCATTTTCGCCGCCGCCGGCCTGATCATGCTCGCCGCGATTATTCTGCCGTCTCAGGTGCTCGCGCAGACCGGCGACGCCGACAATGGCGAGGCGGTCTATTTCCAGCGTTGCGTCGGCTGCCATGGCGACGAGGGCGACGGCCTCGGCCCGGCGGCCGAGCGGCTCAATCCGCCGCCGCGCGATTTCACCCTCGGCCAGTATAAATTCAAGACCACCGGTTTCGACGATATCGTACCCAATGATGCCGATCTCATCCGCATGATCTCCGACGGCATGCCGGGCACCGCCATGCCGGGCTGGAGCGATGTGCTGAGCGATCAGGATATCCTTGATCTCGTCGCCTATATCAAGATATTCGCCGCGCTCGACGAGGAAGAGCCGAGCGATCAGGTCGATTACGGCAGCCAGATCGCGGCATCGCCGGAGAGCATCGCCACCGGCCGCGAGCTGTTCCTGAAGGACGACAGATGCGCCGAATGCCATGGCCAGGCGGGCCGCGGCGACGCCGTCAAGAAGCTCAAGGACGACAATGGCGACCGCACATGGCCGCGCAATCTGACCAAGCCGTGGACGTTCCGCGCCAGCAACGATCCCAAGGACATATTCACCCGCATCTCGGTCGGCATTCCCGGCACCCAGATGCCGTCGTTCGCCGATCCCGTGAGCAAGAAAAAACTCACCATCGAGGAGCGCTGGCACGTCGCCAATTACGTCGCCTCGCTGGCCAAGACGGAAGAAGTGGTGGCGCCCGAGAAAACCGTCATCAAGGCGCTACGCGTGAGCGAGGCGCTGCCGACTTCGCCCGAAGACGCGCTGTGGGACACAGCCGAATCCGCCACCTTCTTTCTGGTGCCGCAGATCATCGCCAAGGAGCGTTTCTTCACCCCGGCCAACGATACCGTCACCGTGCGCGCGCTGTTCGACGACGAAACGCTGGCCCTGCTCGTCGAATGGGACGACCGCACCAACAGCATCCCGGGCGACGCCAAGGCGGAGAGCATCGCCGATCCGGATATGGGCGAAGACGCGATGGCGGTGCAGTTCCCGGTAACGGTTTCGGACGGCATGGAGAAGCCCTATTTCCTGCTCGGCGACGTCGCCCATCCGGTCAATCTGTGGCGCTGGTCGAGCGGCACCGCGGAGGCACCGCAAACGGTCTCAATGCTCGACGCCAGGGGCATGGAGGACATCGCCGCGCGCGACGCCGCGCCGGCCGGCATGGCCGGCGAAGGAGTCTGGCGCGACGGCAGCTGGCGCGTCGTGTTGCGCCGCGCGCTGGTCACCGGGGACGGCGAGAACGACACCCAATTCGCCGACGGCGCGCTGATCCCGCTTTCGGTTCTCGCCTGGGACGGCAGCAACGGCGAAATCGGCGGCAAGCATACGCTTACGACCTGGTATTGGCTGCGCCTCGGCGCGCCCGGCGGCGGCGGCTCCTATCTCGCCGCCGTGCTGGTGGCGCTCGCCGTCGGCGCGCTCGAACTGTGGTGGCTTTACAATGTTCGGCGCCGCCGCGCCGCCCAGAGCGCCTGACCGGGAGCCGCAAGTGGAAGGCGAGACATCGAACAAAGGCACGATCATCAAGCTGATCGGCGTCGTGATTATTATCCTCGGCATTCTCGACGGCATGCTGTCATGGCGCGCCGGCGTCGCACTGAGCAATCTCTATATCTATTTGATCCTCGGCGGCGTGCTGCTGTTCTGCGTTGGCGTGCTGCGCCGCGGCAGCGTCGCCGAGGCAACCGAATCGCGCGAAGACTGAGCGCGAATGGCGTTTTCCAATATCGCAATTCGTGAATAACGCTATGATGCGGATTCACGGGGGGAGGGGGAGACCATGACCGTTTATTCGTTGCAGCATTTATGTCTGGCGGTGCCCGACCCGGCGCTCGGCGCAAGATTCTACGAGGATTTCGGGCTCGAAGCCGAGGATCGCGGAGACCGCATGGCGCTGCGCTGCGCCGGGCGCGATCAGGACCAGATCGTTCTCGTCGAAGGAGCGCGGCGGCAATTGCATCATATCTGCCTGGGCACCGACGAAGCCGGGCTCGAAGCGCTTAAATCGGCGCTCGCGGCAAACGCCACGGAATTGCTCGACCCGCCGGCCGAAGCTCTGGCTGAGGGCCTGTGGCTGCGCGATCCCGACGGCGTGCTGATTAATCTGCGCATCGCCGAGGCGGCGCCCTGGGCCGGTGCGCCGGAATGGCGCATCAACTCACCGGGCCATGTTTCGCGCCTCGGCGCGCGCGGATATCCGCCGCGCGATACGGTGGTCAAGCCGTGCCGCCTCGGCCATGTGCTCAGCTTCACCTCCGATATCGACGGCAAAGTGGATTTCTACACCCGCGTGCTCGGCATGCGTTTGAGCGACCGCGCGCAGGGCATGGAGGCGTTCCTGCATTGTCCGGGCGGCAGCGATCACCATGTGCTGGCCTTTCTGGCGGGCGAGCGGCCGGGCTTCCATCATGCCAGTTTCGAGGTCGCCAGCGTCGATGAAGTCGGCCTCGGCGGCTGCCAAATGGTGGCCAAGGGCCATCGCAACGGCTGGGGGCTGGGCCGCCACGTGATCGGCTCGAGCTTCTTTCACTATATCCGCGACCCGTGGAACGGGCTGGCCGAATATTTTTGCGATATCGACTATATTCCCGCCGATATGGCGTGGCAGCCCAAGAACTGGCCGCTCGAAGATTCGCTTTATGTGTGGGGGTCGGACATGCCGGAGGATTTCCCAATTAATTTCGAAGAACCCGCATAGCGGCCCACAAGGAGAAGGTAATGGCCAAAATCGAGCGCGTCCTGAGCGAATATGTCGTCGAGCCGGAACCCGGCCTGTGGTCCAACTGCATGCGCTGCGGCGATCAATTGTTTATTTCCGGCTTCGTCGCCCTGTCCAATAGCGGCGAGGTGCTGGGGATCAACGATCCGGGCGAACAGACTCGCGTGATCCTGCGCAATATTCGCCACTATATCGAGGCCGCCGGCGGCAAGATGAGCGACGTGGCGCGCGTGCGCATCTATGTCACCGACATGCGCCACCGCCCGACGATACTGGCCGCCCGGCGCGAATTCTTCAGCGGCGATTTTCCCTGCTCGACCCTGGTCGGCGTGTCGACCCTGGTCGATCCCGCCTATCTGGTGGAAATCGATGCCGACGCGATCCTCGGCGCCGGCCCGGATTAACAACCTGGCCTAATCCGCTCCTTCCGCGCCCGCCTGCGCGTCGAGGGCGCGCAGGATCACTTCCGGGGTGACCGGGATGTCGCTGATGTCGAGATCGAGGGCGTTGTTGATGGCGTTGACGATGGCCGGGATGGGGCTGTTCGCCACCATCTCGCCGACGCCCTTGGCGCCGAACGGTCCATTGCGCGAGGCGATTTCCAGCACCTCGCACTCGACCTCGCACATATCGGCGGCACCCGGCATCATATAGCTCTGAAAATCCTTGGGTGCGTGATCGATCGCCGGATAATAGGGCGCGGTGGTTTCCTGCAAGGTGTGGCCGATGCCCATCCAGGCGCCGCCGACGATCTGCCCCTTGACCAGTTCGGGATTGATCTGGCGGCCGATTTCATAGGCGCTTTTGAGGCTGAGCACCGCGACCTCGCCGGTCTCGGTATCGACCTCGATTTCGGCCACGGTGCAGGCATGCGCCTGGGTCGAATGCGGATCGCTCTCTCCGGTCTCCGGGTCCTGCGGACTCTTCGGCACCAGATACATGCTGCGCCCGGCGATCGTCTTGCCGAACTGGAACGTCGCCGCGAGGACGGTATCGGTCACCGACAGCGATTTCTCGGCGACGCCCTTGACGTGAATGTTTCCCTTGCCGTCGGTATCCAGATCGGCGGCACTCACCTCCAGCATTTCAGCCGCCACTTCGAGCATCGCGGCGCGCGCCTCCCTGGCCGCCGCGAGCACGGCGTTGCCGGCGCGGTGCGTGGTGCGGCTCGCCCCGGTGCCGCTGCAATGCGGGCCGGTATCGGTATCGCCGGTATCGACGATCACGGTATCCAGCGGCACGCCGAGGGCTTCCGCCGCGATTTGCGCCATCACAGTCTTCAGCCCCTGGCCGACATCGACGCTGGCCAGCGCGACGGTGAAATTGCCCGACGAGGTGGCGTGCACCAGCGCTCCGGTCGGGTCGCCGCCGAGATGCATGCCGATGGGGTAGCTTACCGCTGCCATCCCGGTGCCGCGCATTTTCGCCATCTCAGCCCGCCGTTCTTTTTGCCGCGGACATTTGTCTTTTTGCCGAAGACATTTGGCGGTATTCCTCGGGCAATTCCTTGCCGGCGAGGCGCGCCGCCGCCTGGATGGTTTCGACCAGCGCCGCGTCCCACACCTCGCGCCGATGCGCTTTCATGTCGCCGTTGCGAAAGGCGTTCTTGAGGCGGAGCTGCCACGGGTCCATACCGATCGCCTTGGCCACCCGGTCCATCTGCATTTCAATGGCGAAGGAGGCCGGCATGACGCCGAAGCCGCGCATCGCCGCCGACGGCGTGCGGTTGGTAAAGACGCAATAGACGTCGGCCCAGACGTTGGGCACGGTATAGGGCCCGGGCATGTGCGAGGCATGCTTGAAGGCGCCGTAAATGCTGTTGCGCAAATATGCGCCGATATCCTGATGGGTGATCACATGGCGCGCGACGATGCGCCCGTCCTTCGTCACGCCGTCCTTGATCGACACCCGCCAAGCGGCGCGCGTCGAGGAGACGGTCATCTCGTCTTCGCGGGTGAAACGGTATTTGACCGGGCGCTTCGATTTCATCGCCGCCAGCAGCGCCATCGGCTCGATCGCCATATCCACCTTGCCGCCGAAACCGCCGCCGGCGGTGCCGCCGACAAGATGAAGCCGGGCCGGCGACATGCCGGCAATCTCGGCGGCGTTGTTGCGCGTGTTGGAAAGCGACTGGCTGTTGGTATAGATCGTATAACGCCCGTCGCTGCCCGGCACCGCGATACAGCCGGCGGTCTCGATCGGCGCCTGCTCGATGGGGCGGGTTTGGTAGACATGTTCGACAATGTGATCGGCCTCGGCAAATCCCTTCTCGGCATCGCCGAGCCGGATTTGCGCCGCCGCGTGATCATCGGGGAAAAGATAGTGATTGTCGGGCCAGCACTCGAACAGCTCCGGCGCATCCGGCGCCAGCGCCTCGTCGACATCGAAAACGCTCGGCAGTTTTTCGTAAGTCACCTTGACCTTGGCCGCCGCGTCCTCGGCCTGGCGCAGGGTCTCCGCCGCCACCGCCGCGATCGGCTCGCCCTTCCAGCGTACCTTGTCGAAGGCAAGGATGGGCTCGGCGCCGGGCGCAATGCCGATCGCCTCAAAATGGGTCCATACCTTGGTCGCCGGCACATCGCGGTAGGTCAGCACCGCGACCACGCCGTCGGACTGCTCGGCCTTTGACGTATCGATATTTAGAATGCGGGCGTGCGGCACCGGGCTGCGATGAATTTTCAGGTGCAGCATGCGCGGCACCTTGACGTCCTCGTAATAGAGCGTCTGGCCTTTCACATGGCTGTCCAATTCGCGCAGCGTAATCGGCTGCCCGACGGCATGGCCGGTGCCGCCGATCTCGTGCATTTCAGTTTTGGCTTTCATGCGCCGTTTCCTTTCGCCAGCTTGCGCGCTGCGCTCGCCACCGCCTCGATGATCGGCAGATAGCCGGTGCAGCGGCAGATATTACCCGAGATCGCCTCCATGATCTCGTCGCGGCTGGGCGCCGGATTTTCGTCGAGCAGCGCCTGCGCGCTGACGATCATGCCGGAGGTGCAAAAGCCGCATTGGGCCGCCGAATGTTCGACGAAGCTCTGTTGGATAACGGCGCTGCTGTTGCTCTGGTTGAGCCCTTCCAGGGTGGTGACATCGGAACCGTCGAGGCCGCCCACCGGCAACAGGCAGGCGAGTCGCGACTCGCCGTCGACCAGCACCGTACAGGCGCCGCAGCTCCCTTGCGTGCAGCCGTCCTTGACCGAGTTGTAGTCGAGCGTCTCGCGCAGCACCTGTTGCAGCGTTGTCAAACCATCGGCGGCGATATATTCCTCGCGGCCATTGACGGTGAGAGATACGCTCTTGGCGGTCATACCGCTTCGCCTTCAGCCGCCTGCGCCAGCGCCCTGCCGACATAGACACCGACCATGCGCCGGCGGTACCAGGCGCTGGCGACAGGATCGTCGGCCGGCGCGCATGCCGCTTTGGCCGCCGCCGCCGCCGCTTCGATGGCCGGCGCTTCAATCGCCTCGCCGATGAGCGATTGTTCCGCCGCTTCGGCGCGGAGCGGGGTTTCGCCGGCGCCGCCAAGCGCGATGCGCGCCGCCGCCACCTTGCCGGCAGCGTCCAACTCGATGCGCAGCGCCACCGTGATCACGGTCGGGCCGGCGAAGCGCTGGCGCGCGCATTTGACGAATACCAGTCGGCCCTGGGGCTGCGGGCATTCGATATGGGTGAGCAGCCCCGGCGCCACGGCGCCAGAGGTATAGAATTCCGCCAAGCCGATTTCTCGCGGCCCATCCGGTGCGGTGAAGACTAGCACCGCATCCATCGCCAACAGCATGGCGGCGACCGTGCCGTAGGGCTGGCGGGCGAAGATATTGCCGCCGACGGTGGCCATGTTTCTCAGCGCCGGCCCGCCGACGCGGCGCGCCGCCTGGCATAAGGCGGCGGGCATCTCGGACGCCGCCAGATTGCGCATCGTTACGCCGGCGCCGATGTTAAGAACACCGTTATCGGCTTCGAGCTTATCCAGGCCGAGGCGCTGAATGCCCATCACATAGGCGCTGTTGGGCACCGCCACCAGGCGCGGCCCGGCGCATTCGATACAGGCGATGCCACGGCCGCGCCTGCCGCGGCAGGTGCCACAGCGCATGGCGCTGGTGCCGCCCGCCATGATGGCGAGAGAACGGCCACGCGCAGCCATCATTTTGCTCGCCTCCGCGAGCGTATCGGGGAGTAAATACTCCGTCATGCCAGTCCTTCCACTCCTGAACGCAGCGTCTAGCCGGTAAACCTACACCGGCGCCGTGTATGGAGTCTTGACCAAAATCATGCGAGCGCCTCGGCGATGGCGGCTTCGACCGGCGTTTCCTGAAATCCCGGCAGGGCGGCGGCGAGCTTGGCGCCGTCGATGGCGTGCGGCCGGCGCCACAGATAGGACATCTCGGCGACTTCGCGCATTTGCGGCACGGCGAAGCCGAGCAGCCGCATCATCGGCCAGGACAGGCCCTTGACCTTCAGGCGCCGCCCGGCCGCGCCGGCCATGGCGTCGATCAACATGCGTCCGGTCAGCGCATAGCCGGGAAAGCCGAATTCCTCGAAAGCGGCGAAGCCGGCGCGCTTGTCGGCCAGCAGCGCAATGGCGCGCGCCATATCGGGCAAATAGGCCCAGGCGTGCAGGCGGTCGAGCGGGCCGGGATACATCACCCGCCCGGCGCCGACATCCGCGGCGATATGGCTGTCGAACCAATTGCCCGTCCTTTGCCGTTCGATGAAATCGCCGGCGCGGAGAATGATCGTGCGCACGCCCTCCGCACTGGCTTGCTCATAGGCGCGCTCCATCTCGGCGCGGAGACGCCCCTTGCGGGTCGTCGGCGCCGCCGGCGTATCCTCGGCGAGGCGGGCCGGCATGGCGGCGCCGTAATGATAGACATTGCCCGGGATCATCACCGTCGCGCCGGATGATTTGGCGGCGGTGATGACGTTCGCCGTCAGGCGCGGCAGCTCGTGCCGCCAGCGCGTATAGGGCGGGTTGAGCGCATTGACGATGACCTCGCAGCCCGCGGCGGCGGAACTCAGCGCCGCCGCGTCGAAGGCATCGCCGGCGATCCACTCGTTCAGCCCTACAGCCTTCGGCCGCGAGCGGGCAAAACAACGCACCTGCCAGCCGGCGGCGAGAAAGGCATCGGCGGCGGCGCGCCCGAAACGTCCGTTGGCGCCGAGAATTACTGTCTTGCGCGGCATTTCGCTCTCCTTGCTGAATTCGATGAGGCCGGTAAGTCTAATTTAGATATTCGTATTTGCATCGAAAACCCTATAATCTGCCTAATAAATATTCATGGGGCTGACCCAGATAACTAGTTCAAATACACTCTAACCCATTGTCTTAGCTGTGA
>PVBE012225838.1_pt1 | contig 16577 bp, 12 predicted proteins | sample 1631181 | NCBI WGS metagenome assembly PVBE01 (sample SAMN08397723, study PRJNA350692) | Marine metagenome, whole genome shotgun sequencing project. | isolation source: water | place: Pacific Ocean | collected 2012-04
AAAAATTCCCACAAACTGCGATGTCGACAAAACTTGTTCGACAGCAAAACCCCGGTCATCACCACGGAAGTATTCTATGGTGAATCTCCCGATCGAATAAAGAATACCATAAGACCAGAATATCTGGCCATCAAATGTTTTCCTTTTACTCAACCACATCAAAAACGCAAAGATAAATAGAGCGTTCAATGAAAGATAGACCTGGGTAGGATGTAAAGAAATTCCAAGGGGAGCCAGAGACTGCAAGTCTGTAAAGGTGATCGCCCAGGGGACATCAGTTTCCCTGCCATAACAACACCCGGCAAAATAACAACCCCAGCGCCCAACCCCCTGCCCCAGTGCAATAGATGGCGCAAGCAAGTCGGCCGATTTCCACATGGGCATCTGATGCCGGTTCAAATAAATTAACGAGACAGCCACACCAAGAATCAAACCACCATAATAAACCAACCCACCTTTCCAGAATTTAAAAATCTCCAAGGGAGCGTTCATGAAAAACTTATACTCTACGACAACATAAAGTAAACGTGCGCCGAGAAGAGCAGAAATCATGACGTAAAAACACAAGTCGAGAATCTTTTGAGGATCTAACCCCTCACTCTCCGCCCTTGACGAAGCGAAGAGAATAGCTACCAGAAAACCGGACGCAACCAGTAGTCCATAAGTAAAAATTTTAAAGAACCCGAATTCGAGCAGGATGGGATACATGATATTTTTAAATTCCCGGTTAGGCACCGAGTCAATAGGTTAGCCCTGCAGAGACTTATCTGATGGCTTGGGAGAACTCGCTCCCTCAGGGTATCCGCAAAAGAGATCAACGATCATAAAACTAACGCCAATTGTAATACATGAGTCTGCCACATTGAAGGCGGGCCAGTGAGACCCATTATAAAAAAAGTCAAGGAAGTCGATCACTTCCTTATGTAAGATACGATCTATAAGATTGCCAATCGCTCCACTAAAAATCAAAATCAATCCAACTTTCACCATCCGCTTATCGTCGGGTGTCTGATGAAAAATAACCAGAATGGCAATGATAGCTATTATAGAAATTACAATAAAAAACAGCACCTTATATTCAGACTCATGCCCGGCAAACAAACCGAACGCCACCCCCGGATTACGAATATGTGTGATACTGAAAAACCCTTCAATCACAGAAATCGAGTAATGCAGAGGAACATGAATGGTGACCATATACTTGGTTAACTGGTCGAGTATGATCAGGAAGTTAGAAACAAAAAAAAGTAGCAGATATTTATTTTTCAAAACAGATCAAGCCTTTGCCGATTCCAGGTTTTCAATGCAGCGAGAGCATACAGACGTATGTTCTCCCCTGTCAGAACCGTCTTCTACAAAATAGTTCCAGCACCGTTCGCACTTATCCCCTCCCATTCGGCGAACTCCAATTTCCACACCTTCCAGATTTTCGCTACTATGAACCTTATCTACACCTTCCATAGTCTCAACCACCTCGGCAGAGGACACTATGAAGATAAATTTTAAATCTGAATACTCATTACCAAGAACAGAGCGGACATTCTCTGGAAGTATCAGCCTCACCTGTGCATCAAGCGAGTGCCCGATCACTTTTTCACGGCGACAAAACTCCAACGCTTTACTCACCTCGCTCTTAAGTTCCGTTAACATCTCCCACTTACGAACGAAACCATCATCAACATTCACATCCATAGGCACAGGAAACGAACTCATGTGTACGCTTTTTTCGTCGGCACTGCCTTCAGAAATGGAAGACCAAATTTCTTCAGCAGTAAAACTCAACACCGGAGCCATTAACCGTGTCATCCCCATCAGAAGTTCATGCAAAGCTGTTTGCCCCGAACGCCGTTCTCTGGAATTTTTCGGATAGGTATACAGACGGTCTTTCAGAATATCCAGATAAAACGCACTGAGGTCCACCACGCAAAAATTATAAAAACTGTGATAGAACACATGGAACTCATAATTCTCAAACGCTTTGTTAATTTTATCGCACAATACTTTAAAACGATAAAGTATATAGCGATCGATCTCCACCAGACCGTCTGCGGCAACGGAATCAGATGACGCATCAAAATCATTTAAATTCCCCAGAATATAACGAAAAGTATTGCGGATTTTCCGGTAAGCCTCTGTCAAGCGTTTGAGTATCTCCTGGGAGACACGAATATCCTCGCGATAATTTTCCGATGCTACCCACAGTCGCAAAATATCCGCGCCGTACTGGTCAATGATTTTTTGTGGAGAAATAACATTACCCGCGGACTTAGACATCTTCTTACCTTTTCCATCGACTACATATCCATGTGTCAGCACAGACTTGTATGGTGCCTTGCCCCGCGTTCCAATGGACTCCAACAGCGAACTATGGAACCAGCCCCGATGTTGGTCGCTTCCTTCAAGATATAAATCAGCTGGCCAGCCCAGATTTGGGTCGCTCTCCAAAACGGCCGCATGACTCACCCCTGAATCGAACCATACATCCAGAATATCGTTTATCTTGGTAAACTCCTTGCTTCCACAAGAACAGGCAGTTCCTTCAGGAAGCAACTCCCCGGCGTCCTTTTCAAACCAGAAATCCGCTCCGTGCTCTTTTACCAAGTCAACAATATGGGAAAACACTTCCGGCGAACGCAATACCTCTTCACAAGCGGCACAATTAAAAACCGTGATAGGAACACCCCACGCCCTTTGCCGGGAGATACACCAGTCGGGTCGATTCTCGACCATTTTAAAAATTCGCTCTTCTCCCCAATGCGGTATCCATTTTGTTTCTCGTATGGCAGACAGCGCTTTTTTACGGAGCTCATTGGTATCCATCGAAATAAACCACTGGCTCGTAGCCCGAAAAATAATTGGTTGGTGGCAACGCCAGCAATGTGGGTAAGAATGATTGACTTTATCATCATGGATCAGTGACCCATCCGTTCTCAGCTTTTCCACAATCAGCGGATTGGCTTTTCTTACGAAGAGTCCGCCAAACTCCTCAACCTCCGGCTTGAACACGCCACCGTCATCGACCGGGTTGTAAGTTTCCAGGCCATATTTCTGTCCGACCACATAATCCTCTTGTCCGTGCCCGGGGGCGGTATGGACGCATCCCGTTCCCTGCTCCAGAGTCACATGATCGCCAAGAACGATTCGTGAATCACGATCAATAAAAGGATGACGACAAACAACCTCTTCTAGTTCACTGCCCTTGCAATTCCCTAGAACTTCATAGTCCTTGACGCCCCATTCCAGAATCAGCCGCGACAAAAGTTCCTCCGCGACCACCAAAACCTCACCGTCAATTGCGACAGCCGAGTATTGAAACTCAGGATGCAGGCAAACCCCAAGGTTGGCCGGTAGTGTCCAGGGCGTGGTGGTCCAGATGACAAAACTGGTTTTTGCTGAATCGATATTTCCCAACTGCCCATTCAAACCAGACTTGACCTGGAACTTGACGTAAATTGTGGGGGACTGATGATCTGCGTGCTCCACTTCCGCTTCCGCCAAAGCCGTACGGCATGTGGTACACCAGTGAACCGGTTTTAGTCCGTTATAAACCGATCCGTTTGCTACAAATTTCCCAAGTTCTTCAACGATTGCCGCTTCATACGAAAAAGTCATTGTGAGGTACGGATTTTCCCAGTCGGCACAAATCCCCAAACGCTTGAACTCTTCCGCCTGAATATCAACAAACTTTTTCGCGTAGACACGACACAGTTTCCGGATTTCTGATTTTGAAGGAGTGTTCTTTTTGGCTCTCTCCTCTTTTGTCACCTGATGTTCAATAGGCAGGCCATGACAATCCCATCCGGGGACAAAAGTGGCGTCATAACCTTTCATCGTCATGAAACGGACTATGAAGTCTTTCAGAATTTTATTGAGGGCGTGACCAATGTGAATATTCCCATTGGCATAAGGCGGCCCATCATGAAAGACAAACTTGGGTCGGCCTTTAAACTTTTCACGCATGGAAGCGTAGAGATTTTCCTTTTCCCAATGAGCCAGCATTTCCGGTTCCTTCTTAACCAAACTGGCCTTCATTGGGAAGTCCGTCTGCGGCAAATTAAGCGTTTCTTTATAATCCATAGTTTTTCAAGTTAGACGAAAATATAAATAATAGAATCAGACAATTTTCATTGCTGTCTTTGCTTCTTGAAGAGTGGCCCGGGCCACCTTTCGGGCTTTTTCAGTACCTGCATGAATAATTTCATCGACTTCTTTAGGTTTCGCGGCAATCTCTTTCCTCTTTTCCATCTTTGGACGCATGGATTCCAGCAATGTCTCGACAAGTTTCAACTTGCAGTCGCCGCATCCGATCTCCGCTTTCCTGCACGCAGAATCAATCTCCGCCTGCATCTCCTTAGGAGAGTAAATTTTATGCATGGGAAACAAATTGCAAACATCCGGGTCACCAGGATCAGTCCTTAAACCACGCGCCGGATCGGTGAGCATGGCCTTGACCTTCTTCGTGATCTGCTTTTCCGTGTCAGAAAGAAAAATAGCATTATTGTAACTCTTGCTCATTTTTCGCCCGTCGATTCCGTTGAGTTTGGGAACATCCGAAATTTTGGCATCGGGTTCGATGAACACCTTTTTTTGATACAGCTTGTTAAAACGACGAATGATTTCGCGGGAAAGCTCAAGGTGCGGTACCTGATCTATTCCAACAGGAACAGCATGCGCCTTGTACAAAACAATATCAGCCGTCTGCAAAACAGGGTATCCCAAAAATCCGTAGGAACTCATATCAACACTCTTCACTTCATCCTGCTTTTCCTTATAAGTGGGATTGCGCTCCAACCATGGGACCGGAACCACCATGGATAAAATCAGGTGCAGTTCGGCATGTTCAGGGATGGCAGATTGCAAAAACAAGGTGCATTTTTCAGGATCCAAGCCAGAACTCAACCAGTCGACGGCAACTTCGAAGGAAAAATTTTTAATGAGTTTCGGGTCTTCATACAACGTCGTCAGCGAATGCCAGTCAGCGATGAAGAAAAAACAATCAAAATCATCCTGCATGGAAACCCAGTTTTTCAACGCTCCATGGTAATTCCCAAGGTGCAACTGGCCCGAAGGCTGCATACCGCTTAAAATCCTTTTACCTGCCATGAATATCTCTACTGTTAATTGCTTATTATTGAAAACTGATTCTGAGAATATTAAAAAGGTCCGGAAACGCTTCCTGCGTTAGAAACTGAACCACTATAACAATGGGCATCCATAAAATGCGACCAAGAATTCCGGTATGAGCAAAATGGTCCAGCAAAATAATTCCCATAAGAAGAAAAGCCCCAAACCGATCCAGCCCACTCAGGCGGGCGGCAATATTGCTTGGAACCAACCCCTTTATCACGCTTGAACCATCCAGAGGAAACACAGGCAGTAGGTTGAAAATTGCCAGCGCCACATTTATATATACCCCAAAACTCAGTAAAGTAAATAGAATCCAGGTTCCGCCGGGCTCAATAACCCGGATAAAAAAACTGCATATTACCGCAAGCGTAACGTTGGACAACGGACCGGCGATGGCAACATACATCATATCTCTTCTGGGGTGTTCAAAATTTCTCGGATCGACAGGAACCGGCTTGGCCCAACCAAATCCCATAAAGTAGAAAAACAGGGTTCCTATAGGATCCAAATGCTTCAGCGGATTAAAAGTAAGCCGCCCCAGGAGCTTAGCGGTATTGTCTCCCAGCAGATACGCTACCCTGCCATGAGAATATTCGTGCACCGTCAGCGAAAATAATATCACCGGAATCATCAATATTAATAACTGCGATTTATTCAAAAGTCCCCCTGAAGAACAGTCTCAATTTGGAAATACTGTAAGCAAGCGCCGTATTAAAACGCTTGTCCCTTTAAAACTCTTAATGAATGAAGAAGGGGAACCTATTGACCCCGGCGACCTTACCAGGAAGAGGCGGGAAATAATGGACAAACCGACTTTCCTAACCCTGTCTCAAAAACATTTTATCTTAAAACCGGCTTAATTCCCAATTCTTTGGTAAGGCCAGCGCTCGATAATCCTAAACTCGAAAACAGACCCCAACGTAACCAGAGAAACTTGATTTTAATACTAATAACCCTGTGAAATGGGGACATTTATTGTATTGATCGTGTCTTGGCGTATTTAAGATAGGTATAAAACGCCATTGATAGCGATAAAAATATCCCAAGAAATCCTTCCCTGAAACCTTGCCTGATAAAATAAGTCTTCAAAAACATCCAAACGGGTCGCAGGTAAAGATGAGTCCAGTGGGCCCTCCAGCCCAGCCGTTTTTTTTCCTCAGCGTAAAGAGATGAATAACGATTCTGACGTTGGATGTAGTCTTCCATTCCGGCAAAGGAATAATGCAAAATAGGATGATTTATGACTCCGCCATTATCGTCCGGAATTAACCTTTCGTGCACCATGGAATCAGAAAACGAAACCCGGTCCCTGTCATACAACCGGGATATTAAGTCCGGGTACCATCCTGCATGACGCACCCATCGGTCCGCGATAAAATTTTTCCTAGGAAAACGATACAGAGGAAACTCCGGTTTACTGGATAATAATTTCTGGATGGCCTCAGCGCATTCTGTCGAGATAACCTCATCCGCATCAACGTTTAAGACCCACCTGTTGCTTGCCTTTTCAGCGCAGAGGTTTTTCTGAGGACCGTACCCCAACCAGTTTTCTTCAAATACTTTATCCGTAAACCTTCGACAAATTTCAACCGTGCGGTCCGTACTAAAAGTATCCACAATAACAATTTCATCGGCCCAGCGAACGCTTTCCAGACAACGCGCAATGTTTTTTTCTTCATTTTTGGTAATGATGATAACTGAAACTTTTTCCATGGACCTGCCTTTGCAAAAGAAAATTTCCCCACAGGAACTCAACCTGCAATAATTTATACCCAAAACAGGTCTTTCATCCCAAGATCGATCGGATTATAGCATTTCTATCCGTCGTTTGACTCTAAGTGATTATTTTTTTGGTTTTGTGTAAAATATGTTAGGATGTTTTGATCTTATTTAGGTTGGAAACAGAGACGTCTCGGCATATTTTTTTTTGCCAATTCGGCGAAAAATGGAAACCCTTCTCGAAAACATCATCGAACTCGCCGAAAAAGTCTGGATCAAGCTGGATATTCTTCTGGATTAGGAAAATATGGAACTCCCCGAATTTCTCGAGCCTTTGCTTGCCTCTATTCTATCGGACCCTCTCCTCCTGGGCATTTCTGCGGCCATGATCTTGCTTATACCTTTAGGCATTTACAAGTTAAAAAAAGCCCACGCAGAAAAAGAGGGACGTTTGAATGCGTTGTTGAATGAACTGGACGAAACTGAGGACCACGAGGAAATGGATGAAAATGATCCAGCTCGACTCCGAAAGAAACCTGCCGAACCTACTGGCTATGACGAGCCCGACGTCGACATTCTGAGTAAACTCGAAGAAAAAGACACTGACGACGACGATGATGATGATGACGTCTATGAACGTTATAAAAAGGAATACGAAATGGGTGGCGACGAAGAAGAGGGTGAGGGCGTATACGGCGATGAATTCGAGTCATCCACCTCACCCGAAGAAGCAACCATCTCAAAGGAAACTGAAGACTTGGATCACACACTGCGGGAAATAGTGGGTGATGACCTCAACTGGAACGAAGAGTCGACTACGGTTACCTCGGAATTAGCCGAAGACTTAATTGATGTCGGCTCAGATAAAGACCAGACGATTCTCGACCTGCAAGCGGAAATAGAAGAAAGCATTCAGGCACTCACTGAAAGTTTAAGCCAGGACACAAGTCCGCCCCTGCCCGCCACACCTCAATTGGAAACGACAGACATCGACCTTGATAAGGATGCAGAAAAAGTTCGCGAAGAGGAACCCACTGCTGAATCCTCTCTGGAAGAAGCACAGGAACCTGCCCCGGAAATCGAAGAGGAACCTTCCGTTGAGCCTATACAGGAAGAGAATCCTGAACTGGAAGAAGTGATTATTTTAGACCTTGAGCAAATGCTTGAGGCAGAGAAAGAAAACGAGGAAGAGTTAGATGAACCAGGGCAAAAGGAAACGACCGCTCCTTCAGCGGAAGTTGCAGATATTCCAACCCAGCCGACCTCTTTCTACGAGGAACCTCCTGAAGAAATCGAAGGCTCGGAAATTCTGGGACAAAACACCATAGAGAGCAAAGAGGAATCGAGCACAGCTTTTATTGAAGCTTCTTCAGAAATCTCCCAGGAAGACCATGAAGCAGAACCTCTGGAAACTCGTTCCCACCCTCTGGACACTGAACCTGTTATAGCCAGAGAGAAACCAGGTAGTGAGCCAGCCCGAAAAGAACGAAGCTCATATCAGCCGACCAGAGTCCGCTATAAAAGCAAACGGGAATCCAGATCCAACAAGGAATATGTAAATCTATTAGAATCATTTATCTTTATGGCAAAGCAAAAAAACAAAAAGTCCGACTCATAAAAAAACGGATATACTGTCTACCTTAATAAAAATGGTTTAAATCTTTAATGTCCATATCAGCCAACATAATATCTGTCGGCGGAGGCAAAGGCGGCATTGGTAAAAGTGTTGTCTCCACTAACCTTGCAGTGGGCATGGCGCTAAGCGGTCAAAAAGTCGTTCTCATGGACGGTGATTTTGGCGCGTCCAACCTGCATGCGTTACTTGGCACCAGCCATCCTCCCTACGGATTCCAAGACCTCTTCATCAACAATTTGTCATCTGACTCGCTGTTGATAGAAACTGGAATAAGTAATCTTAAATTCATAAGCAGTGCTGGAGACAATCCTGGAAGTGCAAACATCGATCCCGAGCGCGTTCAGAAAATAATATCTTTCATCAAAAACCTTAAAGCAGACACGATCATTCTGGACCTTGGGCCGGGAACAAGTTTTAATGTTCTGGATTTCTTCAATATAAGCCCGCAAAACATCGTGATGAGTTCACCCGAGATGACATCGGTTATGAAAACATTTAGCTTCATCCGTGCGGCGCTATTCAGGAAATTGAGCTTATACCTGCAGGATCAGCCCGACTTACAAAGGTTGGTTGACCATTCGCATCCATCCCAGACAGATGTGGAAACGTATACGGTAGATATTCTCCGGGAAAATGTGGAGAAAATTGATAACTCTCAAATCCAGCGAATCAACGAAATCATCGACAAATTCAAACCCGGAATCATCATAAACCGGGTTCGAAACAAAAAGGATTTACTGGCGGGAAACAATCTTATTAATCTGGTCAAAAAATATCTCGATGTCGACCTCAACTACCTCGGCTATATTGTCGAAAGTGATCGAGTCCGTGACTCTGTTGAGGAAATGGTTCCGTTCCTCATAAAAGACCCACAAAGCAAGCCCTCTGAAAACCTTCAACAGATTATCGGATCTTTAACCAATACCGATCTCCACTTGGTCAAGGAAGATGGAAGGATTTTTGTTTCAAAACATGTGCGCCTCAGTTCTGGCTGGGATGTTTAACTCATTCCTAAGCAAGGCAACTCTGCTGACACCTCGACGGTTTTAATTCTACAGAAAAATGATTGATATACACCTGCGAAGCCTCTTGCGATTGAGCAAAGCGTGTAGCTCGGACGTCTACGTCGTTGGAGGCACACTTAGAGATCGCCTCCTGAAAAAAAAATGCTCCGACTTTGACTTTGCTGTCCGTGGAGCACCCACCTTGGCTCGTCAACTCTCACTAGCTACAAAATCTCCGCTTGTTCCTCTGGACACTACGCCGGGAAGGGAAACTTTCCGTGTTGTCATCCGAGAAAACTTATATTTTGATTTTTCCGAATTGCAGGGAGATTCCATTGAGTCAGATTTGAACCAACGCGATTTCACTTTCAATGCCATGGCTGTTCCTTTGAGTAGCTTTATCAAAGGGACTGAAAGTTTCATTGACCCTCATAATGGAAAAACTGACATTAAAAGCAGAATCATTCGCGCTCTTCCTGGGCCCGTCTTTTCAAACGACCCTTTGCGCATGCTTCGGGCCTTTCGTTTTATGAGCATTCTCAAATTTCAAATAGAGGAAAATACGTTTGAAATAATAAAGGATCTGGGAGAAAAGATAAATCAAGCGGCTCCAGAGAGGATCTATAACGAACTGAGCCTTTTACTAAACTCCAAAAAAACAAGCCCGGCGATCAACTCAATGCATGACAGTGGTTTACTGGAACGTATATTCCCAGTCATATACAAAAATCAAAAAACACCGCCTTCAATACAGGTGCTGGATAACCTGGAAAACATACTTTCAGTTCTAAAAACTACTGGGATTAAACCACTTGCGGATATCAAAAAAGTATTTTCAAAAAAAAGAGGGCTCATAAAGCTCGGAGCCATTCTTTATCCTTTAAAAAAAACCATGCCCGCAGATGCAAGAGGGTACAAAAAAAAATGGAACCGTAATTCCACCCTTGGTAGGGTGCTAACAGACCTCAGAGCCTCAAATGCAGATATTGACTATATTGGCGCAATGATTTCGTGCTGGCGCTCTGCGTCAGACAGTAAGTTGGACTTTGCTGGGTGTAGCCCCAATTTATACAACCTTTATCAATTCATCAATCAACATGAGAAAGGGCTGATTCCTGGGCTGTACTTGCATCTGGCCAACCGCCCGAAACTCCCCCAGGCTGATAAATGGATGACTGATGCGGATTGCATAACTGTGCGAAACACATTGGATTTTTACTTTCACATCTACATCCCTGCCAAAACAAGAAAACCACTTCTCAATGGAGACGATATCCAACAGGTATTTAAAGTTACTCCAAATTCTTCGTTTAAAACCTTACTGGATAAAATTGAGGAAGCCCGTGTTCTGGGAATTATCCATACACGATCCGAAGCAATTCATTTTGCCAAAGGTATATTTGATAGTAATGAAAAGGAAAATATTTAATGCCGCTGAATTACAAAACAACTGAATGGAACAGCAAAAAAGTGATTCTTGGTGAAGGTTCATTTATCCTGGAAGAACCTGTGAGTATACTCGTTGGATTTCACGGAGCGGAATCTACACCGGAAAACATGCTTGTGCATGGCAATCGCCTGCAACTGAAAAATACTTTCATGCTGTTTCCCGAAGGCCCTGTGGATGCGGGAGAGGGCCGCTGGAGCTGGTGGAGCGATGGCCCACGACAAAAGGAATCTGTGAATGATTTTTTAATTTTCTCTTCCAACATTATGAGCATGGCTCAAGACCATTTAAGAGCTCGATATAAAAACGTAGAAACCCGGTTTTGTCTCTGGGGGTTTTCGCAGGGTGGAGCGGCATCACTCGTGTACGCACTTCTGGGCACACACCCCTTATACAAGGTGGCGTCGATTTGTGGCTTTCTCCCGGAAATCCCCGACCGGGAAACGAGTGCGAATTTATCAGTCCCAATTCTTGGAATTTTTGGTATCAATGACGATGTTGTCCCCTCTTTTCTAGCAGAACACGCATTGGAAGAAATGCAACGTAAGGGACATAACCCAACGCTTAGGGAAACGCCCCAAGGGCACGAACTAAACTCGGAGAACCTGATAGAATTGCGTGACTTTTTCCAACACTGAGTCTAAGCACAGCCACAAACCATTACAAAGCAACGGTTTCTCTTCCACCCATGATTGTCGTGGTCAAAAACCTCTTTTTTTTATCCCGTCTGAAAATGACTTTTCATTGACATGATAAAAGCCTTTGGTATGATTGCACCTGACATTTAGTTGATCTTGCTCAGTATTAAGGGAAGATGGTGAAAAACCATCGCGGACCCGCCGCTGTGACCGAGGACGAAACCCGCACTAGCCACTGCACGATGATTTCGTGGGAAGGCGCGGGGATTAGGATGATCCGGAAGTCAGAAAACCTGACTGAGCATACTTCATAATCTCTTCGGGACTCGAGAGGTGATGGGTTACCCCACTACCTAAGGAGTGGGGTTTTTTATTTCCCCCCTCCTTAATCTGGAATGTTTCCATTCCAAAGAACTTCCGAAACAACATTTAATTAACACAGGAAAGCTTTCATGCACTTACATTGTCTAGTCCTATCATTAATTATCACCCTATTTTGCAATTCAACCACATTAGCAAATGATCTCATGGATCCTGTTATCGTCACAGCAACCAAGTTTAAAACGATAGATACGAAAGCCACCTATGCGTCTGAAACCTACAACCGAAAAGATATTGAACAGTCTGGAACAAAGTCACTTTATGATTTTCTTAATCAGAGTACGTCAATAGCCATTATGCCATCCTCCGGGAATCCTTTTAGTCAGAAAATTGATATGCGTGGTTTTGGGCTAACCGATGGCTATAAAAATATTGTGATAACCATCAATGGTCGTCGTCTAAACAATGTTGATTCGGTACCTCAAAAATTAAGTGAAATCTCAATTACCAACATTGACCGCATTGAAATAACAAAAGGGAGCGGGTCAGTAGTTCATGGGGATGGTGCCACAGCCGGATCTATCCAGATTTATACCCGTGACACAATAGAAACGACCTTGGAAGGCTCAGTAGGTAATTATGGAATACACACCGGTTCATTCACAACCGGTCTTTCAGAGGGGAAATTTATATTATCTGCTTCAGGCGACCGATATCATAAAGATGGTTTCAATGACAAGGACCTCTATGGTCATAGAGATAGTGGAACCACTGGAAACTATTCCGCCAAGTTAAGGTATTTCCCAACAGAAACCAGCGAAGTGTTTATTGAGAAAGACCATGCAAACGTCAATATAAGATACCCAAATGCTCTAACCCAAGAAACGTTCGAACAAAACCCAGGGTCGAGCTACAAGACCACCCAAGGCGTGAAAAGATATAATTTTCAAACTTCTAACACAAACAACCTAGCCGTTGGTGGCACCCTAGAGTTAACAAGTAAGCTTGAAGCCAACTTGGTTTTTACACATCAAGACAAGGTCATGGTCAATGATACAGAGAAAAAATATCATAACAATGCAGTTGATAGCAGTATCAAATATCAAAATGGACCACTAAAAGTTATTACCGGCATCCAAACATGGGATGGCATACGTAATGCTGACACATGGGACAAAGGCTCAACTGATACGGCCAAAAAATCAAACTTAGGAGTGTTTGCCCAAAGTTCTTACGATACCGGTAGTACAGTTTTTTCGCTCGGCATGAGGGGCGAGTGGGTTGAGTATACCTGGCAAACAGATGATAAAGATTATGACTTTTTAGCTTACGACCTTGGTATCAACAAGACTTTCAATGACAACCTCAGCGTATTTTCCAACTTAAACTATGCCTTTCTAGCTCCGGATGTTGACCGTTTATTTACGGGGGCTGGGGCTTTCAATGGATTTATAGATCCTGCCCTGTCAACCACTCTTAATATCGGAGTCAATCATGTAACTTCAAAAAACAAGGCGAAGCTTACGTTGTATGGAGTTAAGTTAAAAAATGAACTGTATTACAATTCCACCATTGACTCGAGTATGACATATAAGAACACCAATCTTGACAGTTCCTATAAGTATGGCCTTGAACTTCATGATAAGTACTCCTTCAACAACAATCTCTCTGCTACGATCAACTACGCATACACCAAAGCAATGATTGACTTTGAACGAGCAGCTGGAGACGAGGTGCCACAGGTATCAGAGCATACGGTTTCACTTGGAGTAAACTACAACCCAACATCAAAATCAAGAATTGTGGTAGGACATGTGTATCGCAGTGAGATGCTCGCTGAAGAAGATTTTGCCAATAGTTTTAGTCAGAAAAACAAAGCATACAATTCAACAAACCTATCTTACACATACACCCACAAAACCGATTCAGGAAAAGGGTTATTCAACTGGTGGCCAAATGGCCCTCATCAAGCTGATATTTATCTAAAAGCGGACAACCTATTTGAGGAATCCCATGGGTCCTGGCTCAGGAATGATGTCGTCTACACAAATCAATTTACCCGAAATTGGAGAATTGGAACTAAATTATTATTTTAACCTCCGACCAAAATTATGAGGACAAAACCTTATGAATGGAAAACAATAATTAAAAAGCTCCTCACTTCACAACTTATCGTTTTCTACCTTTTCCTTATGGCATTTCAAGAGGCCCACGCGGCTTCGCAGCGTGTCATCTCTACCTCTCCGGCTATCACGGAAATTCTCTTTGCATTAGGCGCCGGAGAAAGAGTCGTTGGAGTAACCGATTACTGCAGTTTTCCTAAAAAGGCCTGTCTTCTTCCAAGTATAGGTGGGCCATTAAACCCAAGCACTGAAACATGGATTGCCTTAAAACCAGACCTAATAATCGTTCAAGAAGACAGCGTAGTAATTAACAAACACGCCACTATTCTCAAGATACCAATTCTAAAGGTTTCAGTAAATAATCTAGAGAATATTTTGACGTCCATCCAAGCTATTGCGAATACGATGCAAGTCTCTAAAAGAGGTCATCAACTAGTCGATAAAATAAATGCAGAAATCGAACAGTACCGAACTCGTTTAAGGAAACTTAAACCTCGTCAAGTATTAATGCTATTAAGTGATACTAATGATCCGAGCCGCGATCTATACGCTGTTGGAAGAGACACCTTTCTCAATGAACTTTTATCTATTGCAGGTGGAGAAAATATCCTTCCCGACACAATGGCAACATATCCAAAAATCTCCAAAGAATTTATTATTGCTAAATCACCTGAGATAATAATAGAGATTGGACCGAAATCTAACCTATCGAGTGATGGAATCTTAGATCGGAAAAAGACCTGGGGGAAATACCCAACTTTAAATGCTGTTAAAAATAACAACTTATATTTTATTGGGGCTGATTATATTTTAATCCCTGGGCCACGCTTGCTAAATATTTTGGATGATTTGACCCGAAATATTCATCCAAAATTGTTCTCAAGCCCGCTAAACATAAAACAAGAAATAATATCCCAATGAACTCATCTATCCTTCAAGTTCAAGATATTAATTTTTCTTATGACCAAGAAACTGTCCTTCGTTCTATTTCAATAAATATCAAGTCACAAGAATTTGTTGGCGTTATAGGTCCCAATGGATCTGGCAAGTCAACTCTTCTAAAGCTACTAGGTAGTGTGCTCAAACCGGATTCGGGTCAAATATTTTTTAAAGAAAGAAACTATATTAACTACCAACGAAAACAATTAGCACAATCTATCACGTGGGTGCCACAAGAACACCCAATGGTATTTCCTTTTAAGGTTTCAGAAATAGTTCTTATGGGGCGTCACCCTTATCTATCAGCATTCACCTTTGAAGGCGAAAATGACATTGAAATCGCCCGTAGCGCGATGAAGCAGACTCAAACTCTTCAATTTGCCGAGCGAGGCTTCAATGAAATTAGCGGTGGTGAAAAACAAAGAGTTGTTATCGCTGGGGCCATTGCGCAGGAACCTGAATTAATGATTCTTGATGAACCTACCTCCGCCCTTGATATCAAATATCAGATTCAAATTTTAAGTATTCTCAAGCGGTTGAATGAAAGTAAAAAAACGACTGTTATTCTTGCCATGCACGACCTTCATCTAGCCTCAAAATTTTGCACCCGGCTTATTCTTCTTGAAGAGGGAAAAATATTTAAAGACGGAAAAACTGAGGCGGTTTTACAAAAAGAACATATTGAAAAAGTTTACGGAGTGAAAGTTCACCTGATCCATGACCAAGATGGGAATATCATGATTTCACCCGATACGATGTGCGCTCAATGAATATTATTCTAAAAAATCGTAATCAATATATTGGAATTATTTTTTTGTTTTTTTTACTTTTTCTTATAACTATCACTATTACTCCATTGATCGGATCAGTACAAATTAATTTAGAAAAAGCTTTCTCAAAAGATTTAGCATTTAACGATAATGTTGATGCCAATATTTTGTTTTTAGCGCGTATCCCAAGAATAATTTTAGCTGCACTTACTGGAGCAGCACTTTCAGTTGCAGGTGTCGTATTCCAATCACTCCTGCGCAATGACCTAGCAGCTCCTTTTACTTTAGGTGTGTCAAGTGGAGCGGCTTTGGGAGCAGTCATAGCAATGAGCATTGGATTGCCTCATTCGATAGCAGGAATTCCAGCCGTTCCGACTGCTGCGTTCCTTGGTGCTTTGGGTTCAATTACCCTAGTTTTTTCTTTAGCAAGAACTCGAACTGGGGAGCTCCCCACAACTGTACTTTTACTTGCAGGTGTAACTGCAAATTTTTTTTTCGCAGCATTGGTCATGTTAATTCATTACTTATCAGATTTTACGCAATCTTTTAGAATCGTCCGATGGCTAATGGGTGGTTTAGATATTACAAGCTATAAGACCCTTATATCTATCTCTCCTATGGTTTTTATTGGGTTTGGGGTACTCATGGTTTTTAGTAGAGACCTTAATGTTATAAGCACAGGAATTCAATCGGCTATGAGCCGAGGCGTAGAAGTTATTAAAGTCCAAAAGATAGGATTCATAATGGCTTCTCTCTTAACTGGGGCAGTAGTAGCTTTGAGTGGACCCATCGGGTTTGTAGGGCTCATTGTACCTCATATTGTACGTTTAATAGTTGGACCCGATTTAAGAAT
>PVBE010986264.1_pt1 | contig 16576 bp, 7 predicted proteins | sample 1631181 | NCBI WGS metagenome assembly PVBE01 (sample SAMN08397723, study PRJNA350692) | Marine metagenome, whole genome shotgun sequencing project. | isolation source: water | place: Pacific Ocean | collected 2012-04
CTCCAAGTTGCCGCCCAGTCCCGGAGTCGGTCTGGTCGGTCGGCCCAGTCGCCTTCGAACCACTCGAGCCACCCAGTGGGCATGGTGGCTCCGCCCACTCGTTCTGTCAGTACTTGGTAGGAGTTGCTATTCACGTGGACGGACAGGAGTTCGTCGCGGAGAGGAGTCGACAGCGCGTTGACAAGGGCCAGGGCTCGAACAGCGGCTTCGACGTCGTCGAGATTTGCTGCTGCGAGTAGGGCCACGGAAATGTCGTCGACCGAGGCGTCCCGGTCTTCGACCAACTGGAGCACCCTCAGGTAGTCACCGTGCCTGTAGGCATCGAGTAGGTCGTCCAGTCGCAGGGAATCTGCTTCTCCGACGTGGGCCAATGGCGCGAGGACGTCGGCGACAACTGGGTCACTGTTCCACTCACGGAGCAGGAACTGGACTACATCTGGGCGCGGTGATTCTCTGATTGCCTCGCCTAGAGTCAGGCATCTGGCGGTTGCTGTCGAGCGGGACTGGTCGATTCGTTCACAGAGGGTTGGCCAACTTGATTCGATCGAGCGCCCCACCGACTGCCAGTCGGGATTGGACTCATCGGCAACCGGCGCGATGTAAAGGCTGTTGGCGGCCTGAGCGAGGTATTCGCGGACGGTCGGTGGAAGGGTCACTGACGTCAGTCCGACGATTTCGGGGTGGTCTCGAAGTTCCTGGGATGTCCCTACCGATCCGAGCAGTTCGACGCGGAGGAACCGGAGGTTCGTCGGAGAGAGCAGGGCGCGTTCGGCGAGTTCGTCCAGTGCCTCCTCAGCACGATCACGAGTACCACTTCCGATCGATTCGTAGAACTGGCGTAGCACGCGACCAATTGGACGGGGGATGTTCTCTCGGCCTTCCGGCGCTAGGTCCCATAGGTTGGCGAGGCGCAGGACGTTGCGGCGGGCGACCTTTTGCCACGGTGGATGCACGTTGAGCCTCAGTACCTGTGAGCCGGGGGCCAACGCCGTGGCCAGTCGATCCAGTTCGTCCCCGTCGTCGTCGACAAGTCGCGGGCCCGAGGACATTGGCGGGCCCAGCCACGATGTCAGTTCTTCAGCGAGCGTTCGTTGCTCGCGGTCTGTCGGTGAGAACCCGTACCAGCGAGTTTCACCAGCGACTTTGGCGGGAAGTATTGATCGAAGGGTCCCTAGGGTTATCCGACCCTCAAGTTGGGCGACGAGTTCTCCGAGGTCTGGGTCTAGGGCCTGGGGGTCCACCTCGTTGGGGGAATCCCAGAACCGATCAAATGGGGACGGAGCGGTGGTCACGCCGAAGTCCAACGCGTCTGGTAGTCGTAGCGGGTGCGTTCGATGGTGTCGCCTTCGTCGTGGACGTAGATCGCTTCCTCTAGCCGACGAAGCCCGTTGAAGGTGAGGTTCATCGATCCACTGAGGAGGAGGTGGTCTGTGAGGATCCCCTTCTCGTGGAGTTCCACGACCTTAAAGACCTTGAGATTTTCTTCGATCTCAGATTCCCGGCAGCGCCGCCGGAGGTTCTCGACGAAGGTCAGATTGTGATCATCGGGTCTACAGGCAATCGTTACCTGGCCGCCAGAGTGAATGATGTGGACCAGCACTTCAGCCAGTCGGAGCCAACGGGCGGGCACGTCGGACCAGATTCCATCAAGCCGGCCGGTTCGGTTGTCGATGATCGGTACGTCAGAGATCCATGGGGTGATGATCCAGATCTGTTCGCTCGGGGCGGCTACTTCTGCCAGGAAGACGGCTTGAAGGGCGTCCGCTAACTCCTCTCGGGCCATAGCGTTCGTGGTCCGAATCGCTCGTGGACTCACAGGTGCGCCTCTCGGAGTTCTATGGAGAGAAGGAATCCGTTTTGCGATCGGACTAGGCCGATGACCCTTGGATGGAGCTCGAGGACGCCGCAAAGCGTGGGGTGGACAACAAGTCTGCTCAGGACTTTGCGGAGCATGGAGTTATCTGGGCAGTAAATGAGGCAGTCGCCGTCGCTCATGAGGGCGCTGTCTGTCCTTGCTCGCCAGTCGTCCAGTCCCGAATCGATCGGATTCGACGCAGGTCGCAAGCGGCCCGAGAAGAGGAGACGTTCTGTGTGTTCGAGATCGGTGAACGGATTGTAGTTCTGGAGACCACTGGATCGAACCATCCATCCCCTTGGCCAGAGGAGGCCGACCACTTGGCTGGCAAGGAGTTCGTCCCCTCCGACTGCACCAACGATCGCGGTCAATTTCTTGCGGGTATTGGGATCAGTGGCCACCACGGAGGCAAAGACCCAGAGGTCGACCTCGTGCCCGAGTAAGGCCTCGAGGTCCTCCCAACTTTTCAGAAGATCTTGGGTGAAGTCGTCGAGCCTTGGATCGCTCTTGGAGCGGAGGAATCGGGTGGCGAGAGCGCTAGTAACCGACCGACTGGCGTCAAGGCCGAAATCGAACATCTCTCGTCGAAGTCGAGCCCATGCATCAGTTAACTCGTCAAGACGTTCTGCTTGGCGAACGGCGACAATCGCGGCAGGGAACGGCGGGGACTGACGATTCTCGAGGAAACGACGGAGTGTTTCGTCGACTCTTTCGGTCTGGCAGGGCCCTAAGGCCCGCGAAACGAGGGCCCAAAAGGTTCTCGGGTCGGACACGTACGTCTGGACGAATGCTTCGATGACTCCTAGACCACCGGGTTGGTTCTCGCTGATCCAGATGCGGGCGAGGCCTGGTACATCTTCGTCTCTGAGAGTATTGATGTCTGGCAAAAGCGATTCTGCATTGACCTCAGGGCACAGGCTCTGGATGGCTTCCGTGATGGCTGCCGCGAGGGTGGAGAGAAACCGCTCCTGAATCCACGGGATCCACTCGTTGTTGGCCCCTTGAAGGTGGTCTTGAAGGAGTCTGATGATTCGAACGAGGGATTCGTGGTCGGTGATTGTCTGTTGAATCTCGTCTACAAGGCGCAGGTCACTGACAGGACCATCCCCGTGGTCGTCGTCTGCCAACGAGGTCGAGCCAAAGACCCTTCGGGCTACTTGGACGAGGTCGCTTCCGAATCGGTCCGGTGTGCCGAAGAGGTCGGAATTGCCGGTGTTGGGTGCTTTTGTTCGTTCAGCCAGGAGGGCTAGGCAGACTTCGGCTAGCCAGCGACGAAGAAACGAAGATGGAACACGTTTCCTGAGAACGTCGTCTTGTTGAAAGCAGTAGTGGAGTCGGGCAACGGTGAGTGCGGAGAGGAGTCCGGGAGGCGGATCGTCAAGGAGTTCGCGACCCGGAACGTGAACGTCAAAGGCGATGGCATCAACGTCTATCGCGAAACCCAGATGAGTTGGGCTGCCATTGAGCGTCAGTGCATGGAGACGGTCGTTGGGATCCGGTGCAATGCGATGATCCAATTCAAACTCTCCGGTCGATCGCCAGACGATGACCGGGCACCGATGCTGGTGGGTCATTGCTGACACTGCAGCGACTATTGCGTTCCACTCGTCGGGTCCTGGAGTGCCTAGATCCAGTGGGTCTGCGGGCGGTTCGAAGTTGGTCTCCCAGATCCAACGACCGGCGGTCGAGTCCGGTGTTTTGGGTGGCGGGCGGTCGAGTGTCAGATTTCTCGGCCGGACGAGTCGTACCATGGAACCTGCCGGGGGGGGACGCAGGTCTTCGAAGTCGTCGCAAAAAGTTTCGATGTCCAATGGGTCGGAAGAATTCTCGGGCGGTGCGATCCAGATGCGTTCTCGGGATCCTTGTAGTGCGTGGCGATAACTGACGCGGCCCGGCGCGTACTCGCGAAGCGCCTGGGCAACTGGTTCCGATTTCTCCAGAGGAAATGGAACGACCAGTTGAACCTCCGGGGTCTGGAGGTCGTTGAAGAGCGTGGACGGGACGAATTCGGCGATTGGGTTGTCCCAGCGGCCCGACGGAGAAGGATCGTCGACGTCTAAGGCCTCAAGGCGCCGAATAAGGGTTGGGAGGACAGAGGTCAAGACACCGCGAGGTGGATCCCAGAGGAGCGACTTGACAGCCTGTTCGTCCTGTCGGAGCGAGTACTGCAGACCCCGTTCAACGCCTCTGATTCCGGGCGGTGCCAGCCACTCGTTTGCTTTATCTAGAAGACGACGACAGATCGTTCTCTGTCGTTCACGGTTGTGCTGCCACGGACGGCTAAGGATCGTATGGAGTTTGTTTCCGTCTGTGAATTGTTCGAGGCGGTCGATTAGCCACCAGGTTGCTTGCATCCTTAGGACGGTCCGGTTGTTGAGGGGGAGTGTCGAGGGTGGTACGACCGGGTCGAAGAGCGTCTCGTAGGACTGGAAGGCGAGGCGGTCACGTCCGTAACCAGAGAGGATGATGAACGACCAGGGCCGCATAAACGGATCTCGTCCAGCCCGCCCACGGCGTTGGAGGAATTGTGCGGCGTTGCGTGGCGCCTTGTGTTGGACAACTCCCCCAACTCGAGGATCATCGAAGCCCACCTCGAGGGCAGCCGTGGCGACTGTGATGTCGTCCTGCGCGTTCACGCCCGAATCGGCGGACGATGTTCGGCCGACCTGCATCTGACGACCGAGTGTTCCAAGTCCATCGGCGAACGTCCAAAGTTGTCCGGCGGAGTCACGTGCACGATCATCGGACTGCCCTGGAGAGCGGAGATTGGCCAGACTGCCGGTGGGTTTGAGACCCACGCCTCCAGGCCGCCATCCCTCGGCGTCTTCTAGTTGAGAGTGGAGGCGGTTGACTAGGTCGAGTTTGTCTGTGAAGACGAAGACTCGGGACCCGTAGGCGCCGCGACTTGGGTGACCGAGTCGCGGGTCCATCATCCGACGCAGGAGCATTGAGGCTTGGATAGTTGCGGAGAGGAGAGAAGTCTGGGAGGCAGGGTCGCCTCGGAGGGCGAGGAAGTACTCCTGGCCGATCTCTCGGAGTTCGTGTGGCTCAGGTGCCACCACTGTCGTGGCGGCAGTTTCTACCCCGGTTAGTTGGGCAAAGAATCCTGACGGATCGGCAAGGGTTGCCGAGAGGCCGACGAGGTGCACTGGATGGCGAACCATATTGCGCCAACGACGTAGAAGGTTGGCGACCTGTGCTCCGTGGACACCGTCGTAGGTGTGGATCTCGTCGAGGAGCAGGTAGGAGGGGCCGGTTTGGGTGTCACCTACGAAGAAGCGTCGGAGGGGCCCGGATCCGAGGTTTCGGTTCATCATCTCAGTGGACGTGAAGAGGATGTCCGGAATTTCCTTGGCGAGCGCATCCCGTGTGAATACGAGGTTCCTTTGGATGGCATCGCAGGTAGTGCATCGCAGGATCTGGTCATCACCGACTTCTTCAGGCCAGACCAACTCACCGTCGCAGTCGTCGAGGGGGCAGTCCAGGATCGGGCATCGAAGACCGTCGGGATGGGTAGACCATTTCCTGTACGGGCCGTTTTCAGCGTCCCGACGATTCGTGGGGACAGCGCCGTAGAGGACGCCGACACGAAGGGGTGTTCCAGTTGCAGATGAGAGTCGCTCAACGTCGCCCATCAGACCGCGGACTTGGTCTCGTAGAAGTTCGGTCCTCGGATAGACAGCCAATAGGCGAGGTGTCGCGGTTCGGGGCGTTCCGGCGAGGTGGGCGAGCGCGGCCAAGTAGAAGGCAAGGGTCTTTCCCGCTCCGGTTCCAGCGGTGATGCACGTGCCGAGATCGGTTTGTGAGTCTTGGGTGGCGAGTAGTCGGATGGTGGCTCGCTTCTGGAATGCCGAGACGTTTCGATCTCCGACGAGGGCGCGTATCGCCTCCTCTTGAGCGGGGTCAATCGGATGGCCGAGTTGTTCGGAAATCTCTTCGATGAGATCGTTGACTGCCGTCGATCGCTCGGGTACAGCGCGTGCTCGACTCATAAATCGGATGTCGGACACCAGTTCTGGGGCGGTTCGCCAGTCACGTCCGTGGAACCACTGGCGGAGTGTCTTGGCGAGTCGGACGGTTTCGGCCATCCGCGATCGGTACCGCGGGTTCATCACGCCGTTGACGACGATCAAGCCACTCTGGGCTAGGTCTGCGATCAGGTCGTCGGAGTCTTCCGCCGGAAAGGCTGCCCCGAGCAGGTCGGTCAAGTCGTCGTGGCTGAAAGACCCATCTACGACGCCCCAGGTGAGGAGGGGTGCCTCCTTCCGTTCGATAACGGTAAGGACGTCTGACAGGGTGGGACTCACTATGCCTGTCGGACGGTGTAGTCGTCGTCGATTCCGATAGACCTGAGTTGGTTGAGGAGTTCTGGTGTGACGTCTGTGAGAGGAAAGCCGCTGTCCGAGGCGGCGGTGGCAACGAACTCCTGCACCTCCTCAGGGAGTTGTGCGACGGCACCTTCCGCTGTTTCGAGGTCGGTGATCAGTGTTGCAATGAGGCCGTCAATATTTGTTCGCCACTTCGAACACTCGGTACCGAGGGCTCCTTTGATTTCTTCCCTGTGGTTTACCGGGTAGTGCAACCGGGCGCCTTCGACCTTGGCGAGGGCGCTCTTCGCTTTCCGGTCGACCTTCGTCACGCCGAGCATCTTGACGCGGTTTGTGATGTCGTCAGTGAGGCTTGAGAAGAGGTTGCGCCAAACCTTCTTCGCGCTTGAATCGGCCCTTTCCGCGAGGTCATTGACAGAACCGACTAGGTCGGCGGCGACCGGTCGTTGAACTGCCTTGAGGCCAGCGTTCCCGAGTTGGTTCCGAAACTCCGCGATGGCGGTTCTGGTGTCGTCAGCCTTGATTGGTTTGTCCACCTCGAGACACTGCATCAACTCTGCTACTCGCCTCAACTTGTCGGTTGTCGTAGAAAGATCGGTGGCTTGCTTTCGGGCCCTCTGCTCGAGTTCTCCTGATTCTGCAGAAGCTCTGAAATTCTGGATTCGGGCGTCGAGGCCCGCCGCCTTGGCAGCGATGTTCATAGCGAATCTCCATCTCTATCTCCGTCAATCTCGTCGAGGAGTTCTTGAAGCGCGTCCAGGAGTTCTTGAAGCACCGCGTCGCTGCTGCCGGCTCCGGTTGTGTGCCCGGCGAGGGCCTTGTCAATCTCAGAAAATCCCTTTGTTGAAAGAAGGCAGAACTCGGTAACCGCGCGAGCAACCAACGCGTCCGGACTACCGGCAAAGCAGAACCTCGAGATGAAGTCGCCGTGTTGATGGACTTCGTTCAGTCGGGCAAGGGTTTCGTGGTCCTCATCGCTGGCGTTCTGCAAGATGTCTCCGAGGCGTTTTCGATCGTCCTTTTCGGTGTAAAGGGCTTCTCCCCACCCGGCGTCAAGAGTGTCGAAGGCGGCTTGGGCCTGGTCTCTCCATGGTGTTTCAAGGTCGACGTCATTGACCCACTCGGCACATTTCGCGAGTTGTTGCCATTCAGCGTCGGTCGCTTCCTTGAACTTCTCGAGTTCGGCGTCGATAGATGTCGAACGGTCATTTTCAAGAGCGTCGAGGAATTTGTCGACGAGGATCTGCAGGCGGGAGGCATCAATGGCCCTGACGTCCGCACCCTTACCGCGGCTCTCACCTAGTCGCTGCCGGACCAGGTCACGTCGACTCTCGTGTTTCCGCATGTCTTTGCCCAGAAGGCGCTCCATTGCCACCTGCCACTTCTTGGTACGGCCGGCGTCTCTAACTGGTGGATCGAGGGGGGAAAGAATAGTGGCCATGAGATCTTCAGGCTCGAAGGGAGGCTGTATCCGACCTGATCCGAGCGAGGCGAGACAGAGTCCCGCCGTGGCTTCGTCGAGTTCCTTGGATGTTCCGACGTCGTCGAAGTGGGCAGCGAACTGTTTTGTCCATTCCGAGGCTATTTCGGCCGCGGCGATCCGCAGATTGTGTGTCTCGTTCTCGTTGTCGAATGGGAAAGTCACCCGGAGCAAGGCCGCCAGGGCGTAGGCCGTTTTCGTGTTGTTCTCCACTACTACTAGGGGATTACGAGGGGAAACGCTGGCGGATCCTTCGACGAGAATCAGTTCATCGCGGATGGGGTCATGCTGTTTTCCTGACGGGAACCAATGGTCATGGAAGTGCGGTGTGATATCGAGTTGGACGTTTTGATCCACCACGTCGCGAACGAGTTGGCGGACGAGTTTGCTCTGTTCGTTGTTCAGGAGTGCTCCGTTTTGTGACCACTCTTGGAGACGGTCCAAGAGTTTCTTGGCCTTCCCATCGAGTTCGTCCCTCCAGGTAGTAAGAGGAGGAGGCGGCGGAGGGGGTCCATTCCCGTTCGGCGGTGGTGGAGGTGGTGGTGGGTCGACGGTCTCTCCACCTTGCAATCCGCTCGTTGGAAGGCCGAAGGCCGTCAGGATTTCGAGGGGAATCGAGAGGGTGACGAGATTTTCGCTGGTTACGCCGGGAGGACTGTTGGTCCAGAACCGAACGACGCCTGTGGTGCGTTCCCCGTGCCCGCTTTGTCGAAGGCTTTCGAGGACTGCTGGATCCACCAACGGTGCGGTATCTGCGAACTGGTCAAGGACTGTCGTCGATGGGTAGTCGCTAGTTGGGAGCTCCTCTATGGCACTGAGAAGGTGGTCGCGTAGGCCGCGGACGGTTCGTCTCGGGTCAAAGCGGTCGTTGTCACGAGAGTGGCCTCGTACGAAGTTGATCGCTGCCTTTGCGGTAAACGGGTAGAGGCCGTGACCTTCTTCGCTGACGCCAAATGCTTTGTGGCAAGCCTCTTTTTTCTTGCAGTCTGTGCAAGCGTTGCCGAACGATTCTTCTCCATGGTCCAACCGACTTCCGTTCAGGTAACGAGCGAGGAAGGTGGCAGCCTCACGGTCGTGTAGGCCGTCGTCTCCATGGGTGGCATCCATGTGGAATGCAGGCTCACATCTTTCGCGTACGGTGGCCATGGTGTCCAAATGGCCTTCGGTGATGGCGAAGAGAACTCGGAGGGGACACATTGTTGGGCCACCGTCGGGATCTGTGGCGGGTTCGACGATTGCGTCGAGGAACGCATGCTCGACGCCGTGGAGGACGGTTAAGTCCTCGATGAAGAGGGCTAGTTCCTTGCCCTGCTCGTGAAGTTCGTGGCGGAGTTCCCGGAGGATTGCTTTGAGGTCGACGCCTTCAGAGAGAAAGACCTTTCTGATGCACCGAGGGAGCAGGTAGTTGATCAATGCAACAGCGGCTTCCTTCTTTTGGGGTGACGCTCGCCACTGATTAAGGATTTTCTGTGTTGGTGCAGCGGCTTGGCCGGCGTCGACGATGCCTAGGGGGAGGTCCTCCTCTGAGATCTGAACGTCGAAGTCGTCGTGGCTGTCGTTCTCGTGGCGACCTTTGTTTGCCAAGTCGACCAACCTGGGGATTACGCCACCCTCTCGGGTCAGGGCACTACGTGTAATGGGATCTTGGAGGAGCGTGGGGAGGTCGCGTTTGACCCGGTCGCGAAGTTCTGACGCACGTTTGCCTAGACCGCTTAGGCCAAGTTCTCCGAAGTTTGCTTCGAAGGCCAACTGGTCGATTAGGAGGGAGCCAAGTGCATCGTCTTCGTGATGTTGGGCGGGGGCCTGCTCAAGGGCTTCCCGGGCGTTGTCGATCGCTCTTCCTGTTTCTCCTTCGATTAGGCGGCTAATGACCCCTCGAAGATTCGTCCTGTTTTTCGGCAAGTAGAGCGAGCGCCAATCGTCGTGCTCGTCCTTCACCTGACTATGAATCCACTTGACCAAGTGGGTCTTTCCAGTTCCCGCGCTGCCTACCACGGGGATCAGGAGGTAGCCGTCCTCGTTGACCCGTCCCTCAAAGGCGGCTTGGGTGTCGCTTTCGGTAGCGAGTTTGCCGGGTCCTTTAGTTCCAAGTCGACGGCAGTGCGCCGGTAGTGGGTGGTGAACTCCTGAGAACAGCCATCCAGGGAGGGTGGCCGCGTCTATGACGGTTGTCTTACTGACAGCGTCGACGTTCCAACAGAGGTAGTTAGAGAAGTTCACTTAGATTCCTATGGCGACGTGGGTGAATGGGCGTCCGGTCGCGTCGTGGCGAGCGTGGGCGTCGTCGCGTTCTTCGAGTTTTATTTCCTTGGAACGCTCAAGCCGGCGAAGCGCATCGGTGAGCGCCTGGCCGAGTTGTTTTGGGGGGCCGAGGTGTTGATCTTTCTCGAGGTTGTCCTCAACAAACTTTCGGTAAGCGCCTCCATCGAGGACTGGGACCGCCTTGGCGATGGCCTTCAAGAAGTCAACTGCAGGGAGGCGAGTTTCGTCCGCAAAGACTTCGGGGATGACGTCGCGAAGGGTTGCGGTTGGATCGGGAACAGTGAGTCCCGTCGAGGTTTTCCAGGCAAATCCAAGCCCACAGGCCCACCGCTGAAAATTCGTCCATCGCTCTCTGTTCACGATTGGCCAGTTGTTTTCTTCACCTTCTCTTCTTTCTCCAAAATGCTGGGCTTGGATCGTCTGGACGTTGACTCCGCGGCCAGCGAAATCTTCCGGCAGTTCAGTTGCCGGAAGAGAAAGGAACCAGGCGAGCCCATTCGTCAAGTCACGTGCCCCCTCTTGGCTTCCCCACGGTCCCTGGTTGAACCGTTTCTCCATGACCTGCTTGCGAAGGAACTTGGCAAAGGAGTCAGCTTGCAAGGCATCGTGGCTGGCTTTATTCAGGTGCACCACGTCTTCAGCCTCCTCTACCAGTCCGAGCATGGTCGATGAGTTGAGGTTGACCTCCACGTCCAAAGCCGGGTTTTTGGCTTCGGTTCCGTGCGCAGCGAGGGCTCGAATGAGGCTGTCTTTGCCTTCGGATGCGTCGGGGCGGCCTGCAAGGCGTCGAGCGATGAGAAGGATCACTGATGGACGGGTTTCGGGGGGATTTAGGAGAGACATTAATTCTTCCGTCTAACTGGTGAGTTGGCTAAGAGGGTATCCTCCGTCCACCTCAGGGTTCTCTTCCCTAGTGAGGCGGATAATGAGCGGAATGCGGGTATGTCCATGAAACCATCGCGAATCCTCGTTTGAGCAGTCGTGATCGTCGAAGAACACGGCGGTGCGTACACCTGGAGCTGAATCTGGATCCCATTCTTCGAGATCCTCCAACATGAGAACTTCAGATGGGGGGTAGCTAGCCAACACGTTAAAGAACCCGTCCAGGAGTCGCGTTGGTGCCACAAACATCCGACATCTGCCTGAGGTCCTAAGAAAGTCGAGTAACCCGCGCAGTTGATGTTTGCTGAACCGTGCCACGTCTTGCCCGAGTCCGATAGTCAGTACCCGGCCGAATGTCCCTTCAGCTGAATGGTCGTCGAGTCTTCCAGGTCTGTGTTGACTTGGGATGACAGCCTCCGGCCAGGGCGAATCATCCTGGTAAGGCTGTCGCCCGGCCTGGCGGCAACTCATGCAACCCCCGCAGGCGACTCCGGAAGTTATCGAAAGCCTCGGTGGTTCGCGGATCAGGTAAGACTCAGCGATCTGGATTCCGGTGCAGTCTTCCCCTTTGAGCGTTTTCATGAGTCGCTCAAGGTTCTTAGATGCGTTGGAGACCAGTTGTTTTCGAACAGGTTCAACCACTTCGGACCAGTAGTCGTCGTCGATCAACTTTCCTGGGGCTTCCTCAACCCGAACGGTGATCCAACCTTGGTTGTCCTCCTGGTTACTGATATGGAAGTCCCAGGTAATCGCACTACAGCGTGCGAGGAGGACGAGGGTGAAAAGGTTCCACTTTTGGTTGAACTCGTTGTCTCCTTCTAAATCCCGATGAACAGCAGTGAGGGGTAGGCGCACGAGATTACGGTCGATCCTTTCTCTGCCGGCCCACATGGTCTTCCAGCGCTTTCTAGCGAGCTCGGAGGTCAGATATCTGGGGCTTGCCAATCCCTTTGCGATCTCACCGTCATCTTCTGTGGCAAGAAGGAGGGAGACCGACGATTGTCCGTCCCGACCTCCGCGTCCTACTTCTTGGTAGTACCGGTCTATGCCTTCGGGGAGGCAGGCATGAATTACGGCACGGACATCTGGAATGTCGATACCTAGTCCGAAAGCCGAGTTGGCGATGACAAGGTCCAACTCTGCGGGTGCTTCATGCTCGGAGCGCCTGTCGCGGAGGCCTTCAAGAGCGTCTTCCCGTTCCCTAGGCGAGGAACCACCGTCGATGGCGGCGACCCGATAAAACCCGAGGTCCTGCAGTTCCTTGACAAGTTGCCGCGGAGTCAAGCTAGAGGGGCGGTAGGGCTGATGATGGCGGAGCGTCGTGTAGACAATGGCCGGTCGCGGCAGATGACGGAGCGCTTCAAGGAGATATTCCATACGTAGATCGCCTGGGATGTTCTGGAGACCCCAGTAGATGGGTTCGGGCCTGACGGATGGCGCTTGTACGGGGATGATTGGTGTCGGGTCTCCGAATAAGGCGTCAAGGAGTGCTACGGCGTCTTCGGTGAGCGTGGCGCTCGCCAGAATCGTCTTACAGGGTTCGTGTCCGGCCGCAATGGCGGTCCTGTGGAGGTGTCGTCGGAAACCGGCGAGTGCCTGAAAGTGAGGTCGAAAGCCGTCGCCCCAGGAGAAAACAACGTGTGCCTCGTCGATGGCGAACAGGCTGAGTCGTCCGTGTTCTGCCGCCTTAGTGAGGGGCTCCGCCAATGAGGTCACTACGGCCTCGGGATTGGTGAAGACAACCTCTTGCTCACCGGTTTCGATCCGCTGCCAGAAGTGTCTCTTGTCGGTCGGGTTGAGGCCGCCGTGGTATGCAGCGGGCTGGTAGCCGGGACGCAACTCCCTAAGACGTCGGGCCTGGTCCTGGGCCAGTGCCACGGTTGGAACCACCACCACAGTGAGTCGGCCCTCGTCGGCTAGGGCTGGTGTGGTCATGGCGAGGGTTTTGCCCGTACCAGTGGGCAGGTTAATGAGCAGCGTGTCTCCCGGATCGAGAATCATGGCGCTGCGGACGGCGGCTCGTTGACCATGGGTCAAGTAGTGAACTGCGTTGCTATAGGTGGCGCTCAGGAACGGGTCGGCTGCTACCTGCTCCTTGCGGCGTCTAATGGTTGGAGTGTTTGCCAACTCATCGAGGGGATCGACTACATCCGGTAACCAACCGGGCTTCCAGGGGATTGCTTTAAGTGCCAGTCGGTTTCCAGCGGAGTTGCTGTCCAAGCCGTAACTACCGAAGTTGAATTCAGTGGGGAAGAGATTGTTCGGTAGGTGAAGGGTGGCTTGTCTGACTTGTGTCTCCTTGCCTTCCTGGCGAGTCGCATCGGAGCAGCGAAGCACCTGACGAATCAGGACGGCGAGATCGGGATAGCCGGTTGAGCCCCGGGTCTGGGCAAGGGCCGTGGAGAATCGGTCAGTGGCAGGGGGCAGGTTGGGCCACTCCTGGAAAAGGGCCTGTGCGTCAGGCAAGGTGGTGGTCAAGGGGACGATCCATCGGCTAGGAAGACCACTCCTGCACCAAGGAGTATGTGATCCAGGTCCAGTGGTTCGTCGATCGTGTCCAGGAGGGGCCCCAGGTCCGAGCCGTCAACCGGGAGGCCGACTTGGGCCCTTTGAGTCTGGCGGGCCATCCGATCATCTAGGGCCTGTCGAACCGCGGAAGTGGCCGCCTTTCGGAGGCTGGCAACGGCGGTGTGATTCTCTAGGTGTTGTTGGCTGGCCGCCGACGCCTCGGCGCACAGGGTCGACCAGTCACCGCACGCTTCAGCGAACCTCGCGAAGCGTTCGGGGTCTTCTGGATCGTGGGTGAGATTCAGGTTGGCTCTGCGATCCCCTTTAAATGGGGGTGCGTCGTTAGGGATGAGCACCCCATTGTCGTCGACGTGAATTGTTATGAGTGTGGTGTGGAAGCTGGTGACCAGTAGGCGCTCCATCCAGTCGTTGATCCCCGCCTCTTTTGCCGCGGCTCGCACGTCGGAATTGAGTCCAAGGCGAACGAGGAAGTCCGAACGGAATAACGGTGTCGGCGGCCAATGATCCTTGACCGGGCGAAGGATGGCGAAGGCCGTTCCCCGATCTGTCTTCTCAAGGTGTGTGCCGATGGCGTTTATCAGTGGGTGACCTGCCCGGAGAGGAGGAGTTCGCGTTCGAACGGCAGCGGAACGAGTGAGAGGGAGGTCCCTTCCCATCCATGGGCGCATCGCCTGTTCGAGATCGAAAGGGACATGTGGCCTGGCCGCATTCCTTGGGACGAGGCGAATGACGCCAGGAGAGGGGTAGACGGTCTTGACATTGACGCCGTTGAACCAACTTTTCAGGGACGTTTGGAATGACGAGGAGTCATCCAGTCTTTGAAGAAGGTTCCAAGCGCTCTGGTCGGCAAGGGCGTTCCCGTCGAGACTGTCGTGGGCGTCGATTCGGACGAGTTCAGATGCCAACTCTTCCGCGCGAGTCTCGATTTCTGTATTGAGTACTGAGGAGCCCTCTTGGAGCACACGGGACAAGATCGATTCTTCGATATCTGCGAACACGTATTGAAGACTTGAAACTGAACTGTCGAAGACTCCGGAGGCCGATGTGACGAACTCACACCAGGCCGAAACGTATGGCTGATCGCCGAGAAGGACGATTGTTGAGCGGATGGGAGGCGATTCGGCCTTGGCAAATCGGTCACAACGACCGATCCGCTGTTCAAGGCGTGCAACCTGCCACGGGAGGTCCAAGTGGACGAGGAGATCTGCAATCTGGAGGTTGACGCCTTCCTCTGCAGAGTGGTCGCAGACGAGAACTGTGCATTCGGGTGTCTTCCACCATCGCTCGAGTTCATCGGAGTTGGAGGAGGCATCGGCGGATGCGATGTGTCGAGCGACTCGCTCCTCGCTCCAGAGATCGACAAGGGACGTGGCGGTGGCTTGGGCCACCTCGGGATACATGGTGAAGACGACGGCCTTCTTGATGACTGAACCCCTAGCCAGGGTTATGTCTCTGAGGTGGATGGCGAGAGTCGTTTCAACCTCTTCGGTCGCCATCTCGACCATGTTGAACTCTGGGAACTCATTGTCGGTTATCCACGACCGGAGAAGCGGGTGTTGACTACGGTCATCGACAGGATTTCGCAAGGAGAGCAGGGCCTGGGGTGGGGCACCACATCGTTCGGCGAGGTCTCGGAATGCGGTGATCGCTTCAGTGGTCTCGGCTTCACCCGATTCCATTTGTTCCCCGAGGTGCCTGTGGAAGCCATCGAGGAGCCTGACCTGTGCGTTGACCAAATCGTTCGGGACTCCAAGTCTTGTCTGGAAGTCGGGATCCCGGTTTCGGCCGCGGACGGTCAAGTCGCTCGCGATTGGCCCGGATCTCCTAGTTCGGATTAGGCGGTGGTGGATGCGGTAGGTCTCCGAGAGGTGGTTGCGCAGATGCGTGACCAATTGGATTCGGTCGTCATCTGACGCGTTTACGGCTTGCCGGAAAGATTCAAGCGACGATTTGTCATCTGGATAGAGGTTCTTGAAACTTGACTGGAGGTCCTTGAGGTCGAAGGTATCGATGTCCGGTGTCAATGCGCGGTGGAGGTTGGCAAGGTCATCACGCAGTTCGACTCGCCTGGTGAACTCGTCGACATCCTCGGAGTCGTAATTGATGGGATCGACGATGTGGAGGAGGTCGAGAAAGCCTGCCTCGTTCGATCGGACGGGTGTTGCGGATAGGAGGAGCACTTGTTCGGCCTGGTGGGCAATGGGGAGGAGTTGCACGTACGCGTGTGCGGCTCGACCTTTCGAGCGCCCAAGGTGGTGTGCCTCATCTACTACGAGGAAGTCGACAGGGTCTTCAGGCCACGAGCCGGGATCTTCCAGATCGAGAATCTTGATCCATGCCTCGCTGTGAGCCCTGCTGGTCAAGAAGCATTCCTGTAGTTCGTCGATCCACTGAGGCCTCAAATGCATCGGGGCGAGGACGAGGACGCGGCCGTCGCGTCGAATGTCTAGGAATTGACGGACCAGAGCCCCGGCCTCGATTGTCTTCCCGAGTCCTACTTCGTCGGCGAGCAGGTATCGGCGGACGGCGTCAGAAGATACTTGGCTGACTGCTTGGAGTTGATAGTCACGAAGGTAGACAGGGCTTTCGAACAACCCTTCGACGCCTCGGGCAGCAGCCTGCTGTTTGAGCCAGCCCCCGAGGATCTTGAGTCGTCCATCGTGAAGTTCTTGACTCTCGACTGATCCGGTTGCGAGTAATTCGAACGGGTCGTCCACTCGATGTGACCAGCGGACCTCAAATTCATCCGCAGAGAGGCGTTTGCCGTCCAATTTAGGAAATGCGATCGGGTACGTGCCGTCATCCGTCGAGAGTTCACCGTCGATTCGGCCAACTCGCCACCCCACCCTGTCAGCAAAGGGGACAAAGGCTCTAGTTTGATGAGGAAGTTGGACGCTCCTGACGGATGCCTCCGGGTGCTCGACCTCGGTGAACGGATCCGGAGTCGGACCGCGAAAGTAGCGGATAGTCACCTGACCGTCGTCGCTTCCAGCGAACTTTCCGATTCCGTTTCCGTCGTCGGCTTCGAGGAAAGTGCCGCTCCGCATGACGGCGATCCTTTCACTCGGTATGACCTGAGTCCAACAAAGTTGATCGTCAGACACCGTCAGGCATCGTCTGTGTCCTGAGGAGGTTGCACAGCGGTGAGTCCTCGTCGCAGTTCAGGCGTTCGAGCAGTTGACTCGGGAGCAGTCGCTGTCCGTGCCGCCCTCGAGTGGATCGCGAGCAGAGGTGTCGCGA
>PVBE011995332.1_pt1 | contig 16574 bp, 19 predicted proteins | sample 1631181 | NCBI WGS metagenome assembly PVBE01 (sample SAMN08397723, study PRJNA350692) | Marine metagenome, whole genome shotgun sequencing project. | isolation source: water | place: Pacific Ocean | collected 2012-04
AGCCTGCGGCGAAGAAGCCTGCGGCGAAGAAGCCTGCGGCGAAGAAGCCTGCGGCGAAGAAGCCTGCGGCGAAGAAGCCTGCGGCGAAGAAGCCTGCGGCGAAGAAGCCTGCCCGAGCCCGAAAGGTCGTGTCGCCGTTCAGTGTGCATGACAAGGTGGTGTATCCGCACCACGGCGCGGCGACGATAGTCAAGCGGGAGAGGCGTGAATTCGACGGGTCGCGTACCGATTTCTTCGTGCTCGAAGTAGCGATCGATCAGCTGATCTTGCGAGTTCCCGTTGAGAAGGCGGTTGACCTGGGCGTGCGTCCGGTCATTTCCAAAGCGGCTGCCCGGCGAGTGTTGGCTACCTTCAAGGACGAACCTCTGGAGGCAGGACCCAATTGGAGTCGCTGGTACAAGCTACTCACCGAGAAGATCAACTCGGGTGATATCTATCAGGTAGCTGAGGTAGTTCGGGATCTCACTCATTCTCAACAGCTCAAGGGAATCTCGCCGGCGCTCAAACGGATGTTGTCGAAAGCTCGGATGATTCTCGCATCCGAGCTCCGGTTTGCGCTCAATCTGACCGAAGAAGGAGCAGTGAAGCGCCTCGATGGGGCATTGCCCAAGATAGAGGTGGAAGAAGAGGAGTTCGAGGGGTGATCACTGAAGTCGTCCGTCTCGTCGTCACCCTCGCCGCCACCGCGACGGGATTCCTCATCGGCCATTCTGTTCCCGATTCGTTCGAGGGAACTTCGGGTGAGGACGTGTCCCCCATTGTGGGTGCGGTGCTCGGAGCCGGCATCGGCGAGAAGACCGATGTCGAAGTCTTTAGCACCATGCGGATTTCCATTGGACGGATAATCTTCGCCAAACTGGAGACATGACGGTCCTTGGCATTGTCGTGGCAGCCGGGTCGGGCGACCGGTTCGGCCGATCCAAGGCCACCGTCGAACTGGCAGGGCGACCATTGTGGAGGTGGGCTGCTGACGCGCTCTCATCGGGGGGATGTGACGATGTGACTGTGGTGGGAGACTTCCCCGGTGGGATCTCCGGTGGAACCCGACGCCGCGACTCCGTGGTCGCCGGTCTTGCAACTGCTCGGGACGGCGTCAGCCACGTTCTGGTACATGACGCTGCACGGCCGTTGGCCTCGGTCGAGCTCGTCAGGCGAGTGACCGAACGGTTGGTTGTGGGTGATTGTGATGCCGTGGTACCAGCACTCCCGGTTCGGGATACCTTGAAGAGCGTGAGTGGCGAGGCGATCATCCGCACTATCGATCGGACGGATCTAGTGAGTGTACAGACCCCGCAGGGGTTCACCATTGGGGCATTGCGTCGTGGCCATGCCTTCGACGACGACGACGCGACCGACGATGCAGTCCTGGTCGAGCGCTCCGGAGGAGTTGTGGTTTTCGTCATCGGCGAAGACCACAATCTCAAGGTGACATATCCGGGAGATCTCGCCGTGATGGAAGCGCTTCGGCCGTGAGGGTGGGCTGGGGAGTCGATGCCCACCATTTCACCGTCAACGGGCACGTACTGTTGGCAGGAGTCATCGCCGATCCCACTCGCGGCATCGAAGCGGCGTCGGATGGCGACGTGGCGGCCCATGCCCTCATCGATGCCATCCTCGGAGCTGCGGCAATCGGTGACATCGGAAGCCACTACCCGTCAGAAGACCCTCAATGGGCAGATGCCAACAGCATGGTGATATTGGCCGATGTCGTGGGCAGCGTCGTCGAGAGCGGCTTCTCGATCGCCTCGGTGGACATCACAGTGGTCTCTGAGAGCGTCAGAGTGGGTCCGATCAGAGAAGCGATGCGGTCGGCTCTAGCTGGTGTTCTTCAGGTCCCACTGACGGCGGTATCGGTAAAGGCGACGACGTCTGACGGCCTGGGATTCACCGGCCGTGACGAGGGATTGGCCGCGTTCGCAGTGGCGGTTCTTGAAGAGAACCCTGCTGGGTGAAGTCACCTTCGAAGTTCCAGATCCTCAGTCATCAGTCACCAGTCAGTTTTTTTCTTCGAAGATCAGACAAACTGTAGTTCGGTTCTGGCTGACGACTGATGACTCGACCGGACGCTTGACACCGGCGCGGCAGGAACCTCGATCGAGTTGCATCGCGACCGGGTCCGGGACTGGGGACTGCAGCTCTAGCGCCTTTAGGGCGCCAGAGCTGCTCGCGCAATGTCCGGTGCATTGGTAGCGATTCCTCCGACGCCGAGATCGGCGAGTCGGACGAGATCGGCGGGCTTATCAACGGTCCACACTGCGAGTTCGATACCTGCTCCGGCGGCTGCGGCGACGATGTGCTTCCCGCGTCTACCGCGCAGAGTGGAGAAGTGCGGGAGCAGAAACTCATGGCCGGCTTCAGCTGCGGTCACTGTTGCCTCGACCGGATCAACCTTTCTTCCGATTAGCCAGCCGGTGCGGAGGCCGGCTCTACTTGCCACCGCCACGGTCTGCGTGTTGAACGACGTGATGACGATGTCGGCAGTGCCATAGTCGGTGACAATTGTTCTCATGACGGCATCATCCGGGTCCCAGTCGGCGTCACGCGGATCGTTCTTCACTTCGACGTCGATCCACATGTCGGCGCAGGCCGTTAGTGCTTCACCGAGGTCGGGAATCCAGGGAGCAGTGGCAGCCAATTCGGCGCGGTTCATCGCCACGATCGGTCGATCTAATCCGGTCACGGTGTCGTCGTGGTGGACGACCAAGACGCCGTCGGCGGTTCGTCTCGCGTCCAGTTCGACGGCGTCGGCCCCAAGGTCAGCGGCGAGCTCGAATGCCGCAATGGTGTTTTCTTGCGCTTGGAGCGAGGCTCCGCGGTGAGCAATGATCCAGGGGCGGCCACTCGGGTGTGACATGCGGTGGAGAGTAACCAGGCGGGCTTCGAGTGACTGATACCATCGACCAGCCTCTGATGCAGGTCTACAACACTCTCGGTCGATCCCTCCAGCCATTTGAGACCCGGACTCCGGGGGAGGTGGCGATGTACGTCTGTGGGCCAACGGTCCAGTCGGCGCCTCACGTCGGTCACGGTAGGCAGGCCGTCGCTTTCGACGTTATCAGGACCTACCTCGAGTGGCGAGGCTACTCGGTGAGATACGTGGCCAACATCACCGATATCGAGGACAAGATCATTGCTGCAGCAGCAGAGCAGGGAACCTCGACTGCTGAAATAGCGGGGCGTGTCGGGCGACAATTTCTGGACGCTTACACTCGGCTACGGGTCCGTCCGTACGATACAACAGCCGTTGCCACCGACTACATCCCCGACATGATCGAGATGATTGAGCGCCTCGTGAGGAAAGACCATGCCTATCCCGCGGGAGGGGACGTCTATTTCTCCGTTCGTTCCCTGCCCACATACGGCGAGTTGAGCGGCCGCAAGATCGACGAGTCGGTGTCGGAAATTCGCATCGATCCAGAAGAGAACAAGAGAGATCCACTCGATTTCGCGCTGTGGAAGGCTTCCAAGCCGAATGAACCCACCTGGGATTCGCCGTGGGGTGTCGGACGTCCGGGGTGGCACGTTGAGTGCTCTGCGATGGCTCTCAAGGAACTCGGTCTCGGATTCGATATCCACGGCGGTGGCCTCGACCTTGTCTTTCCTCACCACGAGAACGAGATCGCACAATCTGAGGCTGCCGAGAGCGCTCGGCCGTTTGCCAGGTACTGGTTGCACAACGGGATGGTTCGGCTCAAAGGCAAGAAGATGGCCAAGTCCGTCGGGAACATTGTCGGGCTGCTCGAACTGCTCGATCAGTACCGGGGCGAAGCGGTACGGTTGTTCTACCTGCGCGCTCACTACCGCCAACCGATCGACTTCTCCCCCGAACTCGTTGTCGATGCTGAGGCTGCTCTCGATCGGTTGTGGGCATTTCGACGCCGCGGCGGAGAGACCGTTGCCGCGCCTGATGCGGAGTCCTTGCAACGCTTTATCTTGGCGATGGACGACGACTTCAATACCGCCGAGGCCATGGGTGTGCTGTTCGGCGTCATCCGCGACGGTAATCGCCATTTCGATGTCGGAGAAGACGCCGGCCCGTACCTGGCTGCCTTCGACGAGATCGTGGGCGTGCTCGGTCTGGGCGAGGTGGCCGGTGGAATCGATGATTTGTTGGAGTCTCTACTAGACGTTGCCGCGCGTTTCGGAGTCGTCGGCCGCGACCCGGAAGGGATATTGTCCGACTTGCTAGCGGCCCGAGCTGATGCTCGAAAGGAGCGAGATTTTGAACGGGCCGACTCTATCCGAGACTCTCTGGAAGCGGTCGGTATTATTGTTGAGGACGCACCTGATGGCACCAGCTGGCATAGGCGTTGAGGTCGAGGGCATCCACGCGGTGACCGCAGCCGTGGCGGCCGGGCGAGCAATCCGGCTTCTGGTGGATCGCCCCAGGATTGATTCCCTCGACGACCTCGTAGTGTTGGCACGAGAGACAGGTGTCGCAGTGGAGCACGTTGACGATATCCGTGACTTCGCGGCAACGAGCGCCCCTCAGGGCGTGAGGCTCGAGTGTCACCCGATCTCACCGGTGCCGCTCGATGTAGCGGTTCGTCGGTCCAACCCGACCGCGCTAGTCGTGCTCGACCATCTCGAGGATTCCCGTAACGTGGGGGCAATCGCCAGGAGCGCGCTGGCTGCCGGTTTTACCGGTCTGGTCATGTCAGGCCGCCGTTCTGCACCGCTGGGGGCGGCGGCCTTCAAGGCTGGAGCCGGGTCGTTTGAGCATCTCGACATTGTTGTGGTCGGGTCTATCGCCGCCGCGATCGACGAGCTAAAGCGGCTCGACGTTTGGACGGTTGGCCTCACCGCAGATGGAGATCAGCCGCTGTTCGGTATGAGCTTGTTCACTGAGCCGGTGGCGGTCGTCCTCGGGGCTGAGGGAGCCGGAATGAGCCACCTGGTAACGGAACGTGTCGACGTGGTGGCATCAATTGCCATGGATTCCCGCGTGGAAAGCCTCAATACCTCGGTGGCTGCCGCACTGGCATTGTTTGAGGTGAGGCGCATTCGCGCCAGTAATCAGTTTTAAACGTGGTTGCGATTCGGGTGGTCGACGTTTCTGTCGGTCCGGTGCCATTCGTTCCGTTGAGTTGTCAGGTCGGAGACCTCGGCAGAGTCCATACTGGATGGTTCTCGGACCGCAGGGGTGCATCGCCAGACCCGCAACATGGTCGGGTCGAGATCCCGGCCATCAACAAACCGCCGCCGGCGGACCTGGTGAGTTCTGAGCCGCAGCACCTGTCTCGATGCGACGACCCCCTAAGCCCTCGCATTGGCCGGCCGAAAAACGCAAAAGGTCACGGTCCCGTTCGTTGGGCGACGGCTGGATAGGCGTTACCGTCAGGGGAGCGGACTCGAACAGACCCCGTATCGGGTCACAGGGGCACCACGGGCCCTAGTCGAGGAGTGGAAGTGAAGATCGAGGGACCATTTGAAGGAGCACTGGGCGGCATCCGCTCAGTGGTTCTCGATCGTGTCTACATCTCGGTGGGCAGCCGAAGAACCAACTCGGTTCACGAGTTCTACCGCTACCCAGCACGGTTCACCCCCGGTTTCGCGAACGCGGCGATTGCAGCCTTCACCGAGCCTGGAGACCTGGTTCTCGATCCCTTCACGGGGGGCGGCACGACCGCAGTCGAAGCCCGTCTACTCGCTCGCGATTACATCGGAGCCGATCTCGATACTCTTGCCGTCTACGAGGGGTCATGGTGCGATTTCGCCGAATCTGGATCGAGATCCATCGACGAGTAGCCGGACTCGGAGGATCATCGAGGGCCTTCCATCACGGTGCGGTCTGGCTCGCTAACGAGAACGTAGTCTGCCGTCTGACTGGAGACTGGCGACTTCTTAGAGCCGGGTGCCGGAATCGAACCGGCGACAACCGCTTTACAAGAGCGGTGCTCTACCAACTGAGCTAACCCGGCAAGCGCGACAACGGTAACGGACGCGGCCTCGCTGTCGTCGCGCTTGTGACGTCTCCAGTCCCCAGTTTCTAGCCAGATCGATCGCATCTTCTGGTGACTGAGAACTTCCCAAGGGGCCGAAATCCGTCAATCACCGCGCGATGGCTCTTACCCTTTCCCTCATGCTGGCGGAACGGGATCGCGTCATCCTCGAGTTCGAGGCGACGTGGTGGCGATACCCGGAGCCCAAGGACCGGGCGATTCGTGAGTACCTCGGGATCAGTGCGACGAGGTATTACGAGGTGCTGCGCCGTCTTCTCGATGATCCGGTCGCGGAATCCGTCGATCCCTTTACGGTTCGCCGTCTTCGAAAGGTGCGAGATCGGGCGAAGAAGGGGCCCCGGACGCGTCGCCTTCCCAACGGCACCCCGGTGCCCTAATGGCGGACAACGCTGGCGGCAGGCTGAGAAGGCTCGGGATTGCCGCTTGGAGCCTGCTCGGAACTTTTCTGTTTCTAGCTGCTCTTGGCTGGTTGTTATTCCAGTTCTGGATCGTCGGGCCCCCAATTGTCATTGCGATCGCCGTGATCTATGTCCTCAATCCGGTAGTTTCCCGACTCGAGAGCAAGGGTGTCGCCAGATGGCTCGGCTCGTGTCTGTCCTACACCGCGCTGCTCGGGCTTCTCACCTTGCTCGGCTTTCTGATCGTCCCCAGCATTGCCGACCAGGGACGGGACCTGGCAGAGAATTTTCCAACCATCTACGACGACCTGATCACCGATCTCGAGAGCCTCGCCAAGGACGTTGGGTTGAGTGCGGTAGATCTTCCGTCCTACGAAGAGTTGCAGGAGAGCATCACCAGTTCTCAGGGCGATTTCTTCAGCGATCAAATCGACGAGATCACGGATATCACCCTGAGCGTGCTCGAGAGCCTGTTCCTGCTGATCCTGGCGCCTGTCATCGCTTTCTACATGCTGCTCGATCTTCCCACACTAAGACGCAAGGCCATGGAGTTATTTCCGGTTCAGCATCAGGCCGAGGTTGCTCATGTGGCTCGGCAACTCGGCAACGCCATTGGGGGATTCCTGCGGGGCCAGGTGCTGGTCGCTCTTATCGTCGGAGTGATGACGAGCTTTGGGTTCTGGCTCGTCGGTCTTCCTTTCTGGCTGCTTATTGGGATGATCGCCGGGTTGCTCAACATCATTCCTTTCGTTGGTCCCTGGGTGGGTGGCATCCTGGGTGTTCTGGTTGCGTTGGCTACCACCGATCTACAGACAGCACTGTGGACGGCGGTCGTGGCGCTTGTCGTCCAGCAGATCGACAACCACTTCGTGAGCCCGACGGTGCTGCGAGCCACGGTGCGACTCCACCCCGCTCTCATCATCCTCGGCCTCATCGTCGGTGCCACTCTGGGCGGTTTCTGGGGCGTCGTTCTGATAGTTCCTCTGATGGCGACCGCAAAAATCATCGTCGGTCACTTCTGGAGGACGAGGGTTCTTGGCCAATCGTGGGATGAGGCTACCAAGGATCTCTTCGTCGAATACTCGACTGAGGAGACGCTTCTAGAACGGTTTCGGGGGAGCGACGAGTCGCCTGGAGATAATGACGAGTAGCGTCGGAGCGTCCTGCGGCGCGGTTATCAGTTCTAGACGCGGTCGCGATGGTGGTGATCGACGTACCTACGAGGCAGATGCGAGGAGTGCAGTCGAGTCACCAGCCAGAACGCGAGAACTCTGTCCGCGATCTGCTTTCTGGAATCTGACTTGTGACTGGTGACTTTCTCGCGATTTATCCCAACCCACCCCTAACGTCCTTTCGACGCCACGGGAGGACAGATGACAGAAGAGATCGCCGCCAGAGACGGCTACGCCATCGAGACGACGGCGACTGTGATCGAAGTGACTGAAGATTGTGTGGTTCTCGACAGGACCGTCTTCTACCCACGGGGCGGTGGTCAACCCGGCGACACAGGAACCCTTGAGTGGGCTGGTCGGCCTGTGGCCGTCACCGATACCTTCAAACGATTCGGCAAGGTGCTTCATCAGATCGATGGTGATGCCCCACCCGTCGATACCGGGGTCAGCGCTCGCATTAACTGGGAGCGGCGCCACACGCTCATGCGCACCCATACGGCTCTCCACGTACTCACGGCGGTGATTTATCGGGAATTTGCGGCCAAGGTGACCGGTGGAAACATGGAGCCGGGCCGTGCCCGCATGGACTTCGAGTTGGAGTCGATCTCTGTTGAGTTCGGCCAGAAGGTTGAGGAACTTCTCAACGTTGCTCTCGAGCAGCAGCACGAAGTGACCGTGCACTTCTTGCCCAGGTCAGAAGCTCTCACTGATTCCGACCTGATCAGAACAAAGGTCAACTTGATTCCGAAATCGGTCGATCCAATTCGTGTAATACAGATTGGCGATATCGATAAACAGGCCGATGGCGGTACTCACGTTGCCAATACCCGCGAGGTGGGCCCGGTTCGAGTTGTCAAGACCGAGAGCAAAGGAAAGGCAAACAAGAGGATGCGAATTGAGCTAGGCCCTAGGCGCAGGAGTAACGGTGATTGATCTGGCGATCTTGGTCTTTCTGACGCTTTTGCTTCTCCGCGGGTGGACGCGTGGGTTCGTTCGGGAGGCGATGGATCTGGTCGGACTTGTGATCGGCACCATCCTCGCTTTCAGACTTGGGCCTGTCTTCGGCGCCGTTATCACTTCGATGGTGGATATCTCCGATGAGATGGCCCGGTTCGCCAGCGGCTTGATCGTCTTCCTGGTAGTGGGAATCGGTACCGCGTTCGCGACCCGAGCCATCGAGAGGACGGCTCGACTCCCAAGCCTTAATCTCGCCAACAAGGCGGGAGGTGCGGGGTTGGCCGCCGCCTGGGGAGTGTTCCTCGCCACCCTGGTACTGACGGTCGGAGTCGTATTACCCATGCCGGAAGCAGTGGCCGATTCCATCGACGGTTCTGCAGTTGCACGCACATTGACGGATCCGGACGGAGTGGCCCAGGAAGTATTCTCCGGTCTTGCCGGCGATCGGCTCATCGAGACGGTACTCAATCTTCGAGATGCCGTTGGGACTCGCCGGATCATCGTGGGTCCAGATGAAGTCGTTGAAATCAGAGCGTCAGATGCCGCGGATTTGGCTCGAGACGATGTGGCTTCGATCGAGATTTTCGAACTTGTCAACTGGGCCCGCGTATCATCTGGGCTCGATCCGCTGGCTTGGAGCGACGAACTCGCCTCGGTCGGTGTCGGGCACGCTGAAGAGATGTACTTGAACGGCTATTTCGCTCACGACTCGCCGTTTACGGGTGATGTTGCTGATCGGGTGAACGACGCCGAGATCCGGTTCTTGGTCGCCGGTGAGAACCTCGCCCTTGCTGCCACGGTCGGGGAGACCCACGAAGGTCTCATGGAGAGCCCTGGGCACCGGGCCAATATCGAAGGCGACGCTTACCACTCCCTTGGGATCGGTGTCATCCGTGGACCTCTCGGGCTGATGACAGTTGAGGTGTTCATGGGCTGACCCGTCCTGCAATGAGTGATGCGACCGCGTCCGGAACCGCACCGAATTCTTCTCGATTGGTAAGTACTACGCCCACCCTCGACCGGCCCATGGCGCGGGCGAGAGGCTCTCGCCCGGTCACAAAGACGACGGGCTCCTTGTTCCGACTCGCCCGCGTGATACGTCTGACCACGCGCGGGTTGATAGTCGGTCCGAACCCGGCGCTGGTGCCGACGCTGTCGAAGAATCGGGCGATGCCGGCGTCTTCCAACGCACGCTTGAGGACTCCGCTCGAGACTCCAGCGTCTGCGAGGCCAAGGAGCCGATAGTGGGAATAGAGATGAGCGACGGCGTCTGGACCATCGGGAGCCACAACGAAGAGGGAAGAATCCCGGCCCTCCTGCGATAGGAGGGCCGGGATCAGATCGACGACTACCAGTCTCACTCCGGCGGCGGCGGGTTGTATGTGCCGGCGTCCGCGTTCGGGACATCGGGTGTGTCGGCGGGGGTGCTGGACTTGCCTTTCATGAAGTAGTAGACGGCGCCAAGGAGGACCGCCGCGATGACGACGTATGCCCAGGCCGGAATGCCGTCGCTGCTACCGTTCGACGGAGTTCCAGTCGGATCAGACTCAGCCTGGAGGTCGAGGATTCCACCGAGCACCGGAACCTGCCAGAACAGGGTGTTGCCATTCTGCCGGTCGGCGTTGTGGCTGAGGATCGTGCCGGGCAGTGTGAAATACACACTTGCCGAGATCGCATCTTCGAACGTGCTGGGGTCGAAGCCCGCGGCCTGTTCACCGAGCGCTTGATCGGCTGAGGCACTCCCGGTGACTGTGACATGGGTGTCGGTGACGATGATGTCGAGATTGGGGATCAAAGTGTTCTCGGCTCCGGTGATGTATTCCCCGGTGTTGGTGATGTCGTCGACGTCGATCTCCACTATGTAGTAAGTGAGATCGCCGCGGGCTTCCTGCCTCATGCGGGCGTCGGGGATACCGGCTAATTCGGTGCCCTCGAACGGGTCCTGTCCTTCTAAGAAGAGATCAGCGGCCTCATCATCCACTCCGATCTCGGTGATAATGGTCCCGGAACCGTCGGCATTGATGACCACTCCGAGGTTTGTTTCGAGTTTGCAGGCTGCGGCAACGAGGGCCAGCAGTGAAGCAAAGACTATGAGTCGGCGCATTGGGTCCTTCTTTGGGAGATTCGGTAGCGGATGGTACAACCTGGCGTGACGATTCCGATTTGATTGGACGGTTTGTTGTTCCTATGGATGATCAGGTGACCCGCCCGTTGTTCATTGTCGTGACCACCAATCTCATGGATCGTGGCCCATTCGAGGCTGCTGGAGCCCGCGTCGGGTACCGGGTCGAGTTTGTGCGCTCGGATGAGGTCGATGACGTAGAGCCGCTGGTTGCCTTCGTCGATCTGGAGACTGCGGGAGCAGATGGAGCGATCGGCAACCTCGCTGGGCGCGGTGTCAGGGTGATCGCCTACGGACCTCACGTCGACGACGTGGGAATGGTGCGAGCGCGATCACTCGGGGCAGGCGCGGCGGAACCCCGGAGCAGGGCGCTCACAGATCCTGGGAAGTTTCTGCCTCCACTCGTTTGATGGTGCCACGGGATGCTGCGGCGAGGATGCCGACCAGCACGATCGCCACTCCGAGCCACTGTGTTGTTGACAGCCGTTCGTTGAAGATGATTCCTGCCCAGACGATTGTCGCTGCTGGCTGCAGTAGGAGCATCATTGAGATCTCGAGAGCTGGGAGTCGCGGAAACGCTTTTGCGATGAGCAGCCAACCACCGGTATGTACCAGTAATGCGAGGGCGATGAGCCAGCCGTGGGCAGGCCACTCGGGTGCTAGCGAGAATCCAGGATCGAGCCAGCCTCCGACCACAAACACGATTGTGATCCCGATTGTCACGTCGAGTAGCGGTCCCGAGGTGGGTCCTTGCTCGGCGTTGGCGGTCCGGAACAGCAGAAAGAATACTGAGTAGAAGAACCCTGAGCCAAGACCCAGGACGGCTCCAAGAGCCGGGTTCTCTCCATAGGCATTGTCGGCTCCGGCTCCGCCGATCAGGGCGACTCCGGCCAGCACGAATGGCACGGTTACGAAGGCAGTGATGCTCGGGCGCTCTCGAAAGAGGATCCAGGCTGCGATACCTACCCACAGCACCTGGGTGTTGGCAAGAACCGTTGACATGCCGGCGCCGATCAGTCCGATCGAGGTGTGCCACAGCGCCACGTTGGCGGCCAGCAACACGCCTGAGGCGAACGCAACGAGACGGGACCGGCCTGACCGTGTGTCTCGGGCGATACCGTTGAGGATGAGGAGAACGGGCAGGGCGTAGACGGCCCGAAATAGTCCGGCCGTTGCCGGGGCGACGTCCGCCAGGCGCACGAAGATCGCGGAAAACGAGATGGTTGTGATGCCAATGAGCGCTGTAAAGCGAATCACGATCACCAGACGTTAGGGCGCCGCCGGTGGCAGCCGAAGTCTGAAACGTGTACTTATAGAGATGGTATGGGGTCGGGTGGTCGGCGCCGACGGCGATCCTTATTGATTGCCCCTGAGCTGTTTCCGGTCGTTGACGGATCATCGTCTTTGAGGTTGGTACCGCCAACCCGGTGCTTCTCGCCGAACTGCTGGTGAGCGCCGCGGTTTGGCTATTGGGTGCTGCCTATGGAGAACTGCTTCCGGTGGACTCCTGCTCTATGCCCTCACGATTCGGTAGATGACCCCGGTCGAATTGACCAAGAGCAGTTCACCATCGCCGTCGATACCGAATGATGCCCAATTCTTGCCGGTTCCTTCGAGCATCGTCGTCCAGTCCCGCTCTTCGGTCACCTGACCGTCCACGTACTTGAACGACCGAATCGTGCCGCTGCACCAGTCGGCATAAAAGTAATGGCCAACGAGTTCGGGGATGGCGGTACCGCCGTAGACATAGCCGCCGGTGATCGAGCACCCGGTCTCATGGTTGTACTTGACTGTCGGCGCGTTCCATCCGGTCATGTCGCAGCCGTCCGAGGGTTGGTAGCAGTCAGTTCCTTCGAAGTTGGGCCACCCGAAGTCGAGACCGGGGGTGTCGATGGAGGCCACGTTGATCTCCTCCCATTTGGCTTGGCCTACATCTCCGATATAGATGAGCCGGGATTCGTGGTCGATATCGAACCGCCACGGATTCCGGAGCCCGTAGGCCCATATCTCGTTCCGTCCGTCGTCGGTGTCCGGGAAAGGATTGTCGGCGGGAATGGCATAAGGGTTTCCGTTGTCGATGTCGAGACGTAGAAGGTTTCCTTGCAGGCTCGACAGATTCTGGCTCGTGTCGTCGCCGAGACCACCATCTCCGAGTGCTACCCACAGATAGCCGTCGGGGCCGAACTGCACCATTCCGGCACGGTGCCGGATGCCCTCCTGATCGACTTCGAATAGGACCGTCTCAGAGGCTCGGTCGCCAACACCGGCTCCAATACCCGAACTGGAGAATTCGCTGAGACGTGAATCGAGTTCGAGGTCGGTGTAGTACAGAAACATCCGGCCGTTGGAGGCGTAGTCGGGGTGAAAGGCCATTCCGAGTAGTCCGTTCTCGATGCCGCCCGAGCCCACCCTATCGGTGAGATCTAAGAAGGGTTCCGATCGGAGTCCGCTGCTATCGATGACGACCACTCGGCCTTGGCGTTCGAGGACGAAGATGCGCTCGTCCCCGGGGATACTTCCGGCGAAGATGGGGTATGGAATCCCGCTGGCCACTTGCTCAAGCCGGATCTGCAGAGCATCGATGTCGCCGCTACTCGACGTTATCTCACTGGTCACGCCCGTGGTGGTGGTTGTCGTATCGACAGCCGTCGTGTCGCTGCCGACAGTTGTGGTAGAGATGGCGGTGGTGGTCGCGGGTCCGGCTACGACTGTTTCTGGAGCGAACGGGTTTTCGACGAGCAATAGGAAACTAACCAGCCCGGTGAGCGCCACGATGCTGATCAGGAACAGGGGAAGGTTGGCTCCACGAAATAGCGATCCGGGGCGGCCGGTCGGCCGAGGCGAGGTGGGTCCCTGACCTCTTGAGGGTTCGCGAGTAGTCATTGAGGTTCACAGTCTGCCATGTGCGCGGGCGCTCGAAGCGCCTTCGCACGATTCGCCGCCGCCGGGCTGCTGTTGGGGTGACCCGGGATGTGCTCATCCGGGATACTCTGGAGAATGGGAGTTGCCTGAGGACTGAGCCTAGTAGTGAGGTAACCGTCACCGGGAACCGTGCGATTCAGGCTCTCCTCGGAGTGCGTCGGGCCCGTTCCTACAATCCAACCGTTGCCCTCGTAGCTCAGGGGATAGAGCACCGGTTTCCTAAACCGGGTGCCGCAAGTTCGAATCTTGCCGAGGGCGCTACCGCGAAGGCCGTTGCCTCAGGTCGGATGAGCACTATCGTCGCCGTTCTTGCCGCCGAAACCGGTATCGGTTTGACCGAATTGCTGTTCGTGAACTCACAAGAATGGTGCGTCCATCGACGGTCAGGGAGTCAGATTTGTCCGGCGTTTGCCGGTGTTCGTATGCTGTCCACATGGATGGCGATCGTTTTGGGTTGTGGCGTGCCCGGCTCCTCGTCGTCGGTGTTCTTGTCGCTCTCCTCCTCTCCACGTCGCCAGCGCTCGGCCAGGAGACCGGCGAGGCCGAACCCATCCCGACCAATCCCACGCCGGGGGCGATTGCACTCACCTTTGATGACGGGCCGTTCGAAGAGTGGACCTCGGTGATCCTGGAGATTCTGGCCCGTTACGACGTCAAGGCGACCTTCTTTATCAGCGCATACCGCCTTGCGATTAGAGCCGAAATCTTCGAGATCGTCGAGGAGATCGTCGCCGCAGGGCACAGTGTTCAGTCCCATGGCTATGGGCATATATGGCTTCCAGCCAGGGCCAGGGACAAGATCCGTGAAGAACTCCAGATGTCTATCGATCTCATTGTGGCTGCAGGCGCTCCCCGTCCTACCTGCTTCCGGCCTCCCTACGGTGGAACTAACGATGTCGTTGTTTCGGTTGCCGAGGAACTCGGTCTGGAGGTCGTGCTGTGGACGGTCGATTCAGCAGACACGGTGCTTCAGCAGTCAACAGGCGTTATCCGGTGGCTACTGGCCCACGCTGGTGCCGGCGATATTGTGCTCATGCACGACCAGTGGGCTCCGGTTCACAGGACAGCCCTACCGGTGGTGATCGAGTCGCTGCTCGAGCAGGGCGTCGAGTTTGAGTCCATATGCGCTCCGGCGCTCGAGAAAGTTACTTTCGCGCCCTCTGGGTTTCCGCGTCTGCTGCCACTCTGATAGGTGCGCGAGTTGGGATTAGTTGGCCCGCCACCACAGCCTGCCGGTCCTTTGGAGGATATTTGCCGGCTCGTCAACGTACCGACCTTTCTTCGAAACGACACCAGATTCCGATCTGTGATTGGGTGTGATGATCGAGACCATATCTCGGGTCCGATGGTGCGGCTGGTTGATTCCTCGGGGCAAGACTGTGAGTTGTCGGTGACTTATCTTCCCGAGGAGGGTTCGTGTCTTATGAGACGTCGCTGCATTCGAATGTGCTGGTCAGATCGCTAGGTCGACGTCTGCCGGTTGGTGAAAGAGACGACGTGGTGTCTGTTCATCGAAACCGGGGCAAGACGAGATCGGCGAACCGTTCGAGAGCAGTCACCTGATCTCGTTCTCGGATGATAAATTCGAAATAGCTGCATCCGGCATCTACGAATGTTTGCAGCATCTCTGTGGCGCGGTCGGGACCACCGAAGATCGTCCCTTGTTGTGCTAGAAGATCGATGTAATCACCAGTGCTGATGTTGCGGCGCTCCGCACGTTCGGCAACGTAACGATCGAACTCGCTTTCCGATTCTCGCAACAGAAGTGAGGGGTTCAGCGACCGGCCGAGTGTTGCCGGGTCTCGCTTGAGCTTCTCGCAATGCCCGTCGAGAATCTCCATCTTTCGCTTGAAAGCATCGAGTGGTGTGACGACAAGATTGTGCCAGTCGGCATATCTGGCGACGATACCGAGTGTTCGTTTCTCGCCGCCGCCTCCGATCCAGATCGGAGGCCGCGGTTTCTGGATCGGTCGCGGATTGTTCCAGGCGCCGTCGGTGTGATAGTGATTGCCGGAGAAGGAGAACTGCTCGCTTTCGAACATCCCGATGATCATCTGTAATCCTTCCTCGAGTTGATCGAGACGCACGCCGGGCGACGGGTAGGGGATCCCGTACATCTGAAACTCGTCCTCGTGCCAACCGGCTCCCATTCCCAGATCCACCCGGCCCCCGGAGATGACGTCGAGAGAGGTTGCCATCTTGGCGGCAATCTGTGGTGGGCGGTAGGCGTTGCAGAGGGTCATGAACCCGATGCGGGCGACAGATGTGTTCGCTGCCAGCGCGGCTGCCGCTGTCCAGCATTCAAAGGTCGGTGCTTCGTACCGTCCTGAGTAAGGGTCGGGAATGAAGTGATCGTTCAACCACAACCCATCGAAGCCCAGTTTTTCGGCAAGTTGGGCCGTCGTGATCAACTCGTTCCAGGTCGCGCCGTATTGTGGAACCCGATATCCGAATCCGATCGTCACAGATACTCCTTACTCTGTTCCGGTTCCGGGCAGCTCGTTCTTGACGGCCGGAGCGTCGCGGCCGGAGCGTCTTCGGCCGGTGGCTTTGTAGGCTAGGCTCCTATGACTTAACGCGCAACGTAAGATTACGCGATGAGCTATTAATCAACCGGTGCCTGCGGCGCCGTGTCGGATCCCGGGAAGGAGCGCAATATGAAGATCGGTGCGAGTGGTGTGGTATCTCCGCCGGCATCCGGCGTCGTCGCCGCGGCCAAGCAACAAGAGGCGGCCGGCTATGCCTCGGTTTGGTGGCCCGATCACTTGATGGCATGGCATCCCCAGAGTCTCTGGACAACGGATTTCACACCTCTCGCCCATCGCCAATCGAACGCTCACGTGTTCTTCGACCCGATTGCCTGTATGACCGCGGCTGCGATGAGCACGGAGCGAATCCTGGTCGGCTCGTCGGTTACCGACCCGGTGCGGCGTCATCCTGCGGTTCTGGCCCAGGAGTTTCTGTCTGTCGATCACTTCTCGCAAGGTCGCACGATCTTCGGTATCGGCACCGGCGCGGGAGAGAACGCTATTCCGTACGG
>PVBE012355350.1_pt1 | contig 16574 bp, 13 predicted proteins | sample 1631181 | NCBI WGS metagenome assembly PVBE01 (sample SAMN08397723, study PRJNA350692) | Marine metagenome, whole genome shotgun sequencing project. | isolation source: water | place: Pacific Ocean | collected 2012-04
CCCACATCGCAATTGACGGATCACAAGGAACGGAAACCGACCAGATAGAAATCAGTGATGGATGGGGCCATGAACTATTTATATCTGGGAATCGAGCTCTTCTATTCACCAACGGCGGAGGATACGACGACGTCAGTGTCATCGATTCCTCTTTTAGCGAGGACGAAGACATTGCTGAGATGTCTGTAGAGCCAGGGCTCTATATTCCAATGGCTCATGTAATCGAAATAGATCTATCAGACCCTTACAACCTGCAGATTATTGGGGAAATGAAGATAGAAGGGCAGTACCTCAGTGCACGATTAGTTGGAAATACGGTTCGGATGGCAATTAACAGCGCCCCAAATCAGCTTGAATGGGTATACCCAAGTTCACCGGGATCGGAAGATAGGGCAACGAGATTCAACAGAGAACTCATCGACGAAACAACAATTGAGGACTGGACTCCACGCTTTACCCTTACGAAAGGCGGAACTAGTTCTACTGGATCTCTTTTAGCGTGTGAAGACCTGCACCGTCCAGAGAACTTTTCGGGCTTTGATGTAGTTTCTGTTTTAAGTTTCAATATTGCGGATGGATTAACGGAAGGTAGTGGTGTAGGCGTACTTGCAAGTGGACAAACCGTCTACTCTTCATTAGATCGTTTCTATATAGCCACTACCAAGTGGATGGAAGCTGAAATATCCGAAGAGGATTTCGATGAATGGTCTGAATCATATTCAACAGATATCCATGCTTTTGGTATCGGCACAGACACTCCAGCACAATATTCGGCTTCGGGAACAGTGCAAGGAACACTATTGAACCAGTTCTCCATGGATGAGCATGACGGGTATCTTCGCATTATCACCACCACTGGGTCTCCGTGGGACGAGCGGAACCTTAGCGAGAGTCAGTTGGTTGTCCTTGAAGAGCAAGACAATGTTCTTAAGAAGGTCGGGCAAGTTGGAGGGCTCGGAAAAGGAGAATCGCTCTACTCCGCCCGCCTTTTAGATGACATCGGATTTGCCGTTACTTTCCGACAAATCGACCCCTTTTACGTCTTAGATCTAAGTGACCCCACCAACCCACAGACCGTCGGCGAGTTAAAGATCCCAGGATTCTCGACATACCTGCATCCAATCGATGAAAACTACGTCATAGGTATTGGACAGAATGCTACTGACGAAGGACGAGTGCTCGGGCTTAAGGTCAGCCTGTTTGATGTCTCAGATAAGACAGACCCCCGAGAAACAGCAACATGGACAATGAATGACGCTAATTCACCAGCTGAATGGGATCACCGAGCCTTCCAGATTTATGGTCAGACCATAATACTCCCTGTTCAAAGCTGGTCAGGAAACATTAACGGAGCTGTTCTTCTGGAGATAGGAGAAGGGAAGATTTCTTATGTAGGTGAAATTACCCATGAGACCGAGTCGACGGGGCCAGTGAGTGATTGCCGTGAATTGACGTCAAGCGAGTTCGAAGGAACAGAATTTCAATCTTGGATAGAAAACACTGGTTCCTATTACCAACTTTGTGACGCTAGTGATAATGGGGGTTATGAAAACTCTCCATGCTACTCAATTCCCCTATCTGAGATAGACAGCTGGTTCGGCGAAGAGAACGAAGAGATAAGCAGCATCCTTGAAGAAATTGGAGCTCAAGGTGATGGCCGTGTTGAAGAGTGCTGGCCGCAGCCTTTCGATTGGAACTTGCAGATCCAACGAAGCCTCATTATCAATGATGTTCTTTGGACTATGAGCTGGGGCCAACTCCAATCAAACCTCCTTAACGGGTTGGAAATGAAATCTGTAGTCCCTATTTCTTAAAGAGAGTTAAAAAGAGAAGGCGCCACCTAGGTGGCGCCTTCTGCACCCCATTGTTAAAATAGGGTTCAAGGGTTGGAGAAACTATTTTATCGGCTATTCGACCTGTCGCATGAGCCCAGAATCCTATAAAGTCAAGATGATATGAAAGTACTTCGCAAACTTATAAAATATGCAGCTATAGCAGCGATCGTTGCCTTTATCGTGTCGCGACTACGAAGCAGAGCTGCTGACAGAGATCAGGACGAAGATGATAGTGACTTTAGCTGGCCTCCTATCAATCTCGACGATTCGCAAGAACTTGATACTAAAATGACTGAGCCTACTGATGGGAGCCCTGTAGAGCCGCGCAGCTGGGTAACATGTGATGCCAGTGGTGGCTGCCCTTCATCACACCCGATTAAGGCTAAGGATGGAAGTGGCTTGTACCATGTTCCGGGAGGAAATGCTTACGAACGCACGATCCCTGACCGGTGCTACTCGTCGGCAGAAGATGCCGAAGCCGACGGTTATCGTCCTGCTCAAAAGTAATCTATAAGACTACGGCTCCAAGTTTAGGACTGAACAACGCGTTACGCCGTCAGTCTCTATAAGCAGTTCAGCTATGGCATTTGGGACTGGGTCATGTGTTGAAATGACCATCAACGCACCCAGTCCATCGATACTTCGTCCGACGTTCATATCAACAATATTGATTTTCGCCTCTCCTAGAGTCGTCCCTACTTTCCCGATTACTCCTGGTCGGTCATCATTTCGGAGGATAATCATATGCGTGCTTGGTGGCATGTCAACGGTGTGGTCATCCACCATCACTATCCGGGCTTCACTCTTCAGTCCGATAAGCGTTCCTGCGATGGCGTGATCTCCTCCGCGGACGGTAATAGTGTTGACATAGTCGGCAGCTGAAGTAGTAGTTACTGAACGGATCTGCACGCCGTGTTCTTTTGCCACATCAAGTGCGTTGACGAAAGAAATGGGTTGATCACTGACAGTGGTCAGTAGGCCTTTGACAACTGATAGTTCGGTTATTTTGTTGTCATATCCTCCTATTTCCCCTGCAAATTCTATTTCGACTATTTCTGGAAGTGCGTTTGAAAGCCCTGAGAAGATTGCTCCAAGCTGCTCTGCCAGCGGAAGGAATGGGCGGACAGTTTCAGCAGCTTCTGTCGCCGCAACATTTACCGCGTGGGGGACGAACTCTCCGAGAAGAGCTAATTCTATCTGTTCAGCAATTGACTCTCCGGCCTTATCCTGTGCTTCGGTTGTACTAGCTCCAAGGTGGGGAGTTACGACTATCTCAGGTATCGAAAAAAGTGGAGAGTCCGTAACAGGCTCGTTCTCAAAAACATCGATCGCCGCACCAGCGACTTTCCCTGACCTGACTGCTTCAGCTAGATCATCTTCGTTGACGATGCCACCTCGGGCAACGTTAATTACCCTTAGATTGGGCTTGGCATGGGCGAGTAATTCAGCGTCTATAAGATTGTGCGTCTCAGGAGTTTTGGCAACATGGATTGTCACAAAGTCTGAAACTTTTATCAAGTCTTTCAACGGCAATAATTCAACCGACAACTGTCGTGCTCTTTCCGTTGCTACAAAGGGATCAAACGCTACTAGGTTCATCCCGAAAGAAAGCGCCCGTTGCGCTACCAGCTTTCCTATTCTTCCAAGTCCGATAATTCCCAAAGTCTTGTCAGCAAGTTCCACCCCGGTCCATTCATTGCGCTCCCATCTCCCACTCTTCAAAGCAGAGTTTGCCTGGGGGATATTGCGCGCTTGCGCAAGCATCAAAGCAATCGTATGTTCCGCAGCTGAAAGCACGTTGGACTTCGGGGCATTGACAACCATAACTCCTTGTTCAGTAGCTGCATTGACATCAACGTTGTCTAAGCCAATCCCAGCTCTTCCGATTACTAGCAGATTCTCACCGCTCTGAATGACTTCTCTCGTAATGGTTGTTGCAGAGCGGATGATCACGGCATCAGCACTCTTGATCTCTGTCAGTAGATCCTCTTCAGATAAGTCAAGCTTCACGTCAACGGTATGACCAGCTCCACGGAGTCTCTCAATCCCACCGTCAGCGATTTTTTCTGTTATCAAGACACGTGCCATCATTCTAATCTAGAAGGTCTTGGCCTAATAAGGGCAACAATTTACGTATATGTACTTACAATAAGTAATTAGTGCATATGGTGATTTCTTCACCAGCGCTATGACATGCAAAGGAAGCCGGTATGGCTGATTTAAATTTCAATGCATTTGACTGTGACCATCATTATTACGAGGCCGAGGACGCTTTTACTCGGTACATAGATCCGGTTTTTAAAAGTCGTGCGATCCAATGGGCCGAGGTAAACAATAAGAAAAGATTGCTAGTCGGTGGAAAGGTTAACCGCTTTATTCCGAACCCAACGTTTGATCCGATCGCACAACCCGGATGTTTGGATTCCTATTTTCGTGGAAAAGTATCTGTCTCAGATATCCGTGACGCGTTCGGAGACTTAGAACCTATTATTGAACGGCCTGAATATCGAGACAAAGACGCGAAGATAATGAAACTAGATGAACAAGGGCTAGAAGGATGCTTTCTCTTTCCAACATTAGGAGTGGGAATGGAGTCGGCTCTGGAGCACGATATTCCTGCTCTTTTGGCGGCGTTTACAGCTTTTAACAGATGGCTTGCAGATGATTGGAAGTTTAATTACAAGGATCGTCTTTTCGCTGCTCCTTATATCACTCTCGCTGATGTAGAGCATGCTATCGATGAGTTGGAGTTTGCCCTAGAAAATGACGCACGCCTTATTAACCTTCGCGCTTCGGCAGTTACAACCTTCGATGGGAAGCGAAGTCCTGCCGATACAGTATTTGATCCTTTCTGGGAACGCGTGAACAGTTCAGGAATAACTGTGGCCTTCCATGCAGGAGATGCCGCCTACGATTTTTTATTTGCACACTGGGGGCTCACTACAGAGTTCGAAGCATTCCGATACGACCCTCTTAAACGACTACTCAACTATTCAAATATCGCAGATACCATCGCTGCGCTTATAGGCGGTGGGTTGTTCAATAGATTCCCGAGTATTCGTGTCTGCACTATTGAGAATGGTTCAGATTGGGTCAGCGGCTTAGTGAAGCGGCTAGAGAGAGCTTACAGACAGGCAAGTTATGCATTCCCCAAAGATCCTATTGAGGTTTTCCGAGAACATATCTGGGTAGCTCCATATTATGAAGATGATCTTTTGGAACTTCGAGATCTTTTAGGCGTCGATCATATTCTATTCGGTTCTGATTTTCCCCACGCTGAAGGGTTAGCTGTCCCCACTGAATTTGTTCACGATCTTCAGGGTTTCAATGAAGATGAAATCCAGAAAATTATGCAATCAAATGGGAAAAAGTTAATTTCACCCAACATCTGAAGTTCGGAATAGAGGAAATTGCCCACATGTCATTTCAAGATCATATTGCGCTTGAACAAGTCAAGTCAGGGGAATACAGCGTAACCATCCATGACAAATACTGGATAGTGGCAGGCCCAAATGGAGGGTATCTGGCTGCGCTATTTGCAAACGCCGGCGATCTACATGTCAACTCTCCAGAGCGACAGCTCCGGAGCCTGACAACCCATTTCCTCTCGCCGCCTAAATTAGGAGACGCTAAGATCATGGTCACAACAGAACGTAGTGGCAGGCTTGTCGATTTCTTGCGGTTCCAACTCGTGCAGGGCGATAAGACCTTGTTACTTGCGACGGGAGTGTGGGGGGTTGAAGGAGCAAGCCCCTCTTTCCCTCAATTGAGGATGCCTGATGTTCCGCCTCCCGATAAATGCATCCCTATCGACAGGATCATCGAACATCCGATTCGTCTTCGGGAGCAGTGGGAAACAAGGTCTGCTATGACTCCAGAATTGACTCAGGAAACCATTGGGCAACAAAGACAGGAAGCGGACCTTTCCTGGTGGATACGCCCCGCCGAACCTACAGCTACAGGCACCCCTTTGATAGTTGCAATTTCTGATGCTTTGCCTCCACCCGTGTTTTCGATAACACCTCAAATACGGTTTGTACCGACGATTGATTTAACTGTTCATATCAGAGCAGAGCTAAGTACTATCGATTGGCCTGCAGCCGAGTGGGTACTCGTTAGGTTCGTAACACGACATGTATCCAATGGTTACCTTGAAGAAGATGGGCAAATCTGGCTTCGAGACGGAACTCTTCTGGGGATGAGCAGACAACTATCAGTCGCAAAGTAGCTCAATTAAGCTTTAGTCGCCTCTTACTATTTCGATCTGTTGTATCTGGTCTGAAGGGTCAAATCCGAAAATTTGTGCGAAAAACGAATACTCAGCTTCCAGTGCGGCCACAATATTTTCAGCCTTTCTAAATCCATGGCCTTCTCCGCTGAAGAGAAGGTACGAATGAGGAATCTCTCCTTCTTTTAATGCTGAAACAATATGGTCTGCTTGGTTTTGAGGGACAACAGCATCATCAGTTCCTTGGAGAATGATCATAGGGCAGGTGAATTTCTCTGAATGGTTAATTGGAGAACGTTCTACATAGGTTTCTCTTTCATCTGGGTAGATTCCTATTAAGCGGTCAAGATACCGTGACTCGAATTTATGCGTGTCAAGAGCAAGGCTTTCGAGATTAGCAACGCCATATCTACTAGCACCTGCAGAAAAGGTCGAATGGAATGCCAGAGCCGCGAGGACGGTGAATCCGCCTGCGCTTCCTCCCTTAATAGCTAAACGCTCTGGGTCAGCAAGTCCTTTCGAGACCAAATAGTCCGCTGCGGCGACACAATCCTCAACATCTTTTATGCCCCATTCGCCATCTAATTCCTCCATATAGGCCCTGCCAAATCCGGTGCTTCCTCGGTAATTTACGTCAACGACCGCCCATCCACGACTAGTCCAGTAACGCAAACCTAATTGCAGTTCATTTCTGGCACTTCCAGTAGGTCCTCCGTGAGCCAAGACAAGAAGAGGGGGCGTTTCATCGGTTAAACCGACATGGTTGGGGTGAGCAGGTGGGTAGAAGAGAGCATATGCTTCTCCCCCATCCATTGAAGGGAACGTGTGAAGTTCCGGTTCTGGGAGATATTCATTTGATAATCCGTGCGATTTTGGATGGCTGATGATTTCTTGTTCCGGTGATATTTGAATGACAGTGGGCCCAGATTGATGGGTAGAAGCTACGACTATAGGAACTCCAGATGATAAGCATCTGATGGAATGGATGGTTGGCCAGCTTTCGACAACTGAACCAGTTGTGCTGTTTATCAGTAGATCCGTATGCGTATTTCGGGCTGCGAGAAGAACCTCTTTGTTGCATGTAATTGCATACCGTGATTGGCCTAAACCCCACAGGGGACCTGCGATATCAAAATCGCCGCCGCACTCAAGAAGGCTCCCCTCGGGATTGAACCGGTACAAGTTTGACCAGCCTGTCCGGTCACTTAGGAAAAAGAGATCGGAGTCGTGGGACCATTCAGGCTGCATTATGGATTCCTCCATTCCCCCTTCAACCTTTTTTGCCTTAATTACGTGGCTGTCCTCGATTTGACCAACCCACAATTCAGTTCCGTACCATGGCATTGATGGATGAAGCCATTGGACCCACGCAAGAAATTCTCCATCGGGTGAAGGGCGAGGAAAGGCATAGAAGTCAGCCCCAACAACTAGTTCCTTGATTTCTAAACTACCGTCGGTTGGTATTGAGACAATCTGATTATCTGGCTCGAGAACCGTTTCATCATCAATGTGATAGTGAACTTCTCGGATGCAAACTATGGATTCACCGTCAGGCATTATCCGACCGTCAGCGAACCGCCATGATTGATTCTCCGGTGATTCTGGTGTCAAAAGGTCGATCTGCCCTTCAGCAGAAATTCGACGGATGCGTTGATCTTGAAATTCTACGTAATAAAGAGATCCATCGGCGACAAACCATGCTCCTCCTCCATATTCGTGAACTCGTGAACGGACATTTGCATCGGGTGGAGTCACTTCACGAGGTTGCCCACCTTTTTGATGGAGCATAATCGCGGTTCTACCACCTTCGTCCGGCCGCGACTCTGCCCACCATATATCATCACCGTCAGTAAAGATATCTGAAATGGTTGAAACACCTGCGACCAGCGACTGCGCAGATATGGGTGAGGGCCAACTTCCGAATGGGAGCCTACTCGGAGATTTCATCGCTATTAACTTTGCAGTAAGTCTGCAACTCTTTGGATGCCTTCTTCAAGTTCTTCATCCCCGAGCGCGAATGAGATTCTGGCATACCCAGGGGATCCAAATGCTTCTCCAGGTACTAGGGCAACGTGGACCTCTTCAAGAAGTATCTTTGCTAGGTCAAGAGTCGTTTCAGGAGTCTGACCTCGAAACGATTTTCCTAGGACTCCTTCAAAATTTGGAAACGCATAAAATGCCCCTTGTGGCTCGAGGATAGAAACTCCTTGTATCTGAGAGAGCATCTTGAACATTACTTGTCGCCGCCTATCGAATGCTTCTCTCATTTTTTTTACGTCATCGAGAGGTCCTGAAACTGCAGCTAGAGCAGCACGCTGCGAAATGTTCGCAACATTTGAGGTCTGGTGAGACTGCAATGTGGAAGATGCCTTGGCGACATCAGGAGGAGCTATGATCCAGCCGACTCGCCAACCTGTCATCGCGTATGTCTTTGCTACTCCGTTAAGCACAATACACCTGTCCTGGATCTCAGGCACAAGGGTCGGAAGCGAGAAGTGTTCGTTTTCCCCGTAAACCAAATGTTCGTATATTTCATCAGTGATGACCCATACATTATTATCAGCTGCCCATTTACCTATCGCCTCTATTTCTTCTTTCGGGTAGACGGCTCCCGTCGGGTTTGAAGGGGAGCAAAATATTAAAGCCTTGGTTTTCGCGGTTTTTGCTGCATCAAGCTGCTCTATGGATATTCGAAATCCGGTTTCCTCTGAAGTAGGAATGACTTTTGTCGTTGCTCCAGCGAGAGCCACAGGCTCCGGATATGTCGTCCAATAAGGAGAAGGCAAAAGAACTTCATCTCCTGCATCGAGGAGTACTTGCATACAGTTGTACACAGCATGTTTCCCCCCGTTCGTAACTACTATCTGGTCTGGAGAGATAAGCAACCCAGAGTCACGCTCGGTTTTTTGAGCTAACGCTTCTCTTAGCTCCGGCAATCCACCAGCTGGACTATACCGGTGATTAACTGGGTCAGAAATTGCTTTTTTCGCTGCATCAAGAATATGTTCTGGAGTTGGAAAGTCTGGTTCCCCAGCTCCAAATCCTATGACTGGGGCTCCAGCTGATTTCAGTTCTTTCGCCTTGTTTGTGACAGCAAGCGTGGCGGATGGTGATATCGCCCCAACGCGTGTTGACACCCGAGATCGATCAGACAATTTTCCTCCGTTAAGTTCAGTTTCACTATCTTGGTCTATCCACACAAAGAATGCAGATCATTTCGTTGTTTTGGTTGAAGTTTCTTGTTTTTCCTCTTTCTTTCGCCATCTGACTGGGGAACCGGAGTAGATTCTGGATATGGAAACTAGTAAATCGATCACTGTACCTTCTGAACTGCTTCCTAGTGATGGAAGATTCGGAAGCGGGCCATCGTTAGTGAGGAAAGAAGCAGTTGATTCCCTTTCAGCAATTTCAGAAAGTTATCTCGGGACAAGCCACCGACAAAGCACAGTAAAGTCCATGGTTCAAAGACTCCAAGAAGGATTAGTAAGTTTGTTTGAACTTCCAGATGACTGGGAAATACTCCTTGGAAATGGCGGTGCGACCCTGTTCTGGGATGCAGCGTCCTTCGGACTGATTCGGGAGAAAAGCCAGCACTTAGTATTTGGCGAGTTCTCATCAAAATTTTCACAGGCAGTTATTGATGCCCCACATTTGAGCACTCCAGAAATAATGACGGCTGAATTCGGATCGGCGCCTTCCCCTTCACCATCGAATGTTGACCTGTATGCTCTGACACAGAATGAGACCTCTACTGGAGTTGCTATACCGCTTCGAAGGCCTGAAATGGTGTCATCAGATACGGCTCTTGTTGCCGTAGATGCTACTTCAGCCGCTGGTGGGATGCTTTGGGATCCGAAAGAAGTTGATTGCTACTATTTCTCTCCACAAAAGAGCTTTGCTAGTGATGGAGGGTTATGGATTGCAGCTTGCTCGCCCGCAGGTATCGACCGGATTGAGGAAATTTCAAATAGTGGCAGGTGGGTCCCAGCTGGACTTGATTTGAAAATAGCGTTGGAGAATAGCCGGAAAAATCAGACATACAACACTCCTGCGCTGTCTACGATTTTTCTAACAGTCCATCAGATTGAATGGATGAATGAGCAGGGCGGACTTGAATGGGCAAGCAGGCGTTCCATGGAGTCATCGACACACCTGTACCAGTGGGCTGAGAGTCATCAATATGCGGCGCCGTTTGTGAATGATGTGGATCTTCGAAGCCCAGTAGTAGTAACTATAGATATCGATGAAAGCATCGATGCAGATACCTTGGTGGCAGCATGCAGAGAGAATGGAATTTTGGATATTGGTGGCTATAGAAAAATTGGGCGAAACCAGATAAGGGTCGCTACTTTTCCCGCTATCGAACCTAATGACATCGAAGCTTTGACAAGCAGTATCGACTATTTACTGGAGTCACTCATCTGAACACGGCAGGAAAACTTCTTATCGCAAGCCCTCTTATGGGCGACCGGAATTTTGAACGGTCTGTTGTCTTGATGATCGAGCATACGAATACTGGTGCTGTTGGCCTAGTTCTGAATCAAGCTACGAAAACGACCACGCAGGAAATTCTTCCGGAATGGGCTCCATACACCAGCGCTATTCCTGAGATATTCATCGGAGGGCCGGTTGAGCCAAATTCTTGTCTGGCTCTTGGAAGGTTTGTAGGAGAAACGACTGAAGATCATCGTTTTATTTTTTCAAATGTAGGGATAATTGATTTAGCTTCAGATCCAGACAAACTACCGAGTTCTCTTACGGAGATGAAAGTGTTTTCTGGCTATTCAGGTTGGGGTCCAATGCAACTCGATTCTGAACTTGCTGCAGACGCATGGTTTGTCGTTGAGGCAGACCCGTTTGATGTTTTCAGTTCAAATTATCGCGAGCTATGGTCCCTGATACTTCGACGCCAAAATGGGCCAATGGCTTGGTTAGCGAATTACCCAAAAGATCCGAAACTTAATTGACTTGAGAAGTTCTTGATCGGTCAAAAAGTTTCTCCGGAGGATGGCAATCCCTGGGAGTAGAGTGCTGCGGTCGGTGACAACCCGAGATCAAGTAGGATGCTCGAGCAGCCTAACCAATGGCCCATAATCAGTGTCGCAGCGGTAGCACCGGTAAGTGGGTCAGCAATCGCATCACCCAAAAACCATAGAGAATCGTTAACTTCAGCTAGAAGATTAGCTCCAGCCGCTGCATCGTCACCAAATCCAACGCGATCTGGTTCCCTATACCGCCCATACCCTGTAATCGAACACCATATTGCGCCTCTTTCAACCTCTTCTTGAGCGTTTATACCTAAATGCTCAAGCGCTCGTGGACGCGATCCTTCAATCACTATGTCTGCATCACGGACTCTGTTTCGTAATCTGTCGATATCTTTGGTGCTTTCGAAATTAAGAGTGAGTATCTCCTTGCCTTGATTCAAACGTCGATAGAAGGGATTGGCCTTATTCGGTGCTCCATCTGGACGAGATAAAGATTCAATTTTTGTAACTCTTGCCCCAAGGCGCATCAGGTACCAGCTACACAGCGGCCCCGCCCACATGCTTGATAAGTCAACTACCTTTGGGTCTCTGCTGAACTCTACTTCCCGCCCCGCATAATGTTGAACCTCTGATGAAGCCTTCGTCTCCCCTACTTCGGAAACCGGGATTCCCAACAGTTTCGCTCGTTTGAGAAGTTCAGTCGAACCTATTTGTTTGACAGTTCGTTCAATAGCAGCCCAATCTGAGCCATCTACAGGGTCATCTAACCATGCTGTGACGCTTAGTTGATCATCGACTCTTGGCAAGTTCACTGCTATATGACTGTCAGCTGTTGAAAGAATCCGGCATGACCCGCCCGCAGAAATATGCCCCCATCCTCTGTGGCCTAACAGCGGTGCCCGTTCAACTACTAATGACAATGCACTTGGACCCCCTTTGGGGCCGCCAAGTTGATCCGATAGCCAGCTTAAAAGCGACGTAGTGGCTCTAAAGCGATGAAGCCACCGAAGATCTAGTCTCTTTAATCGAACATTTGGTGGCCCTACCAAATCGGCAAGAGCGACATCAGGCCAAATCGGCCAATGAGAGTGCACTGACGATAAATCATCAATTACTGAAGTTGGAACTGTTCCAGATGGGAGTCGGCGTGTAAGTTCTAGTAAGTGTTTCTGTGCTTCCAGAAATGGGTCATTAAGAATTCCGCTCTCCATTACACATACCGTAGAGGAAGAGTTGGCGTTGGCAATGGTCTTTAGAATGCGAAATGATTGTAAGCATAAGTTCAAAGGAGAAATAATATGGAGCTACGAGCAGGAAGTCGCCTGAAAAGCGCCGTCTGCGACACGGAAGTAATAGCAGTGAAAGCCCCCGCAGAAGATCTCGATATTCGATGTGGAGGGGTTCCAATGACCGATCCCACAAATTCTGAAGGGGAAAGTGGCACCCCTGCAGAAGGCGCAGATGGCGGAACTCTAATGGGCAAGCGGTATGTAAATCCTGAAGAAACTCTTGAGCTACTCTGCACTAAGCCGGGTACTGGCTCTCTGGGAGTGGGAGATGCATTATTAGAGATCAAGGAAAGTAAACCTCTGCCCGCTTCTGATTGATTAAAGGACGCAAATATGAATCTCATGATGCTGCTGGAAATGGCTTCAAGTGCCTTTGGTGACCGGATTGCGGTCGGCAGCAAAGACGGCTCAGGCGTGTCTTATTCAGCCCTTTATAGCAGCTCGGGAAGAGCAGCTGAGATATTTAGGAATAGCCCTGCAGAAAAAGTAGCTTTTCTTGATACATCGAGCGTCGCATTACCTACAGCACTTTTTGGTTCAGCATGGGCTGGACTTCCATTTGTCCCATTAAATTACCGGCTAACAGAAACTGAAATTCATGAACTCGGCAGTGAAATCGCTCCAGCTGTTGGAATAACAAATGCTTCTATGCGAGGACCTTTAGAGGAAGTCCCTCAATTCGAAGCCATAGAACGAGAAGAGTTTCTTTCGCAAGCTAATAGCGGCGACGTTCCAGATGCTGATTGGAGCATGGACCCAGATCAAATAGCGATCCTACTATTTACGTCTGGGACTACAGGCGCCCCAAAAGCAGCCGTCCTTCGACACTCTCACTTAGTTTCCTACATCTTAGGATCGGTAGAATTTATGGGGGCAGGAGATGAAGAAGCGACGTTAGTATCTGTCCCCCCCTACCATGTTGCAGGAATGGCAGCGCTTTGCAGCTCGGTTTATGCGGGAAGAAGGATCGTCCAACTCCCTAATTTTGATGCCTCAAGCTGGATTGATCTAGCTATAGCGGAATCAATTACTCATGCGATGGTTGTTCCTACCATGCTCTCACGGATTGTTGAGGAGTTAGAGAACCGTCCCGGCGTCTCGATAGATTCGCTGCGAGCTCTTTCATATGGGGGCGGCAAAATGCCCCGCTCAGTCATTGAAAAAGCTCTTCATTTATTTCCGAATACAAACTTTGTCAATGCCTATGGCCTCACGGAAACAAGTTCCACTATTTCTGTTCTCGGCCCCGAAGACCACCGTAATGCTTTAAAAAGTAATGAGGAAGCAGTTCGACGACGTCTATCGTCTGCTGGGAAACCACTGCCAAATCTTGAAGTATCTATTCGAGACGAAGAAGGGAAAGTTCTTCAACCCGGCGTATCAGGGGAAATATGGGTCAAAGGAGAGCAGGTCTCTGGAGAGTACCTCGGTCATGGAACGAAACTCACTGACGATGGATGGTTCCCTACCAACGACGGCGGTTTTCTAGATGAGTCGGGATATTTATTTGTTGAAGGACGCATAGATGACATCATTATTCGTGGGGGTGAAAATATTTCACCTGGAGAGATTGAAGAAACTCTTCTAACGCATTCAGAAATACGAGATGCGGCAGCATTTGGAATACCAGACACACAGTGGGGAGAAGTTATTGTTACTGCAATAGTTACTACCGGCGAGAGTGATTTATCAGCTGCTGAAGTTAAGGAATTTGTAAAAAATCAACTTCGTTCTTCACGAACGCCGGATCACGTAGTTATCGTGGACGAGCTCCCATATAACGAAACTGGAAAACTTCTTCGGAGAGTGCTGAGGGAGAACTTAAGTAGCCTCTCAATTGACGAGGGTTAATGTGGGGGCTTTCAAACTATGAAGTTTGATGATGCTCTCGATTACATTCGAAATCCGTACGTTACTGAAGAAATCTACGGAAAAGAGCAACGGATACTGCATATTGAGCTTAACAATGATCCAGAAAGCGTAACTCTTGAGAAAGCTAAAGAGTTTTTTAAATATTCTAAGCTGCTAAATCTAGTCACTATCGCATCTGGAGATGACAGAGTCAGCAATATCGCTGATGATGCTCTAAGTGGTTTTGATCTTGCATTCACTACTTCGAGCACACAGTGTGAAGCTTTGATACAAGTTTCAGACGTCGATGAAGCAATCTCTGGAATTGAAGCATCAGTAATAAGCAATCCGGAATCCTCAATTATGCTCGTGCAGCTTCTGCGTCAGCGCGCATATTTGGATGTGGCTACAGGATTAGTTTCAGAATCTACAGTCTATGCCACGCTGCAAGGAGGGCCGGAGTTCCAAACTTGGATTTCTGAACGCGATGCTCTCCCTCAAGACAACTCTTCAGCCTCTACTATTCTTACCAACCGTGATGATTCCGTATTGACAATTTCACTTAATCGGCCGGATAAAGCTAACGCTTTCTCGGTTGCCATGCGCGACGAACTGGTAGAGCAGTTGCGATTCGCTGCTGCTGACACAAGCATCCAGCAGGTGATACTGGAGGGTAAGGGAAATTCTTTCTGCTCCGGAGGTGACCTGAGTGAGTTCGGTCTTCAAAAAAGCACATCAGAAGCGCATCTCATAAGAATGGTAAGCAATCCTGCCTTTTGGATGTCTGAAATCCATGATCGGATGTCCGTTCATTTGAAAGGGAACTGCATTGGCGCCGGGATCGAGCTGCCTGCTTTCAGCAACAATGTTATTGCTGATGAAACGATATCTATCTATCTCCCAGAGATACAAATGGGGCTTATACCGGGCTCTGGAGGAACTGTAAGTATCCCTCGAAGAGTAGGGCCACAAAAAATGGTCTATCTAGCGCTCAGCGGGGAAAGCATCGATTCACAAACAGCTTTAGATTGGAAACTCATTGACAAGGTTGTCCCTTCGTTCCCGACAGAATACTAATTTGCCCCTAGGAGAGACATTCGAGAATGGTTACGTTGGCTTGGCCGCCACCTTCACACATAGTTTGTAAACCAAATCGACCACCTGATCGCTCGAGCTCATTTAGCAATGTAGTCATTAACCGACCCCCCGTACATCCCAATGGGTGGCCTAGTGCGATGGCACCGCCATTAACATTCACTTTTTCATGTGGAATATTATGTTCACGCATCCAAACAATCGGAACTGGGGCGAAAGCCTCGTTACATTCGAATAAATCAAAATCATCGACAGTCATTCCTGTCTTGGCCAATGCGTACTCTGTCGCTGGAATCGGGCCAGTAAGCATGTAAATAGGGTCATCTCCACGGACACTTATGTGATGGATACGAGCCCTCGGTTTTAAACCGTGTTCCTTTACAGCTCTTTCACTTGCGACCATCAAAGCAACAGCCCCATCAGAAATTTGACTCGCTACAGCTGCGGTAATTACCCCACCCTCTTCTAGCGTCGGCAACTGAGCCATTTTTTCAAGTGTTGTGCCCCGTCGGACTCCCTCGTCCTGAGTGACTTCACCATATGGAAGAATCTCATTGTCAAATCTTCCTTCATCTTGAGCGCGGGCTGCGCGCTCATGAGATTCAAGTGCGAACTCTTCAAGTTGTTGCCGTGTTAAGTCCCATTTTTTAGCTATTAGTTCCGCTCCCCTAAACTGGCTTACCTCTTGAGTCCCGTAACGCTCTACCCAACCCTTTGACGTTGAAAAAGGGTCCTCTATATCGGGACGTCCAATCGACTCATGCCCCATCACATCCATAGCAGACCCAATTGGGATAAGACTCATGTTTTGCATCCCGCCTGCTACAACAATGTCCTGCACTCCGGACATGACCCCCATTGCGGCAAAGCTGACTGCTTGTTGTCCGGATCCGCACTGACGGTCGACAGTTACGCCGGGAATAGCTTCTGGCATTCCGGCAGCAAGCCATGCGGTTCGTGCAATATCCCCTGCTTGTGGACCCATATTGTCAAGACAACCCATAATGACATCGTCTACGGCCATCGGGTCAACCCCGACTCTATCAATTAGTCCCTTTATCGCATGAGCTCCTAAGTCCGCAGGGTGTTCTTCTGCAAGGCCACCACCACGCCTACCGACAGGAGTTCTAACTGCATCAATAATATAAGCTTCGCCCATTGTTGTTCCTTTCTTTCTCCCCTCTACGTTACAGGGAAGGGTATTTTAAAGGAATAAGTATAGTTAAAATAACAGCTTTCGTATTATTTTTATTTGGTATGATGGTTATGGTTGGACAAGTGAATGGAC
>PVBE012461593.1_pt1 | contig 16571 bp, 7 predicted proteins | sample 1631181 | NCBI WGS metagenome assembly PVBE01 (sample SAMN08397723, study PRJNA350692) | Marine metagenome, whole genome shotgun sequencing project. | isolation source: water | place: Pacific Ocean | collected 2012-04
AAATATATTAAAAAAGAATTAAATAAAAAAAAGAAAAATAATTTTGGATTTAGTATTTATAATAGTAGCAATAAAGAATATCATGAAATATTAAAATATTTTCTAAAATCAAAAAAAGAATTAAAATCTCAAGGATATAAAATACGTTTAGTAACTAGTAAAGAAAAAATATTGTCCTCTGTTATTATCACTAAAAATAATCTATTAAATAAAGAAATAATTATCATTAAAGATCATAATAATTATTTAATTGGTTTAACTAAAGCTGTTCAAGATTTTGCTAAATATGGACAAAGAGATATGTTAAGACCAGTTAGAGACAGTAAAACTGGTATGTTACCTCCTAAACTAGCCCAAATAATGATTAATTTAGCAGGTTTAAATAATAATAAAATACTCTTAGATCCTTTTTGTGGCTCAGGTACAATACTCCAAGAAGCTCTATTACTAGGATTTAATAATGTAATAGGTACTGATATTAGCCAAAAGGCAGTAAATAACTCAAAAAAAAATACCACTTGGCTTAAAAATAAATTTAATATATCTAATTCTGTAAAAATACAAACTTTAGCTGTTCAAAATTTAAGTAAACATTTTAAAAAAAATTCTATAGATTTAATAATTACAGAACCTTTTATGGGTAATGCTAATTTGATACAAAAAACTAATAACTTAAAAATATTAAAAAGTATTAAATATGAATTACAAGAATTATACTTAAAAGCTTTTCAAGAATTTAAAAAAATACTTTCTCCTTCAGGGAAAATAGTTTTTATATTTCCTATTATAAATAATATTTATACTTTTGAAAAAAAAATAATATCTAAAATAAATTTTAAATTAATAAAACCAGATCTAAAAACTAATAATTTATCTTTAAATAATAATTTAATATATGCTCGAGATAATCAAAAAGTAAAAAGAGAAATAACTATTTGGAAAAATTAATTTACCCAAACCAATTGATTATTAATAACCTGTAACTCTCTCCATTTTAATAATCCATCATTTTCATCTAGATAAATAACTTGTCCGCTGCCTTTTATTAAATTAGTTAAATAATAAGCTATAATACCAAATTTTTTACTTTTTAATTTATCAACTAAAATTATTTCTAAAAATATTCTCCTATTTATTAATTTATCTTCAAAATTAAATTTATAAGATACTTCATTACCATATTTTATAGTAAGAAAACGCTTAAAAATACTCTGAAATCTTTTATCTTCTTTAATTAATCTATCTATACTCTTATTTTTTATTAAAATCTTTAAACAACCTAAAACCTTATCCACATCAACCAAGCCTATAGCGTCCCATAACAAATTTCCTACTTTATATATCTGCTGATCAACTTCTGATAATATATAATCACTAGGTAAAATTTCTTTTTCTAAAGATAATAAATTTTTTTGTAATTTTTCTAAAATTTCACCAAGATTTATTTCTACTTTAACTTCTTTTTTCTTTTCAACATGCTTATTTATCTTTAATATTATACCATCATTAACAACATCAACAATATTATCCTTATCATATGATTTTAAAAATTCTATAAGAGATTTTCTTTCTTCTTCATCTAAAGCTAAAATATTTTTATTTTTTGAAAAATATCTAGATCTTTGTAATGAATCATGATTACTAGCTCCTAAAAAATGCACATAATCTTTTATCCAATTATCTACACTAGGGGTAACCTTACGCTGATCTTTATTAATAATTTTTTTAGAACTTAAACGTAAATCTTTAAAATCTTCATATCTTTTTAATAAATTCTTAACAGTACTTGTATCCTCATATGGAAATAATTTATGTTGTAATGTCACTTTTCTTAAACGTTTTAAACGAGGTACATTACCTCCTAAACGTAATATTAAACGATCTACTTTCCCTAAATAATCTTGTAAAGGCCATAATATTTTAATAGCTATCTCTAAAGCTATGTTTCGTAAGTCTAATTTATCAGCTCCTTCTATATCCTCTAATCTATTAGGAAGATTTAAAACCGAAATTTCTTTTAAAAATAAAGGTGTTTGTATATTTACTATAAAATCAATTTGCTCTAAATTTAAATCAAATTTCCTTAAAATTTCTTTATTAATATCAGTTACCTTAGAACTAAATACAAACTCTTTTACCTCTTCTGGTAATTCTTGTAGACTATTTATTTTCATCTTAATTACTTATATTTTGACTATATTTTATTAGTCTTCTTTTTTTCTCCCCCACCTTTAGATGTTTTACCTATCTCTTTAGCTGCTTTACTCATCTCTTTAGCTGCTTCACTCATCTCTTTAGCTGCATCTTCTGCAGCTGATGGTACTGTAACTCCCTTCAATCTTTCTATATTTTCTGGCCTATTCTTTTGTTCTTTAGTAACACCAGGCCTGGTAACTGGACTAAGTATCATATCCTCTATATTACCAGCTTTAACTTGTTGTTCAACTACAATCCTTACATCCTTTATTTCCATATCTTTTACCAAACTAGGTATTTCTCCTGACGGCATACCATTTACTGCTGCTAAAAATGTAGGTGAATTCTTGGGCATTTTCTTTAGTGTTTTTTTATCTACTTCTTTAGCTAGACTTTTATTAAAAGTAGTTGGATCATCTTTATATTTTTTATATCTCTTTTCTTTATTTTTATGTTCTTTTGTTTGCTTAGGAGTTGCATTTGGAGCTAATTTAGGTGGTGCTTGTGGTCTTAAAGCTTGATAAGCTTCATTAGTCTGATCTTTATCTCCACTATTTAATCCCAATATAGCTTTTTTACCAGCCCTACTCTCTCTATCTATCTTACCATTATCTTTTAATGGTTTACTTTTACCAACATCAATAGAAGCAAAAGTTTTTTTAAGAGCTTTTGCTATAGGTGCATTAAGATTACCTAAAGATTTTGTAATATCTGCAGCAGAAATACTTGGATCACTTAACATTTCTTCAGCTATTATTTGAGCACCCTGTGTAGGCTGACCATTCTTATCAATAATACTGTCTTTTTGCCAATTATCAAAAGTTTTAACTCCTTTATCTTTTATAACATCTTGAGCAGCGGTTCTAGCCTTTTCTTCATTTCCATCATACACTTTAGGATCAAAAGCATCAGCACGTTTATCTTGTATTTTATTTAATGATCCTATATCTCCAGCTTTTCTTAAATCTGCAGCTGATCTTATAGCATCATCATCACTTGGAAATTGACCTCTTTCTGCTAAACTTTTAGCTCTAGCAGTTCTAGTAGCAACACCAGTCCCTAGTGGTATACCAGCACCTTTATCTAAATAAGAAGCCATTTCTGATTTATCTATACCAGCTTCTTCTGCTTTTTTTGTAACATAAGCAGCTTTCCTACCTACACGAAGACGCTCCTTACCGGCTGCACGCATACTAACTCTTTGAGCACCTGCTCCCACTGCCTTTCCAACCATACCAAGTCCTGAATATTTAACTGCTTTAGTTTTTGCTAATTTTTGTACCATACCAATACCAGCTATTTTACTACCAAGATCAACAGTACCTCCAGCTGCTCCTGATCTAATTCTTGAAAGACCTCCCTTAATACCTCCCTCGCCACTTTTTCCAGACCATGCTACTCTTTTTGCAGAAGACTTTGCTTTATCAACTAAACCAGTAGCTACACTAGCACCAGCGGCTCCTAATTCTTGAGCCATTTTAAGGCTAGCAATCAACAAAGATATGCCTATAATAAAATTTATCATCTGACCAGGATTAGCTGCTGTAGTTAAACCTGTTAATTCTACTTCTTCAAGATTACCCTCACCAAAACCACTACCAAGATTAGAACTCATCATAGTAAATGAAAACCAGAGAAAAAAAGCAATAACAGGCCCCACAAGTAAAGTCTTACCAAGTTTGCTTACCCAATCATTAAAATATTTTTGTCCAGCTGGAAAAGTATAAGCAAAAAAAGCTAGAGGAGATAAAACAACATATATCCATATTTGAACAATTCTCACTGTTAAGGCTACTATAAACATTCCTATTACTATAACAGTTATTAACATCATAATTGCTAATAATAAAGCTGCAGCTACAACTGTTAAAAAATTACTTTGTTGTTCTATAGTATTAGAAAACTGATCCCAATTACCAATACCAAGTCCTGTTACAACATTACCAGCGGCTATATCTTTTATAGCAGCGACAAATGTTAACATTATTATTTGAAAAATATCAATAACAAAACCTACTATAGTTCTACTAAAATTAATCAAAATAGCAACAATAAGGAATTTTTTTAGTAATGCTTCATAACCATAACTTCTTATTTTTAAAATTGTTGCAAAAGCAATAACCAAAAAAACAATAATAAATAACATGTTTGATAAATCTCTTAGTATTGTCCAACCATCTATAACACCTTGTACATTAATAAAATTATTATATTCAGCAATTAATGGTAAAATCCATAATTCGAGTTTTAAAACCAAACCTAAAGGAAAAATCATCAGAAAATAAATAATATAAGCTATCATTCGACCAATAAAAGCATCAAATGCAGCAGCTTGAGCTAAATTAGGAATTATTAAAATACTTATTGCTAAAATATAAATCCAATAATTTTTCTTTAATTTTTCCCTATTTAAAATAGATATCATATACTTTAATCTACAGTTATCCAATCATCGTAAGATATTGTTGTTGAATAATCCCACCAATCCGTAATTTGAATACTTGGTTTATAACATGAGGTTGAAGCTATATCTGGTTTACCACCTGTACCATCACATTTATGATTATCTTTATATATATAATTATATTGAAATACTTTATAGCCTTCACTACAAGCATCTGCAGTACCACCAAAACCTTGCATAGCAACACCTAAATCTTGAGGATTATCACATGAATAATTCTCATCATTATCAGGACAAGAAGAATGAGGCATTACCCAATCGGGATTACATCTTGGTAACTTATTCTTATATTTACCACTAGTACCGATGAAAGAACCCCCATCATCCCAATCGATAGATACTTTCTTTATAGGCATACTATCTGGGTAAGCATAATAATAAAATTTAACTGCAGCATTACCTATATTATCATATTCAACTGTTACACCTTGTTCATTAGCACTACATAAATTATTTTGACTACAATCAACTTTATAAATATAAGGAGTATATCTTGTGCCAGCATAATTATTAAGACTATCTAATCCTGCACCTATTTCATCTGTTGAACTATCTATATAAGTATTACCACTTCGTGTTAAGTTATGTACTCGACGAAATAAATATTGTAAATTAGCTTCAGCTAATGATAAAGTTTGTCCAAAAAAGATAGGTGCAGAATATAGATTACTAAAATATTCTGTATTTAAAGGAACTTGGGTAATTATTGGCAAACCAGTCATCCAAAAAGTACCTCCATAATTACTAGTATCTATATCAATACCACCTACTTTTGAAAAATTTATATCAGTACTTTCACTATAGGAAGAATTATTATAATAAAATGCTGTCCAAGATCCTATATGAAAATTAGTAGGATTATTAATACCCCTCCACCAAATATCTGTACGTACTTTAGTAGTATTATTAGCACTATGAGTACCACCATCAAAATCTAATTTACTTATAATATCACATTGCTGATAACAATTTAAGCCTTGACATTCTATACCTGGATTATTTAAACCATAATCACCAGCATCATCTTCTCCGCCTGGAGTTACTTCCATTGTAGGTGGACAACCAGCATTACAATTACCATCATTATTAGTATCAGTACCAAATAAACAAACTTGTAAACTATTCAATTGATCTTCAGTAAATGAAGTCCAAACTGGTGCCATACTACCCTCTTCAGTACAATCATGTACTGTTCCATAACTTGAACTATATGTTGTTCCTGGAACAAAACTATTCATATTATTACAAAAATTTAAATAATCTCCCGTAGGAACACCACTTCCAGTGGTAGTACAATACTCATGAGATCCAGGTCCATTCCATAAGAAACAATCACTACCAAAACCAGTGCTTCCACCACATATTTGAATGTCTATTCCGGGCTCAGAAATAGCAGCACCCTCTGTATAAACATAATAATTATCATTACCAGGATTACAATATACATAAGATCTTTCTGGTGTTTGCCAATCACATACTCCAGATTTTTCTGCACAAGTGAAATATACAGCATGAGTATTATTTGGACATCTACCTTCTGCCCAACCAGAATTACTAGACCTACCACCTGTAAATGCATTATCAGTCATACCATTATTATGACTTGGGCCATCTGAACCTTCACCACAATAATGACACCAACTATGAGTATCTGTACTATACCCAGGTACAAGAATTTTATCACCAGCACTAGATGTTGAATTTGTATTAACATCTTCATCAAAGTAATAAAATTTTATTTCTCCAGCACCTGATGTCCTAGCATCAAATAAAGCTATAACAGAATCTTTTGTATTAACAACACCGCTAAATACTGTTTTAGTAGCTTTAACACCAGCTAAAGAAGTAATAATCGATGTATTATCATCACCTATAGTACCAAATGCTAAACCACTACTTCCTAAATCATCTGCATTGACCCATGATCCTGTTGATAATAAATTATCTCCTTCCATAGCATTAATATTAATTTTACTATCCATAGGAACATATGCTACAACATTACAATTATCATCATTTATATCACTATTTACACAATAAAGCCTATTTTCTTGTAAATAAAATGGTCCTACTGCAGAACAGAAATATAAATCTTGTCCAGTAGGATTATAAAAACCTGCTTCATTATAATTATCATACAAACTATCAGTACCACTTATACTCTCAACCGGATACCATTGGCTACACAAATTAGGAACACGATCAAGATCACCAGCAGTATCTATATCTACTATTATATTTGAACCCTCTGGACTCTCATCATATTCAATACATATACCAGGCCAATTATAATAAGTTTCAACTTTAGTTTTAGCTGAACATGAACCAAAACTTACTGTTCCTGATGAACCTGCTTTACAAGTCTCATCACCAGCAGAACCAGGAGTACATGATGCCCCTAACATCTCAGGATGACCATCTGTACAAGCAGCAGGAGGACTTTCTTCTCCTATCTTTATATATTTGAAATAATTTAATCCATAACTAACCTTTTGATATATTGTTTCACAACCACTATCTTTTATACTATTACAAATTTCAGCTTGTTGATAATTTGGATTAACCTGATTAGTAGAATCTATAACAGTATCTGGAAAAGGAGCTTCTTCAATTCCATATCCTCTAGTGCTAAGACCAAAATAAATATTACTATTCTCACCTATTTTAGGATTTACCCAACAACGTTCTTCAGCACATTCACCAGAAAATGTATAAGTATCTTTTGTAATACTACAATCATCTCCATCATTTTTTGTTCCATCTGAATTATCTTCACAAGCACTATGAATACCAGTGTTAACTACTAACCTAGATCCACTATCAAAATTATAAGATACCATACTTTCCACCGGTAATATATTTGGAATAGAATAACCTAAATATTCCTCATCTGACCAATCTAAATAATTTGAAACACCAGAAGTACGATCTTGATAATTTTCTGTTGTTAAGGGATGAATATTATCAATAATATCGTCATCTAAATTAGTATGTTGACCCCATTGAGCACAACTCCTAAAAGTATCAGAAGCTTCATAATTATATTTTGAACAAATACCAATTGAATCACAAATATTCTTTATTTGACCATTATTATCTGTAACTTGTGTAACAGATTTACAAGCAAGCCATTCTGAACATTTTCTATCTTTTTCTACTTTTATTAATTCATTAGAATCTAAATTACAATCAGAATCATTTTGATCACAAGTTACAGGAGATACTGGACTACCTATAGACATATTAGCACTATATGTTTGTTCTGAATCATAAAGAGAAAGAACTTCTGAATGAGAAGAATTCCAATTATTAGAATTATAAAATAACATGCAACCACTATTTTGATCTACTGTTCCTGCACAAGAAGTTTTATCTATATCATCATTATCAAAATAATAATATGACTGAAAATCTCCTTCCTCATTAATATCACAATATTGACTATTATTAGGATCTGTTTCATTAGGATTACAATCACTTATATGATTAGGATCTCTAAAATCAGTACATAAATTTTGATTTTCTGGACAAATATTAACCCAATTTTCAACTTCATAATCATTAGTATCACATTCTACAGGATTATCAGTATTTAAAGTATCTGTTTTAAACCAACCAGATATCAATGCATCTCCAGAAACAACATCATTTTTATACTGACATAATCTTTCTCCTGGATATTTAAAATAAAAAGATTGTCCTTGAGAATTTATAAAAGTAGAACAATATAATCCCTCTTCAACACACAAATTAGTATCATATTTATCAGGATCATTAACACGTAAAACAGTATCATAAGCATTTATAGTACCATCACTACTTACCTTAGGTAATCCTAAGATACTACAGCCCTTATATTCTCCTGGACAATATTTACTAATATCTGGTACTAAATATTCAACATTATCTTCCAAAACCGTAATTTCTGAAGCATCACTAAGATGATATATTTCCTCAAAAGGACTATCGGAATTATGAGTATTAATAACACCAGTACAACCTATTGTTTCTTCCTGACATAATTGATTAAATGATTTTACATTATATGAATTACCATTAGTATCAGTATATAATTTACAACCTAAATGATAACCAGTGTATGGCAAATCACATAAAATATCTGTTTGCCAAGAATTCTTAATAATTGAAACATTACCAATTGTTTCTTTCAATTCTAAATTATCTAAATATATATAATCTGTACCATTCACTACTAATTTCAATGAAACATTATCTTCTAAAGAACTATAATCTATTTCATTAAAATCATCATTAGTAAAACTTAGTTTATAATCTTGCCAGTTACTAATAGCTATATCTTGATTAGAATCTGCAGGTAATTCTCCTAAATTTATTAATTCTTCTCCTGCATTATCTATTAATGTAAATTTAATATTATCTATAATACCAATATTTTTCATCCACCAAGATAATTCAAAATTTTTATTTATTTGTAAAGTATCTGTTATGCTTCTTATAAATGTAGCATTAGTACTTAATTTTAAAGATTGTCCATTATTAGATAAAGATTCATTGGAAATATCTAAACTACCATTACTTGAGCTCCAAGAACCATAAGTACCATCTTCAAAATCATCTCTAAATACTCTTCTTAAATTATTAGCAAAATTACCTTTATATGCTTTACAATTATTATATTGAGCAGGACAACTAGTACTTAAACTTGTTATTGCTTTATACAATTGTCCAGAGCTATCGCGACGATAATCATAACAATCATTTCTTGCAAAAATTAATCTATCTTGTAATCTCCAATATGTAGCACCCCCATCTGTATCAAAAAATTCTAAACAATTAGGATTATATTCTGGATCATCATAAGGATCACCTGTTTCAGAGCCACAAATAGCTATATTATTATCTGTATCCTGACAAGTATCACCTCCTGCACTTATGTTTGTACATGGAGCATTATCTAAATTAGATTTAAGAGCTGTCCATATTTGTATTTGATAACCAGATACATCAGAGCTTTCCCAAGTATAATATTCTTTAGCATCAACATTATTTTCAGAAACACATTGTCTTAAAAAAGAATAATATTCTATAGATTCACCACCCTCTTCTTGAGAACCTAAATTAGTAAATTTTTCACAACCAACATATTGAACAGGACAACTACTACCTGTTTCTGGTATAAAATTATAATATTCTACTTCATAATTATTTTCTGATTCATCAAAAATACTAGGCATTTGAGCAAAAGAATCATAATTTACACAAACATCAGGACATAAATCATTTTGAGTTATTATAGCTGGAACTACATAACCATCATTTGCTGAAGTATAACCTTGACAACCAACATCTACTTCTTCACACATCACTCTGTCCCCATTTAAATTAATTTTACCTCCTACCCCATAAGAAGAATAATCTAAGGCTATTTCCTCTTCAGAAGAAATTATCTTTAATTGAATATCATCAAAATCTAAAGTACCAGAATTAGCAGATATATATATCTCACCACTATTAACATAGTCATTAGTTTTAAATACACAAACATCTCTTTCCATAGATGTGCCAGATGGAATAAAACGAAGATCTATATTATTAGATAAACCTTGTCCAATTAAACAATTACCAACACCTTCTTCTCCTGCTGCTCCATTATTATTATTACAATTATTATTACCACTACAAGTTTTAATATTAATTATAGCTTCAGAACTTCCTCCTGTTTGGGCCGCAGAAACTGAAAGACTGTAAATAGTATTAGATAATAAAGGTATATCAGTAGAAATAGCTGTTGTTCCAACTCTTATGCCACCATTAAGACCTACTGTTTCCCAACCATCTAGAAAAAGATAGTCATTATCTAGTATACCTAATTCAAACTCAGAATTTGGTATCAAATTAGGACCGGAGCTAGAACCTATGGCAGGAGTCATAACAATATATTCTGAACAACCAACATAATCATCTGGACAAGTATTAGTATTACCATTTAAAAATAAATCATTAGAATCACTGCTTACATTAGTTAATACCCAATCATTTTCTGTATTTTTTTCTTGAGAATAGCGTAAACAACCAGCATTATTAGATGTACAATATTCTAAAGTATCTTGAATATATGATTCTTTACCATAAATAACATTATCAAATGTTAAACAACCACCATACAAAGAGCTACAAGTTTCACCATCAAAACGCCAAAGATTTTCGGAACGAGTACAATAACCATAATCTGTTTTACAATTACCCTGATCATCTTCTTCTAAACAAGTCTTAAAGTCGGCACAATACTGCACACGTCTAGAACTAATAGAAGATTGTAGTTCATTAGAATAAACTAAATGTGGACATGAAGCTTTTGGTTCTTTTAAAACCCAATCTTCATCTACTAAATGATAATAAGGATTATGACTTCCTTCTAATCCAAATTTACAATTATAATTAGGATTATTATCTGCAGCATCTTCAAAACAATCAATAACTTCTGATAAAATAACTGGATTATTATCTGAACTACGCAAAGCTGCTAATTCCCAACCAACTGGTAAAACACCTGCTTTACGTAATTTAACTAAATTTTTATAACATAAACCATTTTTATAACAATTATGACTTTGATGAGAGGGATTACCTGGTCCAATAAATGCCATATTAGAATTTAAAGAACCTTCATCTATAAGTTCTCTAATTGTTTGTCTTTTTGTTATTAAACTAAGAAATTCATTATCAATAACACAATGATCAGCTCTACGCATATCATCTTCACCGGGGCAAACAACATAATTTGTTAGTAAACTATACTCAGGTAATTCTTGAAAACTTGGTACATTCATCTCTCTAGATACGTCATAACCACGAGGAGGACGAGAAAAATCAAATCCTCCTCTTAATCTTTGTACTAAATCATCAAAAGCATCATCATCTTCATATTGATGCATACCAAGTAAACCTTTTTCAATATAAAATTTAGCTAATTGACCAGAAATAGTCATTATAAAAGACATACTAGCATTAGCAATGGCATTTGATAGGGCTAAAGGAACTCCTTTCCAAGTTAATGATTGAAAATCAGTTTTCTTCATAGCTTGTTCATCAGTAATGGTCTTAGAAGATAATAATATATCAGATAATTGTTCACAGCCTGTTTGTTTTTTTTGTGTAATAGCTGTTTTCTTATCTCTAAAGCCCTGACATTTAGCAAATTCAGCTTTATTAGCTGCTAAAGCTTTTGCCTCTGCTTCTTCTTGTTTTTCTTTTATAGATAAGAAGAGACCTAATTCATTTGTTCCCATTGAAAATAAATTATCAAAATATTCATTATAAGCAGTACTTTGTTCATCTATTGTATCATAAGCTGATACATCTAATTTCTTTTTCACAAAATTAACTTGTAAAATATTAGCTAATTTTGCATCTTTTAATGTCTCACCAAATTGTCTCCAATTTTGAACAACTTTATTAAAATCACACTTAGGTGGTGGGGGTTTTTCCACATCTAATAAACTCATAGTAACAGAAAGTTGTACATCTAAAGAAGGGGCACAAAGATCAAATTTTTCAAAACCAGCAGAAGAAGAAAGATCACCTATAAAATCTCCGGCAGCCGAATTAGCCACATCTTTAAATAACTCTGCAGCAGTTTTTGTTTCAAATAATGGTTTTTCTCCTGTTTCTCCTTCTAACAGCTTATTTAATACTCCAAAAGCAGCTTGTTGAGCTATATATTCCGCTGTATAATCGGTTAATTTATAAACTGTATTTAAGGCTGCAAAATTTAAAGCATCACCTACTTTTTCCCAAATCCATTTACCAACATTAATTGCTACTACTCCTGGAGAAAAAGCTTTAACTTTTTTAGGATATGAAATTATAGGTCCTGAAATAAAAATAATTAATAAAATTATTAAGCAAATTTTTTTATAACTTTTCATATATTTTATTTTTGCATTAATTTATTTTTAATCTCTAATAACTCTTCATCACTTAAACTATTAATTTCTTCTACATTAGCTTGAGGTTGATTTAATAAAAAATTTCTTATTTCTTCTGCTCCTAATACTTCTATGTTAACGTTGGTGCTAAGACCACTTTCATTAATTGCTAATAATAAAGTTAATAAATCGTCATCAGATAAAGAATTAACATCTTCTTGAGAAATATTATTATTTAATAAAAACTGTCTAAATTCATTTAAAGTAGCTTTTAATATTGTTAAATCAGGATTATCAATTACTTCACCAATAACATCAGATAATTTAGTATCTGGGGTGATTAAGGATAATAAATTACAATTTTCGCCACGAGGACATAAAGCTTCATGGCCGGTATTAACTTCTTCATAATCAGTATAACCATCACTATCAGTGTCTTCTAAAAAAATAGAAGTATGATATTGATATAATTCTTGATAATCTGTTAAACCATCATGATCTGTATCTTTTTCTTTTAACTCAGCTATACTCACTGTTCTGTTCAAAGCTTCTTCTTCATCTAATTGCTTTTGGAGAGAATCTGGTATCTCTACAATAAAAGGATTATATAAACTTTGACGTATATAATTAAAACTAAAAACAAGAATTATTATGGTTATAAAAATAAAAAAGAAAATAACTTTACGATTATGAATTGTCTCATTATTTTCTACCATTGAAATAATTTTTTATAACCATTAACTAAAATAATTTTTATTTTAATGTTCTTTATTATAACATAAAAAAGGAAAATAAACAAAATAAAATATTAAGATATTTTATTATATAAATCTAACCAATTTTCTTTAGTTAAATCCTGAGCTCTAATATTTTTATTTAAATTAATGTCTTTAAAAGCCTTTGATAATATACTTTTATTTAAATTAATATCGAGAGCTAAATTATTTATTAATTTTTTACGTTTATGAATAAAACCTTTGTGAATTAATTTCCATAATTCATTCTCGTCTACATCATAATTCCATTTTTGAATATTATGAATATAAATTAAAGCTGAATCTACCTTGGGAGAAGGATAAAAATTATACTTTTTAACAATTTCTACTATATTTACATGAGCATAAAAAGAAAGACCTAAAGATAACAAAGTTTGTTTTTTGTCTACCAAACGATTAGCTACTTCTTTTTGAACCATCAAAGTTATACTAATAGGCTTTTTTTTAAAAGATAAAAACTTACTAATTAGTTTACTAGTTAAATAATAAGGAATATTAGCTACTATTTTATAATGAACTAAATTAGATTTTATTAATATTTTTCTAAATTGTTCATTAGTTAATGACAATATATCTTGCCAAATAATTTCTAAATTATCATATTTTTTTTCTAAAATATTTAAGACTTTTTTAAAATTTTGATCAACTTCTATAGCTATAACTTTTTTACTATTTTGTACTAACTTTTCTGTTAAAGAACCTAAGCCTGGACCTATTTCTAAAATTAATTCCTCTGCTTGAATATCAGCTGTCTTAATAATAGTATTTAAAATAGTATCTGAAATTAAAAAATTTTGCCCCCTAATCTTATTAGGAGACAAATTATATTTCTTTAATAAATTTTTTAATTCTATTTTAGTCATTATTTTATTCTATCTTTTATAAAAACAATTAAACGAAATAAAAAACCTACAAATATAAAAATAGTTATAACTAAGCCCCCAGGTGGTAAATAATATGTAGCCATAGGATCAGATAACCATTTTTTCCAACCAGCTAAATTACCTAAAACTAAAATATGAAAGACAATAAAAATTAAAGCTACCCAAACAAGTCTTTGAATAGCTTTCCATTTTTTATAACCTAAATTGATCATACTTTGTTTAGTACCAGCAAAAAGTACAATAATACTAAAAAATATAAGACCTAAAAACCCTGTTAAAAATGCTGCATTAAAACTCCAAGATGAATATAAAAAAGATAAAATCATATGAACTATACCTAATAAAAACCCAACAACACCTATTTCTTTGCGTACACCTATTTTCTTACCAAGAGAAGGAAAAAAACTAGCCAAAGGACCAATAAGAACAGAAATAACAACCATAACAACTGCAGTTAGAGCAAAGGCTTTATTAGCTAAATATATAAAACTAATATCATTTTCTATAAAAAAAGGTAAAAAAATACCTCTTCTCACATAATGATAATAAAGTATTATTATAAAAATTGGTAAAGCTAATTGTAAAGCATCAATCCAATCTTCAGTTTCATGTATTTTATAATCCTGTTTTTCTTTAGAAAGTTTTTCTGATGACATAAATTTTTTTAATTAATATTAAAGTAATAAATATAATAAAGACATACCACCTGCTAAAATAAATGTTAATTTAAAAGCAATCATTTCATTTGTAATAAAAAATAAAGAAAGATATATTAATAATATAGCAATAAATTTACCAACTACTAAACTCATTTCAAAAAAAACTACTGTACTCATAACACTACGAGCTTTAGCTCTTTCATAAGTTATGGCTGTCAAAGGAACAGCAATAACATTTTTAGATAAACGAGAAAAAGTGCTTATAACAAATATTCCCAGTTTATTTATTGTAAATATACGGGCAAACCAAGCTAAAGCATAAAAAGAGCTACCTAAAGATAAAATAGACTTTTTATTTTTAAAATCTGTTATTTTACCAATATATAAAGTAAGGACAGAAGTAACTAAGGTAGCTAAAGTAATTATTAATCCTAAATCAAATAAATCAGTAATAATAATAGAAATAAATACAGGCCAAACCACCAAAACAATTAGTTCTTCTCCGAACCCTAAATAAGCTAAAAAAGATTTACGATTCTTTTTACTTATTAAATACTTATAAGCTCCTATATATGAAAAATCTTTTTTTTCAAATTTTTCTTTAGTAATTAAAGTAGGAATATTAGAAGCTAAAAAAATAACAGTTGCTAAGGTAAATAAAGCAGAAAATCCCCAATTTACAATTATAAAACCAGCTAAAGCTGGACCTATTATATAAACTAAAGATACAGCTGTAGTTAAACCACTAATTTCTCTACCTTCTTCACTATCATCTGAAAAACGAGCAAAATCAGCATGATAAGCGGGCCAATAAAATGTTTTTTGTAAAGCCAATACTAAAGGAACTAAATAAAATAAAAATGAATATTGTTCAATAAAAAATAAACCAATATAAAATAGAGAAAATAAAACTGTACCAAAAAAAATACCTAATTCATATCCCTGTTTTCTAGCAAATTTAGCTCCTAAAGGCATTATGAAAAAATAAACAAAATAAGCTATTAAATAAAATAATATTATTTTTTGTAGAGAATAACCTATTTTATATAAATAAATAGGTTCAAAAATCATAACCATAGATAAAGCTAAGTTAACTAAAATTGTAGAAGCAAATAATTCTTTAACCTGCCTCTTCATTCTATATGGCAAAAAATCCTTTAAAAATCCTAAATGATTCATATATTCTTATTAATATTATAATTATAGTATATTAATCCTATAATACCAAAAATTAAAAAATATAAACCATAACCATAATGATTATAATAATTTATATTAGTTAAATATTTAAATAAATTATCAAATATCACAAAATACCTATAAATAGGCCAATAAATAATTTGAAAAATAATAATAACTATAATTATAGACTTTATAAAACTAATTTTTAATTTTTTAATTAAAAAATTAAAAAATATAAAACCTGTAATAACCCAAGATACACTTATACCCATTGTAATCAAATCTGGACAAGTATAAAATATTATCAAAGGAGTTAAAGTCATTAAACCTTTTAAAAAACTACCACTACTCCAAAAGGGATCTGTTCCATAACAAATAGTAGAGTAATACTCAAAGGTGTGTGGTATATTAAAAATATTTCCTAAAAAATCCAAAAAAGGTATGAGAATATGAAAAAATTGTAAAAGAAAAAATAAAAAAAATAATTTATTAATATTTAT
>PVBE010784122.1_pt1 | contig 16570 bp, 15 predicted proteins | sample 1631181 | NCBI WGS metagenome assembly PVBE01 (sample SAMN08397723, study PRJNA350692) | Marine metagenome, whole genome shotgun sequencing project. | isolation source: water | place: Pacific Ocean | collected 2012-04
CGGTATAGGCAGTGTCGGCCGGTCGCACTATATCGGGCGTGAAATTGATCGGACACCTTTTGGACCACATGCACGCGTATATCTGACGACAAAACGCCGTTCAAGCTTTTTAACAAACGACCACACGCCATAGAGGAAATGGTTTTAAAGTGCACAACCTGGCCTCTGGCATGTACACCCGTATCGGTACGACCGGCAGCGATTACACGGATGTCTGTCTGAAGAATCGTTTTAAGCGCCGCTTCCAGTTCACCTTGGACGGTACGGCCTGACGGCTGAATTTGCCAGCCCAGGAAATCGGTGCCATCATATTCGATAATCAGGGCCAGGGTTCTCATGGTTGATTACATACCTTATACAGTGACAAAACTTATAAGCCAGCAGCAGATGAGGAGACCTATGACACTGCTCATGGCTAAGTAATCATTACGGGTCATGGCCATGTTGCGATAATGGGTACGCCCGAGACCACCCCGATAACATCGAGCTTCCATGGCGACTGCAAGGTCTTCCGCTCGCCTGAAGGCTGACAGCATCAGTGGAATAAGCAGCGATGTCATTCTGCGGGCCCGCCGGATAGGCTTTCCAGTAAAGTCTGCCCCGCGAGCCATTTGCGCTTTCTGAAGCCGCTCCGCTTCTTCAACCAGGGTAGGGATAAAGCGGAGGGCGATGACCATCATCATGGCCAGTTCATGGGCGGGCAATCCAAATCGTTGAAGGGGTTTAAGCAGGCTCTCGAGGCCATCTGAGACATCCAGCGGCGCTGTAGTCAGCATCAAGATTGCAGCTATCGTCATAATGGTAATTAGACGTAACGTGAATATCATGCCCTGGACCAATCCCTCCTGAGTCAGCCCCGGGAGCGTGTATCCCGCGATGGCAACCGACGATCCCGGTGTAAAGCAGGCATGGGCGATGAATGTAATCAGAAGCAGCCACCGGAAGGCACGCAGATTGTTCAATATCATATGCGGAGGCAAACATGAGAGCCGGTTGATGCCCGACAACGAGATCAGTATCAGAGGGAATACCGATAAGTCTGACACCCACATCAGGCCGATCATAAGTATGAGGGTACTGCATAATTTGGTTCGCGGATCCAATCGATGAATAGGTGAATCGGCTGGTATAAACTGACCGAGTGCCAGGTCTTGTAAGATAGCCATAAGGCCCTCGATCAGACCCCGTCCGGTTGGTCCCTAAAGGGGGAAAGTGAAGTAGGCATAAGTAGCATTTTATCCTTTAATAACTAGGATGATTAACAAATTTATCAAAAAATATACCGGTAGATCCGGGTATTGTCAAGGTACGATCCGGGAATATATCCGTGGGGAAAACAGGAGGTGATGATGATGCATCAGGTTCGTGTTATGGGTGTGCCTTTGGATCTTGGCGCTGGGCGTCGCGGCGTGGATATGGGGCCGAGTGCGTTGCGAATTGCACGATTAAATACACGGATTCGTGATCTGAATTTTGATCTGTCGGATGTCGGTGATGCGCCCGTTACGATTCAAGAGACGCATGATGCGGGTAATCATAATGCGCGATATCTTAATCAGATTGTAGCAGTATGTCAGGCGCTAAGTGATCAAGTAAGTCTGACCATGAATGAAGGATTTTTTCCACTGGTACTCGGTGGAGATCATAGCGTAGCCATCGGGACCATTGCCGGCGCTTCCCGGTATTATCATCATCGTGGTGAGCGTCTGGGGGTCATCTGGGTTGATGCCCATTCGGATATGAATACGCCGGATACTACGCCCAGCGGAAATATTCATGGAATGCCTCTGGCGGTCTCTCTCGGTTGCGGCGTTTCTGCGTTGACCGGCATCGGCGGTTTCACCCCCAAGATTCATCCTGAGGATACGGTACTCATCGGCATCCGAAGTATTGATGAATCTGAGAAAGACCTGATACATGAAAACGGGATCACCGTATTTACCATGCGGGATATCGATGAGCGTGGCATGTCAGAGGTGATCCACGAGGCGATTGATATTGCCACGTGTAAATCAAACGGATTGCATGTCAGTTTCGATGTAGACGCGCTCGATCCGAGTCTGGCGCCCGGCGTGGGTACGCCTGTCAGTGGGGGACTAACCTATCGTGAGGCGCATCTGCTTATGGAGCATGTAGCCGATTCGGGTATGTTGACTTCCCTTGAAGTGGTCGAAATCAATCCCATCATCGATACGGGAAATACGACTGCGGAGGTGGCGGTAGAGCTGTTGCTTTCGGCGTTAGGGAAGCGGATATTATAGATTTGTTGATTGTCTGATTGAAAACAACAAATGTGAATAGCAATCAGAAAATAAGGAATGGGTGGTGCGGAGCGGACGCAAAAACCCCTGCACAAGTAGCAGAAGTCTTATTTGAGAGAACCTGATTCGAACGGTGGTTGTCCCCCCCGAATATTTCTGACGTCCTCCGTTCTGGTGAGGCATGCCATAGACATCCGGAGCTGGTTTCCCTTTAATAGACATAAAGGTTCTTCAAATTATCTTTGCTGAAAACCTGTGCAGGGTAAAAGCAAGTATAACATCTCAAGCCCCTATTAGCAAGAAAATTCTGATGACATTCAGGTTTTCTTTTCTTTCTTTTTGGCGGCCGGAAAGAGAATGTTATTTAGAATAAGCCGATATCCGGGTGAGCTTTTGTGCAGCGCCAGGTTGGTCGGCGGATCTCCAACCAGATGTTCTTCATCCTCCGGGTCATGCCCACCGTATAGGGTATAGGTTCCTTTACCGAAATTACCGTGGATATACTTGGCGCGATCGGTCCCTGCTTCTTCAGCCAGGACGATGGCTGTCCGCTTGAGGACATTTCTGTTGAAAGAGGTCGACAACCCGTAGAAACCTGCGACGTAGTTCACATGATTCTGGGTCAGCATGGTGGGCACCGGATCATATTTTGCGGAGAAGTCGAACAGAGTAAACGGTCCGGTGGGTATTTTTCCGGCATTGACCTGATTGACATCGATATTGGAAAAGGAGCCGATGAGCGGGTTGAGTTGGAGCGTGAAATTTTCAAAGGCAAAGGTTTGACTATAGTCCAATTTTGTCTGGGCGTTGGGATCGAGCGCTGTGTGATCATACTCAGGCGCAACAATATCCGTGTTTTGCGCTGCCAGGGCGACCTCCAATGTTTCCGTAGCCGCACACATGGCAAACAGAAAACCTCCATTACTGACGTAGGATCTTATGGTTCGAGCGACTGCCTTTTTTTCCTCTGCGACAGTAGGAAACCCGAGTTCCCTCGCCAGGGCTTCGGCCGTTGCCTGCCGCTGTTGATACCAGGGCATCCGGTGATAGCTGTAAAATTTACTGTACTGGCCCGTAAAATCCTCGTGGTGCAGATGAAGCCAGTCATATTTATTCAGGTCACCCTTCAGGACTTCCTTATCCCAAATGGTTTTATACGGTACCTCGGCATACTTGAGTGCCATGGTCACCGCATCGTCCCATGGGCGCTGGTCGGGCGAGGTGTAAACGACGATTTTGGGCGCTTTTTCAAGCATCACCCTGTCCATATTGTTGGCTTCAATCTCAGCAAAGATCCGAGCCAGTTCTGCGCCACTGATCACGGCGTAGCTTACACCTTTTAGCCGGCAGGATCGAACACGATCCTCGGTGGCGTCTAATACGAAGGAACCGCCGCGATAGTTGAGTAGCCATTCAATGGTGAAGCCCTGTTCGAGTGCCTGGAAAGCGACGCCGTAGGCTTTGAGATGATCTCGTTGTTCCAGATCCATGTAGATCAACATCTTCTGGGCGGACGCAGACGGTGCGGCCAGCATCAGGAGGCCGACGGAGAGAAAAAGTACATAACGCATGATATACTCCGTTATTGAGTAATGTAAACCCCATTGTTGATTTAGAAACCGCGTAGCGCTCGCCGGGCCCCGCAGGGATCAGCAACTATGCAATGTTATTAATAACGTTATTATTATCAGATATTTATAAAAAGTGATGCATGATCTATTGCATGGGAATTGGTATAAGTTAAACGATATCGTTTCGTAGCTTCATCTTTCCTCTTCATCCAATGTCGTCAACGCTTCCTGCCTTTGTCGCCATTCATCATCGCCGATGGTCGTCCAATTCTCAGCTTCTTCTTGTTGCCAGCGGGCCAGGACGGTCCGGCGACGACGGCGCATCTGAATATAGGCCAGCATGCAGAGGATGACGAACAGCGGACCTATCGCCAGCGACAGTCCTTCCATGGGCAGCATCCGCCAGCCGTAGACCTGTGTCAGATAGTTTTTCCAATTCCGTTCGAACTGCACGATGCTGATGCCAAAAGCATCGTAACAAGCCTGGTCGATTGAGCCAGTGACGCGCAGCCGGTCCAGCAGGATATGCAGGCCGTCCCGACCGTATTGCCTGAGAATGTATTGCACCCCCAAGGCACTTTCCTGATAGGCCAGTTGTGCTCGGCGCTCTGGAAAGGTATTCACAGCGTGAACCGCGCTGAGTGGAATCAGATTGTCTGTGATGATGGCGACGAACAGCGCGGCCCGATCCCAGAACCCCCACTCCCGTGCCGTGTACATGGCAAATCCCTCGTCCAGCCACCGCGGAATATCGGCACCCCGAAGGGCGCTGTGCAACATCACATGCGCCAGTTCATGCACCGTAACTTCGTAGGTATTATCGAACGAGCCCGTTATTCGGGGTGATTTAAGCACCATCAGCCGTCGGCTGGGCACGGCATACCCGGCACCCCAATCCGGAATCGCACTACGAGTATACGTCTGAAATTCTTCCTGAGTGGCCGCGATGTGGATGTGGATGGTATCGGCCGATGACAGGCCCAGGTTAGCATGCAGTTGAGGACGGGCGGCACGAATGATAGACACCGTACGATCTACGTAACGGGCGTCCTGCGGGTCATAGGAGATCCGCAGGCCATCGATAAGACGGACTGCGGCTTCTGCTGCCGCCGGCTGGCCAAATAGACAAAAAGCTACACCGATGAAACTGACCCAGCACCGAAATCCGATCCAGCACCGGCCATCTTCCACCGCCGGACATGGGGACATGATAGCCTCATTCCCGGATGATGCCGCCGCCGAGGACCGCCTCGCCGTCGTAGAAGACGACGGACTGCCCGGGTGTCACCGCCCGTTGGGGATCGTCAAATGTGATTTCCGCACAGTCCGCTTCCAGCATCTTGATCGTCGCAGGCGTGCCTTCATGCTTATACCGGATCTTCACCTCAGCCCGGATCGTCTCCACAGACGGCCTTTCCGACTGCCAACTGACTTTCTCGGCGATCAGAATGTGCCGCTTGAGTTCTTCATCTTTCCCCACCACCACCGTATTGTTCTCGGGCTGGATTTCGACCACATACACCGGCGTGCCGGTAGCCAGCCCCAGCCCCCTGCGCTGCCCGATAGTATACAGTGGATAGCCACGATGCTCACCCAGCACGTTGCCCTTGGTATCGACAATCGGTCCGGAACGAATAGGATCTTCTATATTCAGCAACCCGTTGTCCGCTTTCACCGGATGGTCCGCCGTCCATTCTCTCAGGAACCGCTCGTAACTCTCATCCTGTATAAAACAGATTTCGTAGCTGTCCTTCTTCTGCGCTACCCGCGGCGCCAGTTTCTCGGCGATCTTTCGCGTCTGAGGTTTTGTCAACGAGCCTATAGGAAATACAGTCTGCGACAGTTCATCCTGCGCTATCTCCCACAGGGCATACGACTGATCCTTGTTGTTGTCGATGCCGCGCTTCAGGATATACCGGTCTGCTACCGGATCGTGGATAACACGAGCATAGTGGCCGGTCGCCACGAAATCCGCCCCGAGCGCCCGCGCCCGGTCGAGCAGGACACCGAATTTCACCTGGCTGTTGCAGGATACACACGGGTTCGGCGTTCGGCCGTGGATGTATTCCGATACGAACCGCTCGATGACGCCCTTCTGGAATTCCTCCCTGAAATCCACCACATAATAAGGAATCCCAAGCCGCCCGGCCACGACCCGCGCATCGTTGCGGTCTTCCACCGTACAGCACCCGTGTTCATGCTGCACATTGCCGCCCACCTGATCATAATCCCACAGATGCATCGTAATCCCAATGACCTCGCATCCGATGTGCTTCAACAACGCCGCCGCCACTGAACTGTCCACCCCGCCGCTCATGGCCACCACCACGGTAGAACCGGCCGGTGGCAACAGATTGATGGCAGGATCGAAATCCAGGTCGATTTCAAGTTCTACGGGTTGCGTAGGAGGTAAAGATGTATTTAGTATGCAATTTGTTGATGGTATGTGTCCTTCGGACACGATGCGAGCCCTTTGGGGTTGTCTGATCTGTTGATTGAAAACCTACCTGCCCACCTGCCGCTTTTCATAATCTGCCATGGCCGCCTTTACCCCATCCGCTGCCATGGCCGAGCAATGCATCTTTGTCGGCGGCAGACCGCCCAATTCATCTGCGATCGTCTTGTTATCGATGGTCAACGCTTCTTCGACCGTCTTACCCATCAGCCATTCTGTCAGCATACTGCTTGTCGCAATCGACGCCGCACAACCGAACGTCCGAAATTTGGCATCGGTGATAGCCTTGTCGTCGATCTTCAGATACAGCTTCATCTGGTTCCCGCTGATTGGATTGCCGGCCTCGCCGATGCCGTCGGCCTCCGGGATGTCCCCGACGTTACGGGGTGACTGGAAATGGTCTAAGACGGTTGGAGAGTACATGGAAATGGTGATTGAGTGATTGGTGATTGTTTAAGTCATCAGAACCTATCATTCATGTTCCATCACCGCCGACATCTTACGCAACCGCGATACGATGCCGGGCAGATGGGCCATCACTTCATCCACATCGGCTATGGTATTGTCCCGTCCGAAGCTGAAGCGGACTGAGCCGAGGGCTGTGTGCGGTTCGAGGCCGAGGGCCAGGAGGACATGGGACGGTTCTGTGGAGCCGGACGTACAGGCCGATCCGGTCGATACGGCCATGCCTTTCATGTCCAGGCTCATGAGCAACGATTCGCCTTCCGCACCGGAGAACGATACGTTCAGAGTTCCTGGCAGTCGCTTTGTCGGATGCCCGTTGATCTGTACATCTTCGACTTCATCTACAATGCGTTTTTCCAACGTATTCCGAAGTTCGATCAGATGTCGGTATTCGCCTTCGCGATCCTGAGCCGCCAGTTCCGCCGCTTTACCGAGGCCTATGATGCCGGCCGTATTCTCGGTGCCGGACCGGACGTTGTTCTCATGATGCCCGCCGTGGGCCGTCGGTTCGATCTCCACACCTTTCCGGATGTAAATCGCGCCGACGCCTTTTGGTCCGTATATTTTGTGTGCTGACAAAGACAGCAGATCCACCTGCATTGCCTCCACATCAATCGGTAGTTTGCCCGCAGTCTGCACCGTATCCGTATGAAAATACACTTCGTGCTGTTGGGCGATCGCACCGATTTTCTTGATCGGCTGTATCGTCCCGATTTCGTTGTTGGCGTGCATCATGCTGATCAGAATCGTCCGTTCGGTGATCGCCTGTTCTACCTCATTGGGATCCACAAGACCGTAAGCATCTACCGGCAGGTACGTTACCTTGAAACCCTGAGTTTCCAGAAACGCGCCACTGCTCAACACCGCTGAATGTTCAATCGCGGTCGTGATGATATGATTGCCGCGATCCCGGTTGGCATAGGCGATGCCCTTGATCGCCAGATTATCCGACTCGGTCCCGCCGCTGGTAAAATAGATCTCCCCAGGTCGCGCATTGATAAGCCCCGCTACCTGAGCGCGTGCTTCCTCCATCGGCGCATGGGCGTCCTGCCCGAACACATGGATACTGGACGCATTACCAAACCGCTCCTGAAAGAACGGCCACATGGCTTCCAGCACTTCGGTGCGAACCTGCGTGGTCGCGTTATGGTCGAGATATATACGTCGCATGGCTTCAATCGTACAGGCGACCAAAAGGCCGCCTGGGATACAAGATTCAGGATGCAGAGTGCAAGGGACTCTCAAGCACCTTGACAGGCTGTTTCAACTGACATAAAAGATAGGGATAATTGGTTGAAATGTCAACTGTTAATGGGGAGGAGAGAGCAAATACAAAACGGTTATTATTGACTTTGTTATTTTAGCTATTTGGTTATATTTGATATGGGGAGCTCTGATAGTGATGATCGCCTAAGGACAAGAAGTAAATGCAGGTGAAAAACTTACAGAAGAACTCTCCTCCCGTGGTGGTTTCTTTGTTCAGTAAGCAGGGAGAGAGTACGAATTTCGCCATCTATCATTCAAAACCATTCCGTCGATATTTGTAGAAGTCAGATAGTTATGGGACAAGCAGTCACATCGAGGCCTACCCTATACGGCCAATTATTTTAGTTCCCGCTACTTGTCTCCACGTCGCCCATAGAATAAATCAAACGTATATTCGACTATAACATCAGTCTATCAAGGAGTATACTGCATTGGATATCTATGAAGAACTGGGTGTGACCGCCTACATCAATGCGAATGAGTGGTATACCTCGCAGGGCGGTTCCATGTCGGCCGCGCCGGTTATAAAGGCCATGGCCGAGGCGGCGTATAAGAATGTGAATTTCAGCGAATTGCAACGTGCGGTGGATGACGCTATCGCCCGGCTTACCCGGAATGAAGCGGCGTGCGTCACCTCTAGCGCGACGGCGGGCATCGTCCTGTCTGTGGGCGCCTTTATGGCCGGGTTGGACGCTAAGAAGAGTGAGCAATTGCCCGATACGGACGGCCTGAAGGACGAGATCATCATGTATGCCTGCGGCCGATTCGACGAAGATCCTGCCATCCGGATACCCGGCGCCCGCATCGTGGAAATCGGAGATCAATCAGGGGCAACTATGGAAGATCTTCAGAACGCCATCACCGATCGGACAGCTGCTGTGTTTACTGGACCTTCAGGACCGAACATGATTCCTCTTAAAGAACTGACGACGGTGACCCATGAGCGGGGTGTGGGTATCATTGTGGATATTGCCTGGGCCTTGCCGCCTAAAGAGAACCTGTGGCGGTTTACCGAAGAGGATGGGGCGGATGTCGTGCTTGTCAGCGGCGGAAAAGGACTTAGGGGGCCGCAAGCAAGCGGTCTCATTCTGGGCCGTAAAGCAGTCGTGGATGCTTGCCGGGAGATGGCGTCTCCCAATAGTCGCCTGGGTAGACGTATGAAGATTGGCCGCGAGGTGCTGGTTGGGATGTACGCGGCCGTAAAGTATTTCCTGAATGGCGGTGCCGAGAAATCCCAGCAAATGGCGGCCTACATCGCAGACGCATTACAGGATGTCCAGGGCATTTCTGTAAAACTGGACATCCCGGCTTCTCATGTACATATCCAGTGGCCACGCAACAAACTCAAGTGGTCCCGTGATCAGATACAGGAACACATGATGGCGGGGGAACCAGTTGTCAAGGTCCGTCGTAGCGGAGCTACCGGTATTAGGGTAAATGCCGGTACGCTTACGGAAGGTCAGGAAATTCTTGTTGCCAAGAAGTTAACGGATGTATTTTCAGACGCCTTGCAGTGATCTTGTGCGGCACACGACAAAAAGCAAAAGCCAATTTCTCCCTTCGGACTACATGCGAGATGACAGATTATGATGTAATAATACCACAGTTTCTAACAAACACGGCTCAAGGATGTTGAAGAAGAGGAGCAGGTCCGCATCTTTTACGGCTGTGAATCAGGAAGCTGGCATGGGGATTTCCTTCGGCGAACAGTGACTATGATGTTCGGTTTCTGTGTGTCCATCCGTTGGAACGGATTTCCTCTTTACATGTAGAACATCATACCCCTAAGCCGTCCATAGAGACGCTGAATATGTTTTTTCGCCGGAAGATCAACGAGCTCTGGACGTGCGGGTTCGCCGTCAGCCGGTCAAGCATGAACGAATAGGTTTTTAGCCACAAATTACCAATCATAAATCAACACTTGGTATTATTCATTGTGCTATGCCTCGCCATAGCATATTATTACTTTATTCTGAATTACATTGATAATCGTTCAACTGTGGACAGCGGATAGTCTTTAGTTTGTGGCATGTGGTCCATCCACCACGTGTCACCCGCTACCTGCTGCAGGCTGTTCGCATACCCGAGGAGGCTACCATGTCGCATACACGTCGCATGAGCTATCTTTTTTCAGCCGTTACGGCTGCATTAGTCACAATGTTCGCTGTCGAGGCCTACGCGCAGAACCATGCGCCCAATCCATATACCACAGTCGAAGGAATCTGGGGCAATCTGCCCGCAGGCAGGACTTGGGGTGCGACCAGCGCGGTGTATCCGGCGCAGGACGGCAGCGGCAACATCTGGGTCGCTGAGCGCTGTGGCAAGAATAACTGCATCGACGTGCATGACGTGCCGCCTATCCTGCTGTTCAGTCCTTCGGGCGAGCTGCTAAAAAGCTTCGGCGCCGGAATGATCGTGTGGCCGCATGGCATCTTCGTGGACAATGAGAATAATGTGTGGATCGCCGATGCGCGCGGCGGAGAAGGCCGAGGTCATCAGGTCTACAAGTTCAGCCAGGACGGGGAACTGTTGATGAGCCTGGGCGTCGCCGGGGTCGCCGGTGAAGGCGAAACGATCTTCAACCAGCCGTCTGATGTGCTGATCGCCCCTGACAGCAGCATTTTCGTGGCCGACGGCCATGGAACGCGTGGAAATAATCGCATCGTGAAATTTGCGGCCGACGGCAAGTTCATTAAAGCATGGGGCAAAACCGGATACGGCCCCGGCGAATTTCGTGATCCTCATGCGCTCGCGCTGGATTCACAGGGGCGCTTGTTCGTCGGAGACCGGGCCAACAGCCGGATTCAGATTTTTACCCAGGAAGGCGAACACATCGCCACCTGGACCCAGTTTGGGCGCCCGAGTGGTCTGTTTATCGACGCCAACGACATCCTGTATTGCGCCGACTCCGAGTCGAACGCCACCTGGGCAGGTAATCCGGGCTGGACGCGTGGTATCCGAATCGGCACCATCAAAGACGGCGGTTGGGTCACCGGATTTATTCCGGACCCGGTAGAGGATCAGGACAAGGCCGGCACGAGTGGCGCGGAAGGCGTGGCTGCTGATGCCGAGGGCAATGTGTATGGTGCGGAAGTGGGGCCGAGGATGCTGCGAAAGTATATCAAGTAGCAAGACAGGCTATGCGGGTTCTACACTGGGGGCGGCAGAATGTCGCCATTTAAATCCTGAGTAACGGTATTCGGCCGTCCTATCGAAAGGGGCAGGAGGGTAGGCGGAACCCAAAGGTGGTGTACGTCTGCCCTTTTTCTCGTACACCACCTTGAGTGGAAGCTGGCGGTGTAATTCACCTACTCCGACGGCTGCTTCGCGGCGGATCGCTCCCGCTCGGCCTGAACGATCCGTTCGATGGACATGTCCTGCGGCAACACCACGTCGATAAAACTTTCCTTTAATACCTCGTCTATACGCTCCACCGGTATAACACAGATGCTATCCCGTACCGTGTCCGGGATATTCGCCAGGTCGTTTTCATTCTGCTTTGGTACCATCACCGTCTTGATACCCACCCGATGCGCCGCCAGCACCTTGTCTTTGATGCCGCCGACAGCCAGCACGCGTTTGCGTAGCGTAATCTCGCCCGTTCTGGCGATGTCCGTGTACGCCCCGCCGGTCGCCTCATCGCCAGAAGACCGTATCACAGCGATTTTTCGGATCACGGTCTCAAGCCGCCGACCGAAATTACGCCGGCCCGGTTCACGGGTATACTCACGAAAAATCCGTAGGACGGTTGCATCCGTTATTTGCAATGGCTGATCATCCAGGCCATGCTGTTTCATCAGCTGATCGCAGGCTGAATCGTCGATATTTTCCAAATAAAAAAGATCAAGAGCTTAATGGTACAACGTCTTGCAAGACATGGAAAAACACCTTGACGGTTGGCAGATTTTCAGGGTATCTTGCCGGAGGTGTCAGTAGTCCTTTGGGTATTATGATTGAGGTAGACAGATGGAGTCTTCCATATTGCACGGACTGATTATTGCGAGTTGTCTGGGTAGCGCTGGGGCCTACATCAGACATTTTCCGAATAAGCAAATTCGCGTCGGACGTTATGCCACTGGTTTATTGATTTTTGCGCTCATCTGTCACAGCATCGTCCTTATTACGAGGAGTACCAAGTCGGGCCATCCGCCTTTTGTAGGCTTGCATGAGTCGTTGAGTTTTTTTGCCTGGCTTATTGCTATCGTTTATTTGTTTCTGGAACTTCGATTTCGGGATAAATCTTTGGGCGTGTTCGTCGTTCCCATGATCCTGGTAGCCCAGGTCGTCTCTATCATGTTAATCCATCCGGAGAGCCCATTGCCGCCACTGCTTCAGAACTCCTGGTTCAACATACATATCACCTCGAGTTTTCTGGCCTATGCCGCCTTTTTCTTTTCATTTATCACAGGGATGTTGTATGTCATGCAGACCTATTACATCCACAGGCGCCGGGTCGGCCTCGTCTTCTCTCGCCTGCCTGCCCTTGATATGTTGGATGAGATGAATCTCAAAGCGACATCTATAGGATGGCTTTTCCTGACTGTAGGCATTGCTACGGGGGTCTGGTGGGCTAATGATGTGTGGGATTCAATTATGCCCTGGTTGAAAGATCCCAAGGTGTTCTGTGTCATGCTGACGTGGATTATTTATACCGGCCAGTTGGTCGCCCGGTACACTGCCGGCTGGCAGGGTGAGCGGGCGGCGTATCTGGCGCTCGTGGGATTCGCATCCGTACTGGTGGCCTATATCGGCGCCGGCCTCTGGACGAACGTACATATGTTTTGAGAAGCTACGAAGCTACGAATCACGAAAATTATATATCTCTCTCAGCTTCGTCGTTTAGTTGTTTTGTCGGTTCGTATCTTCACTGATTACGTGACAGCCTTATGCATCTTACACTTGTTGGCTTGAGTCATCATACCGCCCCGATCGACATCCGGGATCAGGTTGCGCTGACGGAAACGCTTCAGGAGCAGGCGCTGAAGCTCGTGAAAACATCGGGAAAAATGCTGGAAACGGTATTGCTGTCGACCTGTAATCGGAGTGAAGTGTACGCTGCAATAAACGGCGATGTCCATGATCCACGACCTGTAGAAGAGTGGTTTCATGAGATTCATGGTCTCTCTCAGGGGGCCCTATCACCCTATCTATATCGTCGGACGGATGAGGCGGTTATTCGACATCTTTTCCGCGTTGTTTCGAGTCTGGATTCCATGGTCATCGGAGAACAGCAGATTCTCGGCCAGGTAAAAGACGCCTACCTAAGATCCCTGGGCGAACAGACGACCGGCGTGGTGTTGAACCGCTTGTTTGAAAAGGCTCTGGCCGTAGGCAAACAGGTACGTGAGACAACAGACATCGGTGTCGGCGCGGTGTCGGTCAGTTCCGTATCGGTTGAACTGGCCAAGAAAATTTTCAAGGATCTCAGGCAGCAGTCGGCCATGTTGATCGGCGCCGGCGAAATGGGTGAATTGACAGCCCAGTATCTCGTCGATCAGGGTCTTAAACGGTTGATGGTCGCCAACAGAACGTATGAACGGGCCGCAGAAGTGGCTCGACGGTTCGACGGGATCGCCGTCTCTTTGGACGATGGACTGCAAATGATTGCTGATGTGGATATCGTCATCAGTTCTACCGGGGCGCCGCATTGCATTCTGGATCGTGATCAGATGACGGAGATCATGCGTATCCGCCGGAATAAACCGATCTTTTTAATCGACATCGCCGTCCCCCGTGATATCGATCCTTTGGTGCGCAACGTATACAATACCTTCCTGTATGATATCGATGATCTACAGTTGGTGGTAGATGACAATGCAGTACGACGGAAGAAAGAAGCCGAAAACGTAGAGACCATCGTAAATACGGAAGTAAATCAGTTTCTGCGCTGGTACCAAAGTCTGGCCGTCACCCCTACGATCACGCAGCTTCGGCAGCGTGCCGATACGATACGGACCCAGGAAATAGAGCGTGCCCTGTCGCAACTGAATCATCTTTCGGATAGCGACCGAAAAACCGTCGATATGATGAGTCGTGCCATTATCAACAAGCTGCTTCATGATCCGACGATCCGTCTAAAGGACTTTGCTAAATCCGATCAGGGCCATAATCATTTGCATATCTTGCGTCATCTGTTCGGGCTTGACGAAAATCTTGAGGAAAATAATTGAAGGGAAGAGAGGAAGACAAAGCACCCATTCGGCCATTCGTCCTTTCCGCCTTTTGTCCTTTCCGCCTTTCATCTTTTCATTCTCTCTATGTCTTCTTTCCTTGTTATAGGTACCAGGGGCAGTCAGCTTGCGCTTACCCAGACCAATATGGTGTTGCGGGCGATTGAAGCAGCGAACCTGGATTTGACCATAGATGTCCAAATACTCAAAACCAAAGGGGACCAGGTGACAGATGTGCCGCTGGCTTCATTTGGCGGGGAGGGCGTGTTTGTCAAGGAACTGGAACGGGCGCTTCTATCCGGCGAAATCGATATGGCGGTACACAGCCTGAAAGATCTGCCGGCCACATTGCCGGAAGGGTTGGTTATTGCGAGCACGCCGGAACGGGCGGATGCACGTGATGCGCTGATTGCCAAACAGGTAGACCGGCTCGAGGCCCTGCCGGAAGGCGCCTGCGTGGCGACCAGCAGCCCGCGCCGCCGGGCGCAACTTCTGGCCTATCGTCCCGATCTCCGATTGACAGATATCCGTGGTAATATCGACACCCGTTTGAAAAGGCTGACTGAGGCTGATGGCCTGGACGCTATTATTCTGGCCGCCGCCGGTCTGGATCGGTTGGGCTGGGGCGACCGGATTACCGAGCGTATAGACTGTGAAGTGTGTATGCCGGCCGTGAGCCAGGGGGCCCTGGCGATAGAAACACGTGTGGATGATGACCGCACAATCGCTGCTGTCAGCCGTATCAACCATGTTATCACCCATCAAGCCATCCTGGGAGAACGCGCCTTTCTCCGAGGTATCGGAGGTGGATGTCACACGCCGGTCGGCGCTTGGGGTAGAATACAAGAAAACACCCTGCATCTGGACGGAATTCTGGCGGCCCTGGACGGCAGTTGGATGGTGCGGGACACCGTTTCGGGCGCTCCTGAAGAAGCAGACGAGTCAGGGCGTCAACTGGCTGACAAGATACTCAATAAAGCACCTCAGGCCCCGCTTTTCTTGTAACCCCGGAAACGAGTTTGAAACCTCAGAATGGATACGCCATCAAATAAGCCCCTCTACGGTCTTCGTGTGCTGGTGACCCGCAGCCGTGAACAGGCCAGCGATCTTTCAACCCGGTTGATCAGGTTGGGCGCCGAACCGATCGAAGCGCCGGTCATTCGTATCGAAGATCCGGAAGACTGGACGTTTTTGGACCAGGCGTTGGCACAAATAACATCGTATGATTGGCTCATTTTTACAAGTACCAATAGTATCGATCAGTTCTTCAAGCGGTTTTTTGAAAAGGATCTGAAGGTTGGCGCATTAGCATCTACGAGTATTGCCGTAGTCGGTCGGGCTACCGCCACCAGACTCCAAGAACATGGCTTTGTAGCGGATCACCAGCCCGATCAGTTTAATGCGGAGGCGCTGGTAGAGAAGCTGGTCCAAAGCGAGGTCATGAAGAAGGCTCGGATTTTGTTTCCCGGTGCGGACATCGCCCGTAAAACGATTGTAGATGAACTGACTGCTTATGGCGCCGAAATCCTCCCCGTAACGGTTTATCGGACGGTTACCGTAGAGACCCTGCCGGATGAAATCAACTCTATGCTGGAACAGAAAATGATTCATATGGTGACGTTCGCAAGTTCCTCCACTGTTCGGGCTTTCACACAGACGCTCGGTGAGCATGGTTTAACCAGGTTGGAAGGCGTCACGATAGCCTGTATAGGTCCTGTTACGCGAAGCACTGCCCGGGAGGCGGGGCTATTCGTTGATATTATGCCTGAAGAAGCGTCTATCACCGCGCTCATAGATGCTATTGTGCAGTACAGACATCATTCGTAATAACGGTTGCTTTCACGAAAAATAGGTGTATATTGCGGGCGATTTTATGTTGAATATTGGTTGAAATGATATAATGAATTGGGCGAACACTCGCCCCTACATGAATCCGGAATTGATCATGCCTTATTGTCCCGATTGTGAATATAAATATCCCCGGAATATAGAACAATGTCCGGTTTGTGCTACGCCGCTTGTGGATACATTAGATGAAGAGGCTTCCTATGTTTGCGATGAGTGCAAGGAACCGGTGGCCAAAAATGCCCAGTCCTGCGCCAATTGCGGCACCGTATTTGTCGAAGATCTGCGTTGCCTTCTACATCCAGACACCCCGTCTCACGGCATATGCGTTGTTTGTGGCCAGCATCTCTGTCCTAAATGTGCCGATCGGCAGACGCGTCGCTACTTTTGCGAACATGACGCCCAGGAAGAAATACAGCCTGATGCCGAAGAGGATAAAGAGAAAAGTACCGTTAAGGACTGGGAGGCGGTGTTGTACCAGCGATATCTGAAGCAGGAAGGGGTGGACAGCTTGATCTTTGACGAGGACCACAACCG
>PVBE011553223.1_pt1 | contig 16568 bp, 11 predicted proteins | sample 1631181 | NCBI WGS metagenome assembly PVBE01 (sample SAMN08397723, study PRJNA350692) | Marine metagenome, whole genome shotgun sequencing project. | isolation source: water | place: Pacific Ocean | collected 2012-04
TCCAAAGGAGTTTTAGATCCCCCGCCCCGCCCCGGGGCTCAGGAAGCCTTGCCGCGGCGCCTGATCATCGCCATACCGCCCAGGCCCAGCAGGAATATGCTGGCCGGCTCGGGAACCGATCCGCCGGGCGTCGGAAGCGGGCTTGGCGCCGCACCGGTATAGTTGTCTTTGAGAATTGCAAAATCGGCGAGGTCGACATCGTAGTCGCCGTCGAAGTCAGCGGCAAGCCCAATACCCTTATGCCCGAAGCTGTCGACAAAACCGTAGTAATCGTCGTCGTCAACATCACCGTCAAAGTCGAAATCTCCGGCCGTACCGGCCAGGGAAATCGTGTTGACCCACTCGTAATACCAGACTTCCTCTCCCCCGTCCAACACGGGAACTCCGTTCTCCAGCAACACTATCCGGGGCCATTCTCCGTCGAATCTGCTGTCATTGGGGTCGTCGGGGTCGCCGGTGTCGATCAGGAAGTTAGAGTACTGAACCGAGTCAGAAAGTGCGTCGATCACGGGCATCCCGCCGTCGACAACATACCCGAACACCGTAAACCCGCCGTTCTGGTTGTCCAGATTCGCTGAATTATCGTTGAGATTGAAAAAGAACTCGCTTGTGGCGCTGTTCGGATCGCCGCCGACCTTGGCCATCGCGACCGTACCGCGGACGTTTGAACGCCCGTATTCGTTAACGATCGTACCGTGATTCGGCATGGTGTCTTCTCCGTACTTGCCGCCCTGCAGTACGAAACCGCGAACCAGTCGATGAAAAATGGTGTCGTCGTAGGAACCTTCATTAACGTAAGTCAGGAAATTCTGGGTCGTAACCGGCGTATCGGTGTCCAGAAGACGGACATAAACATCGCCCAGAATCGTGTCGAATTGCACCACCGTATTAGCCGCATCCGCCGGCGAACTTACCGCCCCAACAGCGACAATAGCCAACAGTAACCCTGTAACACGAAATCGTTTAGAACATGCAGCCATAATTGCCTTCTCCTCCGACAGTCCAATAAAAACAAACACACCGCCATGACGCCGAATACTTCGAGCGCGCCGCCAAGCATGTGTTACGCTAGTCCAGAGTCGCTGACGCCTCCCAGTACCAGTGTCAACTCCGCCCAAACGCAAGCGTTCAGGTATTCACATTATACTCGCAAGGCCATTTTTGACAAGGGGAAAAATCACACTGACTGCCTGACCGCCCCGAATGGTTCTTGCACCGGCGGACCGATAAACTATAAAATTCCGGTTCGTTTTCCTCAAAACTCGACACTCGGGAATAACAGCAAAAGGAGCTTACGAATGAAACATCTCATCAACGCCGCAATCGCTATCGCCACATGCGTCCTGGTTATCGGAACCGGCGCACAGGCCGACGTGACCGTCCCGACTATCTTCGGCGACAACATGGTCCTGCAGCGCGACGTGGCGCTGCCTGTCTGGGGCCAGGCCGCCGCCAACGAAAAAGTCACCGTTAGCATCTGCGGCTCGAACGCCTCGGCGACCGCCGACAAGGACGGAGCCTGGGCGGTAAAGCTGCCCGCACTGAAATGCACGGCGGACCAGACCGGCGTAACGATGACGATCAAAGGCGCCAATACGATCACGCTTAAGAACATCCTGATCAGCGAGGTTTGGGTCGGTTCAGGCCAGTCGAACATGGAATGGGGCCTGGGCGGAAGCACCGGCGGAAAAGAAGCCATCGCCAAAGCCGACCTGCCGAACATTCGCCTCTATCACGTACCCAAGACCCAGTCCAAAACGCCGAACAAAGACATCAAGGCCAACTGGAACGTCTGCTCGCCGAAAACCTGCGGGAGATTTTCAGGCGTGCTGTTCTTCTTCGGCCAGCGCCTGCACGCCGATCTGAAGGTCCCGATCGGACTGATCAACAGCTCCTGGGGCGGATCGCCGATCGAACCGTGGACCGTGACCGACGCGTCGAAGAAGCAAGGCGGCGGGATGTACAACGCTATGATCGCCCCGCTCCAGCCGTTCGCCGTTAAAGGCGCCATCTGGTACCAGGGCGAAACAAATGTACTGCGGAAGAACGGGCTGAAATACTTCGACAGGAAGAAAGCCCTCATCGAAGGATGGCGAAAGACCTGGAACAATGACAAGTTGTCGTTCTACACGGTGCAAATCGCTCCGTGGTCGGGGCGATACGGACCCGGCGAACTGCCCAGGCTCTGGGAAGCACAGGTCGCAAGCCTGAAACTACCCGGAACGGGTCTGGCGGTCATCACTGACCTCGTCGACAACATCAAAGACATCCACCCGCGGAACAAGAAGCCGGTGGGCAATCGGCTGGCGCTGTGGGCGCTGGTCAAGGACTACGGCGTAAAGGACCTTGTCTACTCCGGCCCGCTCTACAAGTCGATGAAGATCGAAGGCGCCAAGATCAGAATCAGCTTCGCACACGCAGAAGGCGGACTGGCCTCGCGCGACGGCAAGGACTTAAGCGAGTTCAAGATCGCCGGAGCCGACGGAAAGTTCGTGCCCGCCAAGGCCGTCATCGACGGACAGACCGTCGTGGTCTCGGCAGACGGAGTGAAGGCCCCGAAGACAGTCCAGTTCGGATGGCACAAGGTCGCCAACCCCAACCTGATCAACAAAGCCAAACTCCCGGCCTCTCCGTTCCAGACAGACAACTGGATCGGCGGAACGGGCGAATAGCACACAGCAAACGCTGAAAAACTACTCGACGCGCCATTCGAGGATGCCCGCTGACATCTTCTTGGGCTTGGCGTTCTTTTCGAGGTAGGTCTCGACGTACTTGTCCTGCAGTTTCACTGTGAGCCTCAACGCGTCGGTCTTTACCGGCTTGAACGCTACGCGATTGAACTGATCGGGCTTGACGCCGTATGCGCCCTTGGGTTCGACGGGCTTGAACTCGCCGCCGTCGCGGTACATCAGCTTCCACGATTCGGGCAGCTTCTCGCCGGTCCCGAACCGGGCGTACCAGTAGACCTCAACGGCCGATACTTCCGCCGGCTTTTTGAAATCGTACTGCACCCACTCGCTCGTGCCGCGTTTGCCGGTCCATATGAACCGCCCGCGAGATGCGTCGCCCGATCGCACGGGAGTTATCTGGTCGTTCAGCGCCGCGAACTGCCCCTTCTCGATCGACGCGGTAATCCGGCTGGTAGAGGCGACGTCGGGCCTGGGCGGCAGGATCGCGCGGGCCTTGTCAGCCAGCATCCAGACGACCATCGAAGTGACATCGCGGTTGGCCCGAGCGTAGTACGGGACGGCGACTATGGGGATCTTCTTCTCGACGACCGAGACCTTGTCTGCGCCGCGAGAGACCTCCATCGCCTTGCCTTTCAGCACCGTCACGCCGCCAAGCAGGTTTTCGCGATGCTCAGCTTTGAAGGTTGCCTTGGGATCGATGCGCAGGTTCAATTGCTCGGTCTTCTTGCCGATATCTACGCCTTCTATGCAGTAGACCAGCGGCCCGCGTTCAAGCGCCACCAGACCGGCATTGTCCAGCAGCAGCTTGTTGGACTCCACGCGCCGCACCGGCATCGGCAGGTTAAGTTTTACAACATCGCCCTTGGTCCAGGATCGCTTGGTGTCAACATAACCGGGGGTTGCGATGCGCCTGACCGGCTCGGAGTTGACCTGGAGCGTCACGATGGGGTTGTCCGTTTTTCCGTGGCGATACAGATCGCCGGGGACCGGGCGGTTCACAGCCCAGCCCGGAATCCGCAGGGCAAGGTTGAAAGTCTCCGGTTTCGCCGGATCGATACGGATGCGAATCTCGCCGGACCACGGATAATCGGTCTCCTGGGATATCTTCACCGTCTTGCCGGCAAACTGCACCTCGGCGGTGCTCTCGGCGTACAGGCCGACTATAAGCGAATCGCCGCTGGTGGCGTACAGGTACTTCGATACCGACGAGAAGAACCGCGCCGAGTTGCTCGGGCAGCACGCACATTTGAACCACGGAACGCGATTACCGCCGCGGGTCTCGAGCTTGTTGGGATAGTAGAATTTGTCGCCGGACAGCGATATCCCGCCCAGCGCCCCGTTGTAGAGCGTGCGTTCGAGAACGTCGAGGTACTTGGGATCCCCGTGCAGCAGGAACATCCGATGGTTCCAGAACACGTTGGCCATCGCGCCGCACGTTTCGTTATAGACGCTCGTGTTGGGCAGGAAGTATTCGCGATCGAACGCCTCCCAGAGTCCCCCGCCGATACCGCCGGTCAGCGACATTTTCTTAGTCGTCACGTTCTTCCAGAAGCGGTCCAGGGCGGTGATGTACTGCTTGTCGCCGGTGATCCTGGCGATGTCGGCCATACCGGAGTAACCGTAGACAGCTCGCACGGCGTGGCCGACCGCTTCGGTCTGCTCCAGAAGCGGGACATGGTCCTGGTGATACCAGTTGCCCACACGTTTGCGATTGGGATTCCCCCGCTGGGCGATGAAGAACTGCGCTAGCTTCAGGTACTTTTTCTTGCCCGTTATGCGATAGAGCTTCACCAGCCCCATCTCGATCTCCTGGTGTCCGGGCGGGTCGAGCAGCTTGCCCGGGCCAAACTCCTTGTCGATCAGGTCGGCGAACTTCAGCGCCACGTCCAGGAACTTCCGCTTGCCGGTTACCTCGTAGTACGCCGCGGCGGCCTCGAACATGTGCCCGGCGCAGTAGAGCTGGTGCATATTATTGAGATTCCGCCATCGCTTTTCGGGCTTCTCCTTGATCTGAAAGTGCGTGTTTATGTACCCGTCAGGCTGCTGGACGGCCGCTACGAGATCGATAAAATCGTCGCAGTACTTCTCCAGCTTGGCGTCTTTGCGGTTGTGCAGTGCGTAGGCGGCGCCTTCGATGATCTTGTATACGTCCGAATCGTTGAAGAAGTATCCCTGGTGCTTGCCTTTCTTCTTGCCGGCGGCGACTTCGAAGTTGCTTATTCGCCCCGTGGTTTTGCACTGGTCCAGAACGTGGGGCAGAGTGGACTTGGCGTTAACATCGATACGCTGGTCCCAAAGGCCGCCGGTAATACGGACCTGCTTAAACCCCACGGGCTCGACCGGTCCGGCCTCGAGGCCGGCGGCGCAACCTGAGAGAACAAGACACGCTGCAGCAAGGAATCCAAAAATCGCTCTCATCTCTATCTCCTGGCAAAGAAAGTTCCGACGATTCAAATCGTCGGAACAATTATGCCGGTGTGCGGCGAGAGCATCAACCATATTCGTAACGAGATGACCTGGGCGGACAAACAGATTCAGGTGATCTTTCGGAGCCCTTCTACTACGGTAAGATGCCCGCCGCTGAAGTGGAACACCTCAACGGTAACGCGATCGCCGGCCTTCAGACTCGACAGCACTTTGAAATGCTCCCTGGTAAGCTGTATCCACCTGTCGGAGACCGCACGATCGGCCTGGATCAGTACTTCGATCTCTTTGCCGACCGCCGACCCGGGATTCTTCGCCCTGTTCTGAGGCCAGGTCTTCTTGATGCGGGTCACTTTCAGAATGAATCCTCGCTCCCCTTTTCGGACAATCGAACCTTCAAGGATACCCTTGAACCCCTGAATTCCCGAAGGCAGCCCGGCCGCGGCACGCTCACCCCGCCCTTCACCTTCGCGTCTGCGATCGCCCTCACCTTCTCGCCTGCGATCACCTTCTCCTTCTCGTCTGCGATCACCTTCTCCTTCTCGTCTGCGATCACCTTCTCCTTCTCGTCTGCGATCACCTTCACCCTCGCGTCTGCGATCGCCTTCACCTTCGCGTTTGCGATCACCTTCACCTTCGCGTTTGCGATCACCTTCACGTCTGCGGTCGCCTTCACCTTCACGCCTGCGATCGCCTTCACCTTCTCGTTTGCGATCACCTTCACCCTCGCGTCTGCGATCGCCTTCACCTTCACGCGGCGTGCGTCCTGAGCGGCCCAGCTCTCTCCTGAGATTGGCGTTCACGCGTCGAAGTTCGGCCAACTCTCTTTCCATTCTACCCAGACGGGCCGAAATATCAGCCAATACTCGCCGGAGTTGCGCGATATCGCTGCGACCTTCGGCGCCGCCTACGCGCGGACCTTCGCCTTCGCGTCTGCGATCACCTTCACGCCTGCGATCGCCCTCTCCTTCACGTCTGCGATCGCCCTCTCCTTCACGTCTGCGATCGCCCTCCCCTTCACGTCTGCGATCGCCTTCACCTTCACGCCTGCGATCGCCTTCACCTTCACGCCTGCGATCGCCTTCACCTTCACGCCTGCGGTCACCCTCTCCTTCGCGTTTGCGTTCCAGTCTCCGCTCGCCTTCTCGCTCGCCGTCTTCAGCTCGCAATACGCCGCTCGGGATCGTCATGATCGCCAGGGTCGACAGCAGGATGGTAATTGCGTGTTTCATAGCGTTTCTCCTTACTCGTTGTTTCGCCGTTCCCTTTCGGGTTGTTTGTGTTCCTTGTTTTCAGGCCGATCGCCCCGCTCGTCCAGTTCTTTCCGCATCAGGCGGTTTTCTTCGCGTAATCTGCGTATTTCGTTCTCTATCTGTCCGACTCGTTCCTGTGCGGCGCGGACCTTCTGGCGCAGTTCCGGGAGCCCGTCGTCCGACGACGAGGTGAACTCGGAATTCGCGCCCGGGTCGACCGGCTCGATGACAACGCCGGTATTGTCTTTGGGTTTCGTAACAGGAGCGGTCTCCGGCTGCTTAGGCTCCGAGCCAATGATCGTCCGCTCCTTCCCGGCAGGCAGCAGCCCGCTGACCGATCCGTCGCTGACCTCAACGGCGCCTTCGGCGACAGTCACGCGCATCTGCCTGAGCCCGCCAAACTCCTCGACGCGAACGGTGAATCTGGTGCCTTTAACGCGGGCTGAGCCCAGTTCGCTGAGCACGCCGAAGCGTCCGACTTTCGAGTCGACGCTGCAGACAACCATTCCGATCTCGACAAACAGCTCCTCGCTGTAGTCGGCGCCGTCGATTCGCAGTGTCGTCCACGGTTTGATGTCGACATGGCAATAGTCGCCCAACTCCAGAACCGCCGATCCCTCTTCGGTGCGTATCGTTGCGCCCCGCTGGAGTTCATCGCCAGAGGTTATCTTGTAATCGCCGGAGATCGTAAGGCCCGAGTATCCCCCAGGCATGAGCAACCACGCGGTAAGACCGATCAGGATAGCAGCGGCCGCTGCGGCGGGTACTGGCCAGCGACGCCGGATACGGCACCGCAGCAATGGTCCGCTCGACCCGCGGGACACCAATTCGGGCTTCTCGTCGCCGAACGCTTTGGCGAGAATATCCTGCGAAAGGTCCGGCGGTCTCTCGCCGCCAAGCTCCTCTTCGAGGAACACGTGCACCAGGCTGTGTCTGAACGGATCGGCGCTCATGCCGCACCTCCCGCTCGCCTGCGAACGCAGTCAGCCAGACGGCTCCGGATGCGTCGCAGTTGGGTTTTGATCCCGTCGGGAGTCATCTTGCGCATGGCGGCCATCTCGGTGCGGCTCTTGCGATGGGCGTAGCGAAGATCGATCAGGCGCCGATCCTTGTCGGGCAGGCCCGAAAGGCAGTCTCGCAGGGCCTGGCTGTATTCCGAACCGTCGTCGTCGCCCGCAAACTGAGCCGACCAGACATCTTCGGCCCGGCTCAGATAATCGCTGTCGACGCGAACCGGACTGCCCCGCTCCCTGCGAAAATGGGCCAGCATGAGATTCCGCGATATGCCCCTCAACCACGCCGCCCGCAGGGGCGTATTGTCGGTATCGGGCGCCGAACTGCTCTTAAATGCCGCCAGGAACGTTTCTTGCGTTATATCCTCCGCCGACGCCGCATCAGCGCCGAGGTAACGCAGGTACCTATAGATGGATGTCTGGTGTTCAGTTATGAGCATTGTCAGCGTTTCGCGATCCAAGTCCAGCCAACCTCCCGCGACATTCAGTTCTACAAGTTAGTTGCGCCGCGATCAAAAAAGGGTTCAGGAAAATGTAATTAATATGATGCCAACACCGCCGGGCGGGGGCAAGCGAAGAATTCGCTCCGGGCCGGGCGGCGGTATCGAAATGGAAATAAAGCCCGAAAAACGCTAATATCACACTGACGACTTACGAGAAACCGCACCCGCGAAGACCTGGAGATTTCGCCATGAAGAAGACTCTTGCTGCGTTGCTGCTGCTGGCCTCGATCGCTACGGCGGCCGAGAAGAAAGATTACCCGCTGGCGCCTATGTCGTTCGAGAAGGTCAAGCTGACCGATACCTTCTGGCTGCCCAGGCTCAAACTGCAGGCGACAGAAACCGTGCCGCACGCCTTGAAGCAGACCATCCCGGCGATCGAAAACCTTCGCAAGTGCGGAAACTTCATCCACGGGCGCGGCGGGGAGAAACCGTTTCCGCATCGCTTCGTCTCGTCGGACCTCTACAAGGTCATGGAAGGCGCGGCGTATCTGCTGAGGATCAAGCCCAATCCCGCACTCGAGAAGCAACTCGACGGAATAATCGACATAATCGCCGACGCCCAGCAGAAGGACGGATACCTCTACGTTTCGCACATATGCAAAGTCGCCCGCCCGCGCGAAATGGGCGAAACGCCCTACTCCTGGGTCGTACACTCCCACGAACTTTACAACATGGGCCACATGTACGAAGGCGCCGTAGCGTATTACCAGGCCACCGGTAAAGACAAATGGCTCAAGGTCGCCGAGAAGAGCGCCCGGCACTTCAACAAGGTCTTCTTCCAGGGCGACGGGAACTACAACGGCGGCAAGGCGATCATGCAGGCACCGGGCCACCAGGAACTCGAACTGGCGCTGTGCAGACTCTACCGCGCCACGGGAAAGAAACTCTACCTGGAGATGGCCCAGAAGTTCCTCGATATCCGCGGCGTGACGTATCGACCCGAAGGCGAGGGCGTGATGTCGCCTTCGTACGCCCAGCAGCACAAGCCGGTCACGCAGCAGACCAAGGCGCTGGGACACGCCGTGCGGGCCGCGTACCAGTACGCCGGGATGGCCGACGTCAGCGCGCTTACCGGCAAGATGGACTACGCCCGGGCGGCCGACAGGATATGGCACAACATTGTCGACACGAAGATGCACATAATCGGCGGACTCGGCGCCACCCACGGGATCGAAGGGTTCGGGCCGGAATTCGACCTACCCAACAAGAACACTTACAACGAAACGTGCGCCGCGGTGGCCAACGTGTTCTTCAACTTCCGCATGTACCTGCTGCACAAGGATGCAAAGTACTTCGACGTGGCCGAAGTCGCACTGCTGAACAACTCGCTGGCGGGAATGGGCCTCGGCGGCAAAGACTTCTTCTACGTTAACGTGCTGGAGGCCGACGGGATAAAGAAGTTCAATCACGGAACCGCCGGACGGGCCGACTGGTTCGGATGCGCCTGCTGCCCGTCAAACCTCGCACGCCTGGTCCCGCAGGTCTCGGGCTACATGTACTCGCATACCGACACGGAAATCTACCTGGGTCTGTACGGCGCCGGCAAGACCGAAATCCCCCTGGGCGGGCGAAAAGTCGCGATCACCCAAACAACCGATTACCCGTTCGACGGGAAGATCACACTGGCGATCGATCCGGCGACCAGCGGCAAGTTCGCACTGAAGCTGCGAATCCCGACATGGGTCGGCAAGCAGTTCGTTCCGGGCAAGCTCTACTCGTACATAGACAAGTCCGATGCGAAATGGACCCTCAAGGTAAACGGCAAGCCGATCGAATCCAAAGTGGTCAAGGGATTCGCCACGATCGAGCAGACCTGGTCCAAAGGCGACAAAGTCGAGCTTAACCTCCCGATGCCGGTGCGATTCAACAAGGCGATCGACGAGGTGAAAGCCAATCGCCACAGAATCGCCCTGACGCGCGGACCGCTGGTCTACTGCGCCGAACAGGCCGACAACGGCAACGAGAAAGTTCAACGCTTCTTCATCACCAGGACCGACGCCGACAAGGTCACCACCGCGAAGATCGCAGACGGTCCGCTCAAGGGAATGATATCAGCAACTCTGCCGGCGATGGAGCTTGCTGGCAAGTCCGGCGCCAAGACCTCGAAAGTCAATCTGATCCCGTACTACGCGTGGAACAACCGCGGACAGAAATCGATGATCACATGGTTCCCGGACAACGAAGCGATGGCCCGCGAAGGCATGAAGAGCAACCTGCTGGCAAAGAGCGCATACGGAAAAGTCCTGGCGACTCACACGTTCGAAAAGGACACGGTGGCCGCCGTCATCGACGGGAAGGTCCCCGACAAGTCATCCAACCAGAGGCTGCCTCGTTGGACGACCCTCCCGTTCAAGAACCGCTGCGAGAACATCATCTTCGAGTTCCCCAAGACCAGGAAGCTGACCCAAGTGTCGGTATTCTGGTATCGGGACGGCAAGAAGGTCAAACTCCCCAGAGGATGGTGGATCGACTACAAACTCGCAGACGGAAAGTGGACGCGAATGAAGAAGTACATAACCGACGACTACGGCCTGAAACCCGATAAGTTCAACACAGTCCGCCCGGCCGCCGCGTTGAAGTGCGACGCAATACTGATTAGAATCCTCCCGACAGTAGGCTTCTGCTCAGGCGTCCACGAAATCCAACTGGAATTCGAGAAGTAACCGACGATACATTGATTTCCTTATCACTAGAAGCAATTTGCATCTGGAGAACCCATGACTGATCGATCAGTTTCGCTTTTCCGATTCACAATCGCTATCCTCCTGCTAACATCCTCCGCCTCAGCCATGGATACCGAGCGAGCCGTTTCGGCCAGCGGCGTCAGGGGCGGACTGGTTGTCCATCTTGGCGCTGGTGACGGCAGCGCGACCGCAGCGTTGCGCGCCAACGGAAGTTACATTGTCCATGGTCTGGAGGCCGATGCGGCCAAGGTCGCCGCTGCGCGCGAGCGGCTGCAAAAGCAAGGCGTCTACGGCCCGGTCTCCATTCGGCAATGGTCCGGCGGGAACTTGCCGTACGCCAACGATCTGGCGGCTCTGCTGGTCGCCGACAGCCTCGGAAACGTCCCTATGGCCGAAGTTATGCGAGTGCTCGCGCCTCGCGGCGTGGCGATGATCGGCGGTAAGAAGACTGTCAAGCCCTGGCCCGACGACATGGACGAGTGGCCGCAGTACCTGCACGATTCGGGCAACACACGCACAGCCAACGACACGCGCGTGGGCCCGCCCCGCCGCTTGCGATGGCACGCCGGCCCGCGCTGGTCACGCAGCCACGAATTCACCTCAAGCGTCGCCACGATGATCACCGGCGCCGGGAGGGTCTTCTACGTGTTCGACCAGGGACTGAGCGGAATCACCGGCAAGGATATCCCGCAGCGCTGGACGCTCATCGCCCGGGATGCGCACAGCGGCGTGCTGCTGTGGAAAAAGCCGCTGCCGGACTGGGGTTCGCAGGCCTGGCGATCGACGTCGCTCCGCGGGCTCCCTCGCGGCGTGATGCGGCGGATCGTGGTCGACGGCGATCGGCTGTACATCACGCTGGGATACTCCAGCCCGATATCCGTTCTGGACGCCGCAACGGGAAAACTGCTGCAGACCTTCGAAAAGACCGATCGAACCGACGAGATCGTTATGCACGGCGACAAGATCCTGGCCCGCATTCGCGCCGGATCGAAGAACAGCCTGATGCTCATCAACAAGACCAGCGGCAAAACCGTCTGGCGGGTCAACGAGCCCCACGTCAAGCAACTTACGCTGGCGATGAACGACACCGGCGTATTCTTCGCCTCCGGCGACAACGTCACCTGCCGCTCGCTCGCTGGCGGCAAGCAGCAATGGCAGGCGGATCTCACGGCGCCGACGCCCAGAAAAACAAAGACCCCGAAAAAGAGCAAGAGAAAGAGAAAACCCAGGAGAGGCGGAGGCGGATCTCTCGTCCTGGCCGGCTCGAAGGTTCTTTACCACAGCCCGGGCAACAAGCTATTTGCGCTCGGCGCGAAATCCGGGAAGGTGCTCTGGCAAACAAGCGGCGGCGGGAGGGAACTGTTCGTCGCCCACGACAAGGCCTGGCAGGGCTACTTAAGCGGGGTCGACCTGGAAACAGGCAAAACTGTGACCAACGTCGACACAAAACACATCTTCAGCAAAGGACACCATATCCGCTGCTACTCCAGCCGGGCGACTACGAAATACGTCATCAGCCCGAATCGCGGCACGGAGTTCATCAGCATGACCGGCGGCGAGAGCTGCCAGAATGACTGGCTGCGCGGACCGTGCACCTACGGAGTTCTCCCGAGCAACGGGCTGCTCTACGTGGCGCCGCATCCGTGCTTCTGCTACGGCGGCGTGATGCTGCTGGGCTTCAACGCCATGGCGGCGGCCGATGCGAACGAGACAACGCCTTCGTTCGGCGGCAAGCTCATCAAGGGCCCGGCATACGGAGCTGCGGTCTCGACGACGGCCTCGCGGTCGGACTGGCCCACGTACCGGCGCGACGCTCGACGCACCGGCGCGTCACCGGAAACTATCCGGAGCAACGTGAAGACAGTGTGGACCCGGAAGATCGGCGGCAAGCTGACCACTCCCGTGCTCGCCGATGGAAAACTGTTCATCTCCGCCAAATCCGAGCAGCGCATCTACGCGTTAGACGCCGACACTGGCAAGGAGGCGTGGACCTTCACGCCGGATGCTCGCGTGGACTCTCCGCCCACGGTCCATAACGGACAGGCAATTTTCGGTTGTGCCGACGGATGGGTTTACTGCCTGAGAGCGACAGACGGTGTGTTGGCGTGGCGTTTCCAGGCCGCGCCAGCAGAGCGGATGATAGTCGTCAAGGACCAGCTAGAATCGCCGTGGCGCGTGCATGGTGGCGTACTGATCCACAAGGGCCTAGCGTACTTCACGGCCGGGCGATCCACTTACCTCGACGGCGGGCTGCGAATCTACGCCGTCAATCTGAAAACAGGCGTCGTTGTCCACAAGAACCGCATCGACACAACATCGGCGACACGCAAGGACGCAAAGGGAAAGCCATTCAACCCCGCATTCCACATCGAAGGCGCCCAATCAGACATCCTCGTCAGCCAGGGCGGATTCATCTACCTTTCCCAGATGAAGTTCGACTCGACGTTGAAACAGATGGATGTGCCCTACGTTAAACCAGACCCCAAAGTGACCGGCCTCGATATCCGCAAGAAGCCGTACACCGCCCCGGGCATCGTCAACGAGCGTATGGGCAAGAAAGACTACAAGACGTTCGCCGGCTCCGAGATCAGACGCGGGCACAACGGCGATCGCGAGATGGGCCTTCACCTCCTCAACAAGAGCGGTTTTCTTGACGACACGTACTACAACCGCACGTACTGGATGTACAGCAAGGACTGGCCCGGATTCCAGCATGCACACCGCGCCGCCAGGTCGGGCCAGATCCTGGTTGTCGGCCCCAAGAACACTTACGCAGTCCAGGCCTTCCCCAACCGCGACAGGCTCACGCCGCGTATGAATCCCGGCACGACAGGCTACCTGCTGCTGGCCGACAGCAACGACGCCGGGCCGGTCCTCGACTACGCCGCGCACGACAAGGATAAAGGCATCGGCTACACGCGATCTCAGGACCCGGTCTGGTTCAAGTGGGTAAAGCTGCGGATCCTGGCGATGACGCTGGCCAAAGACACGCTCTTTGTAGCAGGCCCGCCGGACATCCTCGACCCGCGCGACCCGATGGCGTCATTCCAAGGCCGCAAAGGCGTCCAGCTCTGGGCGATCTCCGCAAAAGACGGCGCCAAACTCAGCAAGACCAGGCTCGGAGCCCTGCCGATCTTCGACGGCATGATCGCCGCCAGCGGCAAGTTGTTTGTAGTCCTGCAGGACGGCAGCGTGGCGTGTTTGAAGTGACGTCTTTGTTTGTTTCATCGGCGAGGAAGGCCTGTTATTATTCCTGTATCATCACACCAATATCCCTTAGCTTGGGGGCATTGGCGATACGTCGGTTGGAATGAGTGAGAAGATGAAGAATTCAATCGTACTGGTTGCGGTGTTGTTGTCGGCGGGCTGGAGCCCTTTGTACGCTGAAACCGACGCGCGGTACGAAGCAGTATTCTCCGACGGCACGCGACTTGAGGGCCGGCAGCTTACCGGATGGAGCGTCGATGCGTATTGCCCGCGGCTTGACGGGACCTCCCTGGACGATCCCAAGCGCCCGTTGCAATGGTTGAAGGACCGGCGTCTTAAACCGTGGCGCAAGCCGCCATGGCGCCACGGGTATATCGAGTTCGTCGGCGGAGACCGCATCATCGGGTCTGTGGTGGGCTCCAGGCCCACCCGCGACGCCGGCGGGATTCGTTTCCCCGCACATCTGCTGGTGGCGCCGGCGAGGGATCCGAAGACTCCGCAGCACATCCGGTCCCCCAGGCCGATTCGCGTGCTTGTCGACACGATCAAGCGGATCGTTATGACACCGAATCCTCGGGGATCTTTCAAACCCGGAAGGCTCGTGCGCCTGGACGGGCGGAACGTGGATTTTGTCAGTCTCCGCCCGGGCGAGGATTCTCTGGAACTGCTGCTCAGCAACAGTGCGATTACCGTGAAATTCGACGACATAGCCGAAATACATTTCCCGCAAGTCGATCCGTGGGAGGCGTACTTCCGGGTTCTTGGCGTCCTCAGCCCGGCCTGCCGAACGCGACTGGTGCGGTTGGAGACCATAGATGGCCTGATCGCCACCGTAAGCGGCCTGCGCATTGAAGAGCAGGCTTACGCCACCGAGTCCCACAAGACCCGGGCGTTGGCTCACCTCAAGAAGTTCAACGCTGATCTCGCTCGTTTGGAACCGGAACTCGAGAGGTACGAAAAGACGCTCGCATCGGCCCGCGACGAATACGAAAAACTATCGACCACACTCGAGAAAACATCGGCTTCCGATCCCACAAAGCGCCTGGCGGGAATGAAAACGAATCTCGCCCGCGCCCTGCAAAAGCGGGACAACACCAGACGGCACATCGCCTACGTCAAATTGCAGCGCGGCGAGGCCCGTGGCGCCGATGGCGGCAGCGATACATGGAGCTGCGTGATCCAACCGGTATGGAGCCTCGACGCGCTGCGAATACCGTTCAACCGCATCCAGATGAGGTGGGCGTTCGCCCCCGGGCGCGTTCCGCTGTCCATGATTCACCCGGCCGCGTCTGTCAACCCGCCGTTCCAATCGTGGCGCGCCGGCCGCGACGACGACGGGAAGTCCTTTCACAGCGCCGGGAAGGAGTACTGCTGGGGATTCGCCGTACACGCATACAGCGAACTGAGCTTCACGCTTCCGAAATGCGCCAATTCGTTTCAGGCTCGCCTGGGCCTCGATGAGTCTGTCGCCAAGGGCGGGTGCGTGCGGGCCAGGGTGTTCCTCGGATCGAGAGACAAAAAACCGCTGTACGCCAGCGATATGCTGGTCGGTTCGACAAAAACCGTAGACACCGGTTCAATCGCAATAGGCCCGGCGAACAATGGCCCGAGGGTCCTGATCCTGCAGGCCGACATAGCCCACGAAGGACGCCCGCAAGGCGCCGACCCGAGTAATATCCGCGACAAGTTCAACTGGCTCGAACCGGTGATCGGGTTCGATAGACCCGGACTCCAGGATGCTGTCCTTCGCCAGGCCGTAGAGCAGTTCCGCCCCTGGAAGGGATGGACGGTGAAGTTCGACAAACGCGGGCGATACGCCTGGACGGGGCGCCTGCAGAAGGACAGGAATCCGGCCGGTAGAATGAGATTCCGCCCAATGGTCCGCGCCGAAAAGCATCCGCTGGTCCTTTCGCGCCAGATCACGATCGGGCCGCGCGACAACTGGCTCACCGTCGATACCGGCGTCTTCGGCGACGACGGAGCCTACCTTCCCAGGGCGGTCTCCCTTCGGATCGGTAAGGATGTAATCAAACCCGCCAAGCTCCCGGCCAGGCAGAACTGGCAGACAAGAGGCGCCCCGCCGCTGTTTGCGATCGGACAATATCGCGGCAAGAAGGTCACTGTCGAACTGACCCAGGCGGCCGATGGAACGAGTTTGTATTGGCACAGGATAGGGATATCGAATGATCCTCCCGGTGAGTATCGCCTCGTCGGCGTGCGGAAGAAGTTTGGCCCCGAATTCTCGCGGGCGCTCGGATGGGCGCTGCAGTCCGACGCGCTTAGCGACGCTGAGAAGCTTGCCGTGCTGGATATCCACAGGCTCGGGGGCGTCGTTAACTTCCAGAACTCGACGGTCCATAATGTCCGTCAAGACTGGTTGGGCAACATCCTTATAGGCAACGAGTGGACCGGCGGCGACGAGGCCTTCATGACCCTGGCGAAGATAAGCAGTCTCAAGTCGCTTCTACTGGCCGATGATGCGGGAATATCGCCCGCAACCGTCGAGAAACTAAAGGTCCTGCTCCCCGATCTGAAGATCAAGAAATACGAACATACGCCCTCGGGTCTGGGGGGCCCTTGCATTCACTTCGCGCGCAATAACTGCCAAAGGGAAGTGACTGTCTACTGGTCGAATTACGAAGGGAATATCGTTCAGGCCCGCAAGATCGCACCGGGCGGAAAGCTCCAGATCGGCGGGCGCGGCGGGCGCAGATACAAAGCCTATATCGATGGTAAGCTGATCGCGACGTATAGAGTAGTGCTGAAACCGGGAGTGGTTTGGGAAATCAAATAA
>PVBE010887729.1_pt1 | contig 16567 bp, 14 predicted proteins | sample 1631181 | NCBI WGS metagenome assembly PVBE01 (sample SAMN08397723, study PRJNA350692) | Marine metagenome, whole genome shotgun sequencing project. | isolation source: water | place: Pacific Ocean | collected 2012-04
GGTAGCGAGTATCGCGGGTGCAAGACGGGCACGTTGGGTGATGTGGCAGCGTTTAGTTTTCACGGATCCAAGACCTTCTCCACGGGCGAGGGAGGGATGCTGGTTACTGATGATGATGCCCTGCATTCACGTGTGATGCAGCTGCGTGATCATGGCCGCGAGCCGGGTGACGTAAATTTCTGCAACACGGAGGTGGCTTATAAGTACAAGATGCCTCCGGTGGTTGCTGCTGTGGGTTTGGGACAGGTGAAGCGCGCCGAGGAATTAGTTGCCCGAAAGCGTGAAATTTTCGGGTGGTATCGTGAGGCTCTTGAGGGTGTGGAGAGAGTTGCGCTTAATCATGAGCCATCGAACACAAAAAACACCTACTGGATGGTCACGGCGATTCTCAACTCGTCGCTTGAGTGGCCAAAGGAAAAGCTCATGGCCGCCCTGGATTTGGAGGGGATAGACAGTCGACCGTTTTTCCATCCGCTAAGCAGCTTGCCGGCATACGACGGGCAAGAGGAGGCGTTGGTAGCGAAAAAACGCAACCAGACAAGTTATCGCCTCAGTCCATGGGGGATCAACCTGCCCTCAGCCCTATGCATCACGCATGACCAGGTGAAGCGCGTGGTGGCAACGCTTGCCCGAATCATTCATTCGTCGTAGCCGAGATGTTCTGGTGCACGTAGAGGGCATCGACGTGCATGGTCTCCCCGGTGCGATGGTTCACATAGGCCTCACCGACATGATGGTTATCTGTCGCGATCAGGGTGTAGAAACGGTACTCCTTGCCGAGGGCCTTCTCGATGTCGCTGAACGATTCACTGCGCTCATAGAAGCGTGCGAACAAGAGCTCAATCTGCAACACGTCAATGCGGCCAGCATCGAGCAGGCTTCTGGCACCCTCAAGCGTCGCCTGGCTGCAGCCCTGAGTGTCTATCTTGCAGAAATTCACATGTTTCAGCCCGACTTTTGCCGCATAGTCATCCAGCGTCGTTACGGTGACTTCAACCTCTTCTTCTGGGGCCACATTGCGACGGCCGTACGGTCCATCTGGTGTCAACGGGAGCAGGCTGTTGGTTTGGTCATAACTATTGATATGGAAGGTCGCCGTGCCTGCTGCCGATCCAATTGCCTGGTTAACGGGGGTAACGTTCGGCTTGTCGCCGACGTTCCCCTGCAACTTCGCAAAGGTGGCAGGGGCCGGTTCAAAGGCATGAATAATCGCCTCGGGGTACAGCTCGAGAAATTCGCGGGTCGATTGGCCCTCGTTGGCACCCAGGTCGAGGATCACCGGGTTGGACTGGGGTACAAGTAGCCTCAGCACGTCATTTCGTGTGATGGGCGACTCCATAATGGGCAGGTCTTCCTCCCTCATCCTGGGGCTGACCATGGTGGTGGCTCCGAATGGAGGCAAGTTTCAACTGGCCTCCATCGGGCTTCACGGGAAAGATGAGGGCGCTGATGGCGGAACAAAAAACGGTTTGGATTATGCCCGGTGGCCGGTTTCAAGTGCCACTCATCGAGTGTGCCCGTGGTATTGGCCATCGAGTGGTGGTTAGTGACCGTGACCTCAACTGTCCCGGGAGAGCGTTGGCCGATGAGTTTGTGCCATTGGGAGTCGATGCTCGTGATGCCCTGCTGGCGCGCGCGCGTGAGTTGCTGCCCAATGCTGTGGTGACCGACCAGACCGATGGCGCAGTGAGAGTAGTTGCATGGCTCTGCGAAAAGCTGAGGCTGCCCGGTGTTGGGTTCGAGTGTACCAAAGGGTTTACTGACAAGTTTCAGATGCGCACCGCGTTGGCGGCGGCCGCGTTTAATATGCCTGCCTTCGCCCGATGCGAGAGCCTTTCCGAGTGTGCTGAAAGTGCCGTGGAAATTGGTTGGCCGGTGATGATAAAGCCTCCCGCAAGCCAATCAAGCCTCGGGGTAAACCGTGTGGATGAACCAAGTCAACTGGAGGCTGCTTTTGAACAGACTGCGTCCCTGGGTGGCGGTACGGTCTTGGTGGAAGAGTTCCTTGATGGACCTGAATTCACGGTGGAGGGCTGTGCGGGTTTGGGTGGCCACACCAGTTTATGTGTCTCTCAAAAGTCGCACTATGTGCACCGGCCAATGGTGGCTGACGCACTGGTGTATTCGCCTGTTCATCCCGAGTACGACTATGCCGCACTGTGTGATTTGAATGATCGTGTTGTTGGCGCCCTGGGATTGCCCTTTGGCTTGACGCATGCGGAGTACAAGTGGGCTGGCGCTGAATTTGAGTTGGTGGAAATCGCCGCGCGCGGTTGCGGCACCTGGGTAACCTCCCACCTTGTCCCCGCGCTTACGGGTGTTGATCCGTATTCCTTTTTCCTTTCTGCCGCACTAGGAGGGGCGCCGCCTGTGCCAAGGGCCAATCTTGGCGGCTTTGGTGCGCTGGATTTCCTGCATTTTCCGCCGGGTTGCGTGCAGTCTATTGAAGGGCTGGAAGCGGCGCAGGCGATGCCCGGGGTATTAAAGGCGGGCTTGAATTATGACGCGGGTCAGATGATTCCCGAACCTACCAATGATACCAATCGTGCAGGTTTCTCCCTGATAGCAGCAGATACACGCGCAGAGCTGGATGCCCGAAGAGCGCGGGTGCGCGAAACAGTGCGCGTTGATTACGAGGACATTCATGCCAACTGAGCCGCCGATTTTCGATTGTCTTACGCATCCGGCGTTGGATGGCGACTGGGTGCATCCGCGCTGGTCCGGCGGTAATACATTTCAGACGCTGCGCAACGAGTTGGCTGTGGCGAATGTTTCCTGGGCGTTCGCCGTGGCCATGGGAGCGGGAGATGGCTGGGCTCTAGAGGAATATATCCAAGCCTGTGCACAACCTGGCCCTAAGCTTTTTCCCGTGGCGTGGTGTAATCCGGCAGCCCCACCTGATTTTGCGGCAGTACGTGCCATGGGCTATTGCGGCATAAAAATGCACCCGCGTTTGGCCGGATTTGAGGTGAATAACGCGCGGCTCCCCGATCTCATTCGGGCGGCGCATACGGCGGGCCTGTTCTTGTTTCTGTGCACATGGCCCGCGCGTGATGCTGACGCATTGCCAGGCGGATTGTCAGCCCTGGAGCATCTGTTGGACGAGACGAGCGGCTGCAGGAAAATCCTGTTGCATGCGGGTGGGCCACGTCTGAAGGAAGTGGCGGCAATGGCCGAGTCACGCGGAGACGTGTTGTTGGATCTTTCCTACACACTTTGTACAGGTCGCGTTGCCGATGAGGAACTGCGCTCTGTGCTGGAAGATTATCCGGACCAATTTTGTGTGGGTTCTGATTCTCCAGAGATTTCCCCGGTCGAGTTGCGCGCACGGTTTGACCAATTGTGTGCTGATTTTGACACCGTTGTGCGCGAAAACATTGCGTGCGGGAACCTCTTCGCCTTTACTGGACTGCCACGTCACGATGCAGATGCCAGCGACTGACCGGGAGCGAATGTGTGCGCTTTATGAGGAGCGTTTTGCAGAGCATGGGGTGTCGCCTGAGTCACAGGGGTGGACCAAGGGCCGGCAGAATATTCGTTTCAATGCCCTGTTGGATTCGCTGGAAGGAGCGGGCGATTCTTTTCTGGATATTGGCTGCGGATTTGGTGATCTGAATGATGCGCTTTTGGCGAGGCGCAGGTCATATCGATACCTGGGTGTGGACGTGGTGGAGAATTTTGTCGAAGAGGGCAAGGCTAGGCGTGGCAGCGACACGGTGCAGTTTCAGGCGGGAGATTTTATGGCCACCGAATTTGGAGGGTCATTTGATTGTGTAATTGCCTCGGGAGTGTTTACTTTCCAGTTGGAGGATGCGGATCAATACGCCTACATTCAGGCGGCGCTGGAGCGCATGCTGGAGCTGTGCAAAGTGGGTGTGGCGGTGGATTTTCTCTCTGACCGGGTCAATTACCGGCAGGATCACTGCTTTCATGCTCAGCCTGAGCGCGTCCTGAAGGTGGCGTTGGGGTTGACACGTCGGGTGCGGTTACGTCACGACTATCTGCCCTTTGAGTTTGCCGTGGCACTGTTCAAGGATGATGCCTATGATGAGAAGAACACGGTGTTTAATCCGCTGACAAAATGAAGACGGAGATCATTGACTATATTCAGCACAACCGCGTCTCCAGCACCGAGGTTGCCGATTGTCTGAACAAGACCGGCGCGCTTCCCGGGGTGAATGCGCTCAATCGAGGTCATTTTAACGTGGGAAATGTCTTTTGGGCGTACGCCTGTGATGCGTCAAACTGGTCTGTGCACGAGCAGGTTCAAAAGGTGCAGCCGGGTGATGTGGTGGTGGTGGATGCCTTCGGTTGTGGCGATCGGGCCATCTTTGGCGACTTGGTGGCCAAGTATCTTCTGCTGTATCAGAAGGCTGCGGCCATTGTAGTGCGTGGTCCACTGCGCGATGCCCCCCGACTGATCAAGGAGAACTGGCCCATCTGGTGCACGGGCCTGACACCGATTGGGGTATTCAATCATAAACCAAAGAAGAAGCCAGCGCGTTCGACCCTTGACGCTCGGCGGCGCAGATATCACGGGGCGATTGCAGTATGCGATGACTCCGGTGTGGTCATTATTGAGAAGCGCCATCATAAGGCGCCTTTCATCAAGAAACTGGAATGGATCGAGCAACAAGAGGACCAGTGGTATGATTGCCTTGATAGTCGCAAGTGGTCGACCTACAAGACGGTATGCCTCAAGAAATATCTTGATGATCCGCCGGCGGATTGATGGATCCACTCGAACAATTCGAGTCTGAAAAATCCAGGCGTATAGAGGCTCTGGCCGGTGATGCTCCCCTGCAGGCCAAGGCGATGGATTGGATGCTGGGATCCTGTAAGCACGGCTACACTTATAACTTCAGCTGGCTGGGTGTGCCGGTAATTAAGTTTCCTCAGGATTTAATGGCGCTACAGGAGATCGTAACCAGCACACGGCCTGAGGTGATTGTGGAGACCGGTGTGGCGCATGGAGGTTCACTGGTTTTCTCCGCCTCATTGTTGGCGCTCTTGGGGAGCGAGGGGCGCGTTGTTGGCGTGGACATCGATATCCGCCCAAACAACCGAGAGCGTCTGGAAACACATCCACTCTCCAAATACATCACGCTGATTGAAGGTTCCTCCATTGACGAGTCGGTTTTGTCGCAGGTTCGCGAGATTGTGGATGAGCGACGGGTGTTGGTGGTGCTCGACTCCAACCACACGCACGCCCATGTATTGCGCGAACTGGAACTCTATTCGCCCATGGTAAGGGAGGGTGGCTATGTGGTGGTGTTTGATACGGCACTTGAGGATGCGCCTAAGGAAATGGCAGATGATCGGCCATGGGGTCCGGGCAATAGCCCGCGCACAGCCATTGCAGAATTCTTGGAGGATAATTCTCGTTTCCAGATCGATCGGGCGTTGGGAGGCAAGTTGCATATTACCGTGTCGCCCGATGGTTACCTAAAGTGCATTGGCGATCCGCCATGAGTCGGCTTATCTCGGTCATTCCCGTTTTCAACGGCGCGCGGCACATTGCTGCCACACTGGAGTCGCTGGCGCGACAGGAGTTGCGTCCCGATCGGGTGATCATTCAGGACAATGGATCCACCGATAATACGTGTGAAGTAGTTGATCCATTCGTTCGTGAACACGGTTTTGAATGGGCCCCGTTGGATGAGCCGACCGGTCCGCGCGAGAATTTCAATCTCGCCCTCCGTTTTGCCGCCGAGACGGAATATCTGCACCTCATTCCCCACGATGACCTTGTGCAGCCGGATTTTTTTGGGCGCCTAATCCCGGAGCTGGAACCTGCAGTTGGCTTTGCGTTGGCCTACTCGGCTTACAGTGTGGTTGGCGACACGGGTGAGCCATTAACCAGTAGTGATCTGCGCTGTCCACACCCGGTTGACGACGCAGGAACGGCTGTGCAGATTTCCTTGCAGGCTTTTTTGCGTGCGCAGGCGGAGATGCATACCATCTGTATGCCTGCAGTGCTGATGAAAACCAACAACCAGGCGCTGCCACTTGAATTTTCACCGGGCTACATCCAGTCGGGTGACGTAGTTTTTTACGCGCAGTTCGCGCCGCAATGTGAGCGGATTGTAGAAGTGCGCGCGCCACTGTGCCGGTACCGGCGCCACTTGGATAGTGTTACGTCCAAAAATCAGGCTGATCCTGCCGTTTTGCTTCGCGACATATGGAAGGGCATGGAAGCGGTGATGGATGTGCAGAAAGAACATGGCGGGGGAGGGTGGTTGTGGCGCCAACGCCAGCGATGCAGGTTGGCCGCCATTGCTCGGATGATGGCCGGGCAAACCCGGGCTGATTTCCCCACGGAGCGCTTGAGGGAACTTTACCAAGCCGGTCGTGAAATGTCCGGGCCATTACACTGGGTGCTGGGAGGGTTAGCTGTGACACTGAGTTCTCGAAGGTTTAATCGGCTGGAAGCCTAATAATTTGCTTTTTTTTGGGTGGTTTTTTGGCAATCTCAGTCGTCTCGGCTCTTGCTTATCCAACAAGAAACCCAGTCTGTTATCGATGGCACGCTCGAAACGAAAAAATGAAAATAGGCCTGAGAAAGTTGAAGCTTCCGAGGGAATGGATTTGTCGGCAGATGATTCACAGTCTACTGAACAACAGACTTCAACAAACAGGCCCGGTTGGGCCGCAGCGGGTTTGGCTGCGTTGGTCCTTTTCTTCGTGCTGGCATTTCTTTTCCGGGAAAGCTTTTTGCCTGGCACAGTTCTTTTTGCCAATGATGCGCCGTTGGGCTTTATCAAGCACGTCTTTGAGAACGGCCGCGACGGTTGGGGTGGGTGGATAGACCATACCTGGGTGGGCTATGCCCAGCCGATGGGCGGACCTCGTTTCACCACGCTTTTTGCAGTGCTCTGTGCGGGATCCGATGGGCAGGGTGCAGTGAGTTTTGCCAATTATTACGCGCCCGCTTGCCTATGGGTTCTGGGCATGTGCGCGTGGATCTTTTTTCGTCAGCTGGGTTGCGGATCTGCAGTTTGCCTCCTCGGGGCCTTGGCGGCGGCCTTGAACGGCGCCTTCTTCACATACGCAACATGGGGTCTGCCAGTACGGGCTCTGGCGGCAGGCATGACTTTTCTGGCTCTGGCGGCATTGGCTAGTGGTGGTGGCAGGCGCTGGTGGCCCGCGGCGGTGTTGGCCGGTTTGGCTGTGGGACAAGGGGTGATGGAAGCCTACGATATTGGCGCGTTATTTAGTCTCTATGCAGCGGCCTATGCGGTGTTCATGGTTTTAAGTAGGGAAGGATGGTCACTGCTATCGTTGGGTCGCGGCGTCACGGTGGTGGGCGTGATGGCCATTATGGCTGGCCTAATGGCCTATCACTCCATAGCCAGCGTCCAGGAAACACAGACCAAAGGCATTGTGAACCGGGAGATGTCTGAGGAGGCAAAATGGGATTTTGCCACGCAATGGAGTCTGCCCAAGGGTGAAACCATGCGCATTGCCGTGCCGGGCTTGTATGGTTATCGAATGGACGGGCCCTCTGAGGAGCGCTACTGGGGTGGTGTGGGACGTACACCGGGTTGGGAGGAGCACAAGCAGGGGATGCCACATCATTCAGGCTATGGTGTGTACGCGGGTTTGCCGGTCTTGTTGGTGGCGTTTTGGTGCATAATAAATGCCTTCCGGCGTGATGGGCCCTACACGGTGCCGGAGCGTGGTTTCATCTATTTTACCGCCGTATTGGCGTTGATTTCGCTGGGCATGGCTTGGGGGCGTCACTCGTTTTTCTTCGAGCGGATCCATCCGCTGCCGTTCTTTAAGGACATTCGCAATCCGATTAAGTTCATGCAGCCTTTTAGCCTCTTGGTGGTAATTCTCTTTGGGCTTGGGTTACAGGGATTAACTCGCCTGTATCTGGAGGGGGCGAAGGAGCGGGTGCGTGAGGTCGGTGGCACGTTGAGGGATTGGGTGAATCCGGCGCGTGGTTTTGAGCAGGCATGGTTTTTGGTCTCGGTTTTGGGTTTTGTTGTCTTGACTGCCCTGGTGCTCACCTACACCGCCAGTGAGGGCGAGGTGGTAAAACATATTACACAAACCATTGGAATGGCAGGGGAGGCGGATGCGTTGGCTATGGCAAGCTTCAGTTTCGGCCAGGTTTTGTGGGCCTTATTTTTCCTTTTTCTGTCTCTGGTGTTGCTGGCCCTCGTCTCGATCGGATTCATACATCGAGGCAACGCTATTGTTTTGTGGGTGGCATTGGGTGTGCTGACGGTGGCCGATCTGGGTCGCGGGAATGCGCATTATATCAAGTATTGGAAACATGAGGCCAAATATCCGGAAAATAGTATCCTTAAATTCATTGGCAATCAGCCGGGGCGAGAGCGGATGGCTCTATTGCAAGGTCAGACTCTTCAAATTGAGATACCCACCACCAATGGGGCGGTTAAAGTCCCGTTGCCGTTGGACAGATATTTGGTTGATCAGGCCCTGCATCCGCAGCCTTTCGGGACCCAGGTTTTCACCAATGACAGGCAGAAGCAATTGGCCACTGGAATATACCGGGGTTTGATGCAATATCAAACGGTTGGGGGGCTGCAGATGTTCAAGCAGCAAATGAGGAATCTCATGACCAGCCAATCTCAGGGTGGAGATATGAGTGGCGTGATGCAGCAACTGCAATCGATGCCGGCTGGCCGCGAACTTCTGATGAGCGGTGGGGATCCCTTGGTGGGGCAGTATTTTGCCCAGAAATTACGAGAGCGCGACAGGCACCTACAAACCATGGATAATGCGAGGCAATTTGCCAGTATCTACAATGTGGAGTGGGCACAACACCAGATACCCTATCATAGCGTACCCATGTTGGATATCGTCATGGAACCGCGCCCTGCCTTGGCTGATCATGCATTTCGCACCAATTTGCAGCGAGCGGTAGCGAGTGACAATGCTGCTGCAATCAAGGAGGCAACTCGCCTGATTCTGCGCAAATGGGAATTAACCTCCACCCGTTATTTTCCTTGTTACAGTGGCAATGCGGATGTCAATACGGCCGCGCGTCAGCAATATGGCGTCAGGGGTTACACCAACGTGCTCAATTATCACCTTGATCCATCTCGCCGGCGATTTCATGCCATCAATACCTTTGGCTTGGAGACCGCTACCAATACGGCACCGGGGCAAACTTTGGCGCCATACGCTTCTGTCACCTATAAGGTGAGGGAAAATCAAGAGGGGCTTGGGCCAATTGCACTGGTGGAATTTGAGGGAGCCCTGCCGCGCGCAAAATTGTTTGCGGACTGGCAAGAGGGCGTGTCTGACGTGGAGGCGCTTGAGATTCTGGCCAGTGCCGGGTTTGATCCGCATCAGCGCGTAATCTTTCATGAGACGGGTTTGCCTGAACCCGATATGCCTGCTGGTACTATCAGTCTTGGTTCAGTTGAATTTGTTGCCAACCGCACCAAGTACATTGAGCTAAAAACACCGCCGACGGATATTAATGCGGTGCTGATGCTTAATGACCGTCACAATCCTGACTGGCAGGTGACGGTGGATGGCAAGCCTGCCCGGTTGCTTCGCGCCAATTTCTTGATGCGCGGTGTTTATCTTGAGCCTTCCAAGGAAGGGCACACGGTGATTTTCCGTTATCTGCCTCCCACTCAGCCATTAATGGTCAGCAGTGCTGCGGGCCTGGTCGGGCTGATTTTCGGGGTTATCGGGTTGTGCCGTCGCAAGGAGGATTAGGGGTCAAAGTCCGGTTGGGTGGTCTATGAATCCCCAAGGTAGCTTAAACTTCTTCGAAAGTTGCGCCGCCAGCGCTTTCACTCCAAAGGTTTCCGTGGCGTAGTGACCGCCGTAAAAGACGTTGATGCCGAGTTCCTCGGCTAGTGTGCCTGTCCAGTGGGGGCCTTCTCCGGTGATGAATGTGTCTATGCCTTCCGCTGCTGCCCGCGTCAGGCTCGAGCCCGCGCCGCCAGTGACGATGCCAATCTTCCTGCATTCACAGGGGCCGCTACTTAGCAGTACGGGCGGGGCGCCAAGGACAGTTTTTAATCGATTGGCAAGAACACTGCGGCGGATACGTGTGGTGATGCGCAGGCCGATAGGAGTGCCTTTCTCCTCAAAGAATGGCTTAGTCCGCGTGAATTTCAATGCCTTGCAGAGGCCGGCGTTGTTACCCATCCGCGGGTGAAGATCCAGCGGCAGGTGGGCGCTGTAGATGGCCATGTCATTCTCGATCAGTGCAGTGATCAGGTCGCGTTTCTTGCCGGTCCACGGATGTTGTGGGTTCCAGAAAAGACCGTGATGGACAATCATCAGGTTGGCTCCCATGTCGGCGGCTTTGCCGATGGTGGCGAGACTGGCATCCACGGCGGCAGCGATGCGATGGGCTTTGCCGCCATTTTCCACTTGTAGACCGTTGTGGGCGTCGTCGTAGTCCACGATTTCATTGATTCGCAGTTCGCGGTCGCAATATTTGACAATGGCTTGCAGGTCGACCTTTGGCATAGGCGAATGAAAACACATCTGGGGCTTCACGTAAATTTTTTCACACGCTGGTTGCAATCAGGGTCTCGCTTTTCCATGATGCCCCACCCCGAGATGAGTAAAGCCGCGAACAACGGAGCGTGGTCCATTGATGACGCGCGTAGTCTGTACAATGTCGATCGTTGGGGTGCGGGGTATTTTGGCATTAATGCGCGAGGTCACGTGGAGGTGAGCCCGTTGCGGGAGGAGGGGGCTTCTGTGGAAATCCAAGCCGTGCTTGCCGAGGCCCAAAAGCGTGGTCTGCGCTATCCGATGTTACTGCGGTTTCAGGACATCGTTCGCCATCGCGTAGCAGCGATCAACGGCGCTTTCAGGTGGGCGATCGATCGACATAATTACCGTGCGCGTTACCGTGGCGTGTTCCCGGTAAAGGTCAACCAGTTGCGTGAGGTGGTGGAGGAAATTGTCGATGCGGGAAAGAAATTTGATTTCGGACTGGAAGTGGGCAGCCGCCCGGAACTTTTTGCGGCTTTGGCAATGATGGATGATCCCGGCAGCCTGATTATCTGCAATGGGTATAAGGATGAGGGCTTCATACGCGTGGCACTGATGGGAAATCAATTGGGCAAGCAAGTGGTGTTGGTGGTGGAAAAACTTGAGGAGTTGCCAGCCATCATTCGTCTTGCGCGCGAAACGGGTGTGGAACCGATGATTGGCATGCGTCTTCGCTTGCTCAGCAAGTCGGCCGGCAAGTGGGCCGATAGTGGGGGCGAGGATGCCAAGTTTGGATTAACCACCACAGAATTAGTGGCGGCCACTGATTTACTGCGCAAGGAGAAGCTTTCGCACTGTTTTGGGTTGCTGCATTTCCATATTGGCTCCCAAGTGCCGGATATCCTTACCGTCAAGAAGGCGGTTCAGGAAGGTGCGCGTTTTTATGCCAAGCTGCGCAAGTTGGATTTTCCCATAGAGTATCTTGATGTGGGAGGTGGCTTGGCGGTGGATTATGACGGCAGTCGGGCCGCCTTTGAAAGCAGCACCAACTACACGTTGCGCGAATATACCGACGGAGTGGTGGGTACTATTGGTGAGGTGTGTGATGTGGAGGAAGTGGAGCATCCGGATATTATCAGCGAAAGCGGTCGTGCTATTGTCGCGCACCACAGTGTGCTGGTAATGGAGGCTTTTGGCGCCATTGACAAGAAGGTAAAGGCGCGCTTCAAGTATGGAGACGACGAACATCCGTTGGTGCAGCAATTGCTGAAGATTCGTCGTAATTTTACCCGTCGCAACAATAAGCTGGCTGCCTATCACGCCGCGCAGAACTGCAAGGCAGACGCCCATGATATGTTTACGCTTGGGGTTCTGGAGCTGGATGCAAAAGCCAAGGTGGAAACATTGTATTGGGAAATCTGCTGCAAGGTGGTCGAGCACTTTCGTGGACACGATCATGTTCCCGAGGAGATTGTGGAGTTGGGGCACAGTATGGGCGACCAGTACGTATGCAACTTTAGCGTGTTTCAGAGTCTACAGGATCACTGGGCGTTAAATCAGCTTTTTCCCATCATGCCGTTGGGCCGGTTGGATGAACGACCCACGCGCGAGGTCACGCTGGCGGATATCACCTGCGACTCTGATGGTGCGGTCAAGAAGTTCATTGATCTTGAGGATGTGCGTGACACGTTGCCGCTGCATTCGTTGCGCAGAAACGGCAGGGGGCTGGAGTCTTATCCGCTCGGCATTTTCCTTACCGGGGCCTATCAGGACATCATGGGCGACATGCACAACCTCTTTGGCAGTGTCAACGAAGTGCATGTCTTTCTCGACCCCGATGAGGCTTCGGGTTATTACGTGGAGGAGGTTATTCGTGGCCATACGGTTGTGGAATCGCTCAACACAGTGCAGTATGATGAAAAGCAGCTTAAACGCTGGATGAAACAGCAGGTTGATGCTGCCATCAAGTCCGACCGGCTCAAGCCCAGTCAGGCCATGCGGTTGCTGGATGACTACGAGCGTGGTCTGCGCGATTACACTTATCTTTCGGTCTGACGTAGCCTGCCATGAACCCCGCCCCGTCCACCGAGCTGCGTCCGTTGCTGCGCGGTCTCAATGCGCTGCTGGTGGGCCTGCCACTGGCGTTGCTGGTGTGTGTGCCAGGCGCGGTGGGTGACTGGATCCGGTTGTTTGTCATTGTGTTGCTCGAAGGCAATGCGCTTCCGGGAATGTGGGTGCTGGCCCTGTTGCCGTCCCTTTTTTCCATCGGGCTATTGGTTGTCGCCGTGTGGCAGCTTGGGCAATTCCGAGCCGGCGAGAAGGAATGGCAGTCTGATCTCTACCATTCCCGGCTATTTGTTCTGGTGTGCCTGGGTTTGTCGCCTTTTCTGCAGTGGGCGGAGGTGGAGTCGGGTATCCCATCCGGAGGCATGTTTGTTTTTCGCTTAAATGTAATTTTGTTCACCTTAGTGGCGTTTGTTTTTCTCCTTCACCTCAATCTCCTTTTGCGTCGCCTGGCCACGCTGTTACCCAACGAGGTTTTACAGGCCGACACCCGGATTTTTGCCAAGCTTAACCCTATGCTACTCCTGCTCGTGCTTGCAGTCGTGGGGATTTATTTTTTGGCCTCCATGCTTGGGCCTGTCAATCAGCGCTTCAGGCAGATTATGGAAGCGATTGACGCACAGTCGGGTAGGTTATTGATCCTGCTGGTGCTGCCATCCCTGGCCACCACGCTGAGCATGATCTGGAAATCCCGTCAAACTGCCTTGCGAATGATTTTTGAGCCGGAAATTATCAGCGAGCCACCTCCATCTCCTTTGGGGGTTGAAGAGAAAACAAGTGAGGCAGGGGAGGAACCTGTCAGTTCACCAGCTGATACCAGTTATCCCGCTGACGCGGCTCGTAGCCCAGATCGCGAATGATCCGCTGCATGTCGATCACGTTCATGCAGTAGGCAGCGCCGGCCTGTGAGACAACGTTCTCCTCAATCATGATACTACCCAGGTCATTCGCCCCGTGCCGCAGCGCTACCTGACCGATCTCGCGTCCCTGCGTCACCCATGAGCTCTGGATATTCTCCACGTTGTCGAGATAGATGCGCGACAACGCCAGCATGCGTAGGTACTCGTGCGGGCCAACCGTGGGCGCGTTCAACCGCGTATTCTTAGCCTGGAACGTCCATGCGATGAACGCCGTAAAACCACCCGTTTCATCCTGCTGAGTACGTACACGCTCAAAATGCTCAATACGTTCCTCAATTGTCTCCACGTGCCCGAACATCATCGTTGCGGTTGTCGCCAGGCCCTGATGGTGGGCAATCGTCATCACCTCTAGCCAATCATCACTCATTGCCTTTAAGGGAGAGATTTCCTTTCGCACGCGGTCCACCAGAATTTCTCCGCCGCCACCGGGGATCGATCCCAGTCCCGCCGCACGGAAATCTTGAATGATCTCCTCCATCGGCTCATCAAACACTTCACGGAAATGCACAAATTCGCTGGGGGAAAAACCGTGGATGTTGATCGCGGGAAACTTTTCGTGAATGTGCGAAAGCAAATCCAGATACCACCGCTTGGAAAGCTTTGGGTGATGTCCGCCCTGCAGGAGAATTTGGGTGCCGCCCAAGGCAAGTGTCTCTTCGATTTTTCGGTCCATCTCCTCATGAGTGATCACATGCGCGTCATCCGCCTTCTCGCTTCGCCAAAACGCGCAGAATTTGCAGTACACATTGCAGATGTTGGTATAGTTGATGTTGCGATCCACACTGTAGGTCACGATTTCATTGCCGTGTCCTTTATACGCCTCTGCCTTGGCCAGTTCCCGCCGCCGATCCGCCAATCCGCCCAATGTCTCCAGTGGCAGTCCATAAAGCCGAAGCGCTTCCTCCGCAGAAATGCGTTCGCCTTCCCATGCCTTTTGCATTAGGGCGTTTGTGGATGGATCATAGATCACGCGGGCAATTTAGGCTCTGGGTGCATTTGCGGCAAGGAGGGGCTCACCCTTTCCGCAATCTCAGCGTTTACCGAAGAATCCGGCTATGGTGCAGCGCATCTAGAGCCTATGAGACAAGCAATAGGTTGCGTTGTCCGGGGTAGTCTTCTTTATGGAGTGGCAGTGGTGGTTGCGCCGGAATGATTAAGTTTCTGACTTTGGGCTCTTAATTCTTCCAAGCGAATCCGTGTTTCCAGCTTCTGTTCGTAACCTCCACTCATGCGCTGGGCGGCTGCGATCCCTGGTTTTCCAATTATTTTCGCGATATTATCCCTCGCTTGAGCGGCCTGCGGATGCCCTTGGGCAGCTGCCAAGTTCCACCACTTGTAGGCCTGTGTCCGGTCAATTGGTGTGCCGGAGCCCGTGGCATAGCAGATCGCCAAGTTGAACATCGCTGGTGCGTAGACAGCTTCTTCAGCTGATTTTTTGAAGTGCCTAAAGGCGGATTTAAAATCCAGTGGCACCCCGGCTCCATGAGCATAAAAGACGCCCAAATTATAGGTTGCCTTATAGTCGCCCTTTCGGGCGTGTTTCTTGATGCTGGCAATATGCTTTCGCAACGCTTTTTGGGCAAGCTGTGGGTCAATTTGCCTTGGTTGAAGAGGCTTGGGAGGAACAGGGTGATTGGGTGTGGCGTAGGGATTGTTAAAATAGCTGGAGGGCATTCCCGGCCGCACACTGTTTGGAGGCGCTTGTCCTTGCGCGTTCATATCCGCCGTGCTCAACGTGATCAAAAGGCATGCCAATCCAGTCACGAGAATAGTTTGAGGTGGAGAAAAAGTTTTCATGCTTACTGTAAGCTAGCACATGAATCTAGGATTGCAACTAGTCGAAACTGATTGTTTGCCGTGATCTGCACCCCATTGGGCACTGACGGTGCTGTGCCTAAACAAATGTTGGATCAGAAATATTTTGATCCTGATGCTTTTTGAGGAGCTCAATGAATCTGGCCAATCCGGTTTTTTCCTCATCCTCCAACTCATAGTGGATATGGCTGCCAAGGTAGGCGCGGCGGAAGTCAGAATCGTATTCAGGGTGATCGCAGATCGTCTGCTCTAGTCGCGCTAGGCCGTCGACTTTTGCGGCACGGAGTTTTTCACGCAGGGCATCATCGTGATGGCCGCGGCGCAGGGCCCAAACGGCATAGACGAAAGGCAGGTGAGTGAGTTCATGCCATGCAGTGCCGAGGTCCCAGATGGCATGGTCGTGTGGTGCATGCACAAAATTGATTCCGGGGTTTCCGATGAGGAGAACATTCTGGAGCAGGGCAGCCCGGGAGTAATCGGAAAGGGGTTCGAACTTTGGGTATAGCCCACGCTCAGCAAGAAGGACGCGCAGGAGGTTTACGCTGGTGAGACTGGCAGAGTCACTGTGGATGACCTCGATTTCCTCCAGTGGCTGGCGATGTGCGAGGAATACGCTCTTGACTGCACCTCGCGAGGCGATGGCCGCGCCATCAAGAATGTCATAGCCCTCATGGAAGAGTATCTCCGTGATGCTGACAAGCGCGGCATCCAGCTCACCAGTCCTCAGCATATCGGCCAGCTTGGAAGGGACCACAAAGAGAGTTTCATCCTCAATGCCACAAGTGAGCGGAACGGAGTTGAGGTAGGGGACCGAGCCGATGCGTTTACTCATGCGGTGGCGAGATTGTCCTTTAGTATATTAACGGGCACGGATTGGCCGGTTGAATCGGCTGAGCCGGTCCATTCCTTGATCGGCTCATAAAAGCTGTTGCGCTGGACGGGCACTCGGCCGGCTTCGCGGATGGCCTTCACCATCGTGGCTTCGGTCTGTGCCTGCGGGCCACCGCCGCCGGCCATGTGGAAAATGTGTTCCTCCTCGATGGTGCCGTGCAGATCGTCGGCACCGTAGCTCAGCGCCACTTGTGCCAGCGGCAGGCCGAGGCCCACCCAGTAGGCGGTGAGATGGTCGATGTTGTCCAGATAAACCCGGCTGATGGCGATGGTGCGCAGGATGTCGAAACCAGTCGGCGGATGGTCAACAGGCACGGCATTGTTTTCCGGATGGTAGGGCAGAGGGATAAAACCCGTGAAGCCGCCGGTCTCATCCTGCAGCGCACGCAGCCGGCACAGGTGATCGACGCGGTCGGGCAAGCTCTCGACGTGAC
>PVBE011688677.1_pt1 | contig 16566 bp, 18 predicted proteins | sample 1631181 | NCBI WGS metagenome assembly PVBE01 (sample SAMN08397723, study PRJNA350692) | Marine metagenome, whole genome shotgun sequencing project. | isolation source: water | place: Pacific Ocean | collected 2012-04
CAATTGCGAATGGGCAATCCCACGGATGTCGTAGGCTTTGAATGTCTCAAGTGCCCATTCACTCATGGCCGTTCGACAGGGGCTTTGTTCAAAGTCGCTGCGATTGGATGGTTGCACAAAATACACATTTTTCTTAAGAAATCCACTGTAATTATTGATAAAAAGTGTGACTAAAGGCCAATAGGAGGTTTAATTAACAACTTGTTAATATGAAGGGGTATGGGCGAAGAACGAGCACTTAGTGACCGACACACGATTCCCGTCAGTGTTGCTTTACGACGAGTTGATTTGGAGAGAATTTCTTTCCACACACGCAATATATCTAGAAGTGCATTCATTCGTCGAGCGATTGCAAATGAACTTGCGATGCTTGAGGGTTCGAAAAAATTAATCCACTTCGATGCGGCTGGATTTTTGAATCACCATTGGTTTGAAAATGGGTTGGTTAGCATGAGTGGGCCGAGAAATAGCAATTCTAAGGCTCTCCCAAACAGTGCGATGTCTTGGTCCAGCACTCTTGATCGAATGTACGGATGCATGACCAGTTTAACCCTCGATTCACCAGCAAAGGATCACATTCCTGCAGATATTATGAATTGGCTCGAACGCTATATGAAACCACTTGAAGAAGAGTTGGAATTACTGAATGATGAGGATGCTCAAAACTTTGTCAATATTGCATTGAATCGCTACCGTGAACTTGCCAGAAAATATGGTGCGTATTAATTACTCGAGATTTTCACCTTTCGAACGCATTGTCATGACATAGATGACAATCAACGTCACAAGGTCGATTCCGAGAATGATGTAAACGATAATTCTCCAATCTGGAAATGAATTCCATATCCACACACCTGCCACACATTCGGTGAGGAAAATACCCAACAATATTGGCAACAATAGCGGCCAGGTTAGGATGCCTGGTGGCCGTTCCTCAAGGTAGGGGGATCCTGGCATCAATCAAGCCTCTTCATGGGCTTGAACAACGATTTCAATCGCAGCACCACGCGGTAATTTAGCCGCTTCAAATGCTGCACGTGCGGGTGGGATTTCAACATCGGCCAACCATGAACCGTAGACTTCATTCATGGCTGAAAAATCATTGATGTCATCAAGCAAAACTTGTGCAAAGGTCACTTGATGTTTGGTGACGCCAGCTGCTGCCAATAGCGCGTCGATTTTGTCCAAACTCGCTTGTGTTTGTTCAGTGATTCCGCCGGCTTCAGGAGCAATTTGCCCTGCCAACCAAATGACTCCGCCAGCTTTCACACCAGGGCTGTATGGTCCAAACACAGTTCCGCCCGTATCGATTCGCTCTTTCGCCATAACCTGCGCTTGCACTGATGGAACATGAGCGTTCGGTTCATTCACTCCCGACTTATCGCGAGGGTATGCGCACCTGTTGGGTCATAGATCACCCTGCGCATTTCCAACTGTTTCGGCAATGGTTCAGTGGTGACGACATCCTAGTGGTCACTGAGAGGCAGGAACTAGATGCGATGATTGCGGTGGGTTTCGACCAGCCAATATTACGCGTTCCTCGTATTATGGGTTCGTTCCTACAGAAGGTTGGTCGTGGTCGCCGCCGACAAAAGGCAGTTCGCAAATTTCTGAAAATGAACCCTGTCGGACGAATCATATCCAAAGGGGCTCCATTCGAATTGCGAGCAGCCAAAGGTTTGGTTGCCGAGCGTTGGTACCTCACCGATACGGAAGTCAATACAGCCGCACACAAATTGGCCAAGGCCACCCACATCCTGTTGCCTGAGTCGTGGGAAGGCTCGCTCGAAGCCACACACACTTATCCTGGCATCCTTCCGCAGGCTTACGTGCCGTTGAATACAGATGCTTGGGAGAGTGCAAAGGGACAAGTTCAGAGTGAAATTGGGATTTCACAAGATGATTTGGTCGTTTTCCATCGTAAATTGACAGGTGATGGCATCCATGATTCCCATGAAATCGTCAATTACGAACAAACAATTCGTAAAATGGAGGTTCATTTCGTCGAGAACAAGGAATCTGCTGCAGCGATGGATGGCTCGGCGTGGGAATTGCCAATTCAGGCCACATTGTTCGATGGTGTACTGACCGGAAGTACAACCCTCGCCGCTGAGGCCGTTGTGCAGGGTGTTCCAACTCTGCTCATCTCGAAAGCGAAGCGAGGATTCCTCACCTATCTTTCAGATCAGCCACATTTCTTCCATTGGAATGAGGATGACCTTTTCGATGGTCGTTTTTCACAGATGACAAAAGATTGGATGAATCATATGCGGGAGTCTCGTACATCTGAACGGAGCCCAGTCATTGACAATACCAAAGAAGCGCTCATCGAACTATTCGGCCAACCAATCGCGTAGGATGTCCATGTGGTCTCCAGCGATGGGAAGTTCACCATCTAGGACCAATTCGATGGGCCAAAAGCGGGCATCTGCGGCATCATCGCCTCCTACAGGTTCACCGTCTGCCTCAATCAGATAGACGATGCTGACAATGTGCTTGCGAGGGTCTCGGTTCGGGTCACCTTTAGCATCTAGTAAGCCTACAATTTCACCAACCAGTCCAGTTTCTTCTTGCAATTCACGGAGAACTGCATCGCGTGGATCTTCGCCGTAATCGACGAAGCCACCCGGTAGAGCCCATGCACCTTTCCATGGTTCATTTCCACGTTGGATGAGTAGAACCTCATCACCTCGACGAACAGCAGCATCCACCGCAAGTGCAGGGTTGCGATATTCCATGCAATTACTCTCCATAGCGACGCTTGCGTTGTTGGTAAGCCTCTATTGCTTCAAGGAAATCATTTCGTGAGAATGATGGCCAATAGACATCAGTGAAGTAATACTCTGCGTAGGCAGATTGCCACAATAAGAAATTGCTAATTCGCTCTTCACCCGATGTGCGAATGACCAAATCTGGGTCTGGCATATCGCCAGTCCACAATCGTTTGCTGATTTCTTTTTCATTGATGGAATCCAAATCAATATTGCCTTCAGCATGGTCTAAAGCGATGGCTCGTACAGCTTCGATAATCTCCTCTCTACTTCCATATGCCAAACAAACAGTAAACACGAAATTGTCATGTTCAGCAGTAGCCTGCTCAGCATTTTCTATGGCAGTAAGAACACGTTCTGGAAGCAAATCTTTGCGTCCGGCAACTTGGACCTTGACTTTGTTTTCCAGAATTCTTTCATCTGTTGAGAGGTCATTCAAACCTTCAACGTAAAGGTCGAAAAGGGTATCCAATTCCTCAGGTTTTCTACTGGTGATGTTCTCTGTACTGAGAGCATACACTGTGAGATAGGGGACGCCAATTTCCAGTATCCAATCCATCACGTCCTCGAGTTTTTCTTTACCAGCCCGATGTCCTAGAGTTGCAGCCAATCCTGAATCTACAGCAAATCGGCGATTACCATCCATGATGATGGAAATATGTTGAGGGAGTTTTCGACTCAAGACACGAGTCTGCAATCTCCGGGCTCGAACACGATCGGTCCGAGAAACAACACTCCATGCGTAACGAGAGTTGACAATCCATCTTGCAGGGGCTCGGATGATTCGCCACTTTAGCAGCCAATGGGCTGTTCGGTCAAGTACGCGGCCTAGCCAACCCATGCCCTGTCGAATACGCCTTACCTCTTGATGCAATCGGGTGCCTTGATAGCGTGAACCACGTGGCCATTGCATGCGCCGCGAGGTTGTCTACATCCTCACCATCGGCATTGGATTGTGGGTAGACCAGAATGGAACGGAATGGGCCATTAAGGGCGAATATCTAGTGGATATTGCTTGTTGGCTTCTGTTTGCAGCCATCTTCACTCGTGGGGATAGAATCGAACGAATCGAGATGCTAACGGTATTGGCCTTTGCAACTCCAATGGAGTTGTTCTTCACTGAAGTCTGGCATCTTTACGAATATCGTGAGGGCCTAATGCCATTATTCGTCCCCGCTGGACATTGGTTTCTCTTTGATTTAGGTCGTCGTTTTTCTCATCATTTACCACAAAAATGGGCATGGCCATCGATTACACCTTTCATTCCATTATCACTGTATTTTGCCTATCAAGGTCTAGACACATCTGGCCTTTTCTTGTTGATTGCTTTACTTGGATTCATGCAATGGGGCCCTGAGCGACGATTGTATGCAACCATGGCTTGGTTGGCTTTGGCCATGGAATTGTGGGGCACACATTTGGGCAATTGGGCATGGTACTCTGATGTGGCTTGGACGCCTTTGACTGCCCTGAATCCACCGTTACTATGTGGTGTAGTTTATGCGTTGGGGGACTTATTGGTCAACGTCACAGTCAATCGATTTACTCAAACACAATCGACGGTTGATCCCCCAGTTCATTGAGAGTGCTTTGACTGGCATTGACCACGATTACTTCTCCGGCGTAAGGCCATGTTTTCAAGTCGTGACTCGAATTTCCAGCGTAGGCAAATTGTCCCTTTCCATAACGCTCTGCGAGTGCCTTTCCTTTTGCTTCCATACGCAAGTTGGTGACACCATCACTACCCATGACATCATCGAAAATTCCTACGTAATCAGCAATTTTACGAGCCACTGAAATTTCAGATGCTGTGCACAAAATCACTTCACGACCACTGGCTTTCTCTTCCTTCAACCAAGCGAGGAAGGGTTCGTTATACTCCAGTTCAGCAGGGTCAAATTTGAGCTTACGTCCGAGGATTTGTTTCCACCTTGCTCTTTGCTTGGTCAGTTCGAGATAGAACATCCAAGGAATCAACCAAAATCTAGGGAGAACTACTCTGCGGAAGGTTACCCGCGACATATCTGTGAAAATCAACGTTCCATCAAGGTCGACAGCCAATGGCAGTTTTGTTGCTTCTCCCATGGCGCCTGTGGCGCAACTGGACCACTTTCAATCTGTCCTTTGCTTCGGAGAGTATTGATGTGGATGCGACCTTTGGGCCAAACGTGGACATCGAATCTGAGGAATGGTATCCATCTGTTGCAGTGAATTCTGTAACAGACGCCATCATGGAATCTCCAACTGGATTTACGGCCCATATTCTCCATGTTCGTTGGGCCAGTTTGCCGATGCTTCTGCCGGATGGAGATTTGGATTCAGATGAATGGTGGCGTTCGATTTCCTCCACCTGGGGGAAATGGGTCGAAGGTAAACCCCTTTCCGTCACTCCAAACAGTGTCGGATGGCTGGTTGATTTTGAGAATCATGAAGCACAGGTATTGCCTTTGGATGAAGACGGACATGGCAAACGTTTGGCCAATTTGGATTGTGCCGAATTGCATTCGGCCATCGGTGGATTGCAAGTAGATGGAAGAGATGTAATTTTGGTGTTCAATAAAGTTGAATTCAAACCAATGCCAATGGATGAAAAGCATCTCCAAATGGGTGGTGAGGCATTGGGTAGATTCCACACAATATGTGGGCGAAATTTGGCCACACCCAATGATGAACGAGCTTGGAACAAACGCCTCGATGTATTGGAGCCTCGTACCCGCTCTGCAACAAAATGGAGAGCACCCCATTCTGCCGACACACAAGGCACGATTACCCATCGAAACTTTAGTTTGGAGAATTGCTATTTGTTTGATGATAAAATCATCATTGCTGGTTGCGTTGGTGGAATCAATAACGCCCTTCTTCCGGAAACTTCTCCTTCGCCTGCACTGAGGGATGTTGCTTCCGCAGTCGCCGGTTTATCAGGTGAATTAAAACGAAATTTTTGCCAAGGATGGGTATCTACCACACCTACTCATTGGGCATCTCACAAGGCACTAGATAGCCATCGTGGAGGCCTCATAATTTGGGAATATGAACAGCACCTAGAGCAACGACTGTTCCATCAAGCATGGGGTCAAAAAGAACCAGTTCATATCACTCAATTCCTAGCCTCAGTTTCAAGTATTCAGAATGGAATGTATCGTGCACGAACAATTGCTGCTGGGGCATTGGTCTGCACCTTTGTTCCACTATTGTTTATTCTTTATTGGATATTTTATCCCGGTTCAGCCAATCCTTCCGGCTGGTTATTGGGTGGAATTGCGAGTATGGGTATCCTTGGATGGGCCCTAGAGAAGGTCTACCGGAATGTTGCTCCTAAACCCTGGTGAAAACACCATCATCATAGGCATAGGTGCGAGGAACTCCAGTAGGGATTTCAAGGCTCAGAACTTCATCCTTGGATAGTCCTTCAATTTCCATAACGATACTCCGGAGACTGTTTCCATGGGCGGCCACAAGCACAGTTTTTCCAGATTGTAAATCAGGCATGATCGCTTCTCCCAGATAGGGTAATGTTCGTTGTGCACACATTTCCAGACTCTCTCCCTCAGGGGGAGGCACATCGTAAGAGCGCCTCCAGATATGGACTTGTTCAGCACCGTATTTGGCTCGAGTTTCATCTTTGTCAAGGCCTTGCAGTGCCCCATAGTGGCGCTCATTTAGACGAAAATCTCGATGGGTAGGTGTGTCTTTAGAAACGCGATTGTGTTTCATGACGATGGCTGCTGTTCGTTGTGCACGAATCAAATCACTTGTATGGACCACATCGATTTGGATTTCTGCCAAATCTTCACCGGCTTTGGCAGCCTCAGTTTCACCTATCTCTGAAAGTTCAACATCAGTCCAACCTGTGAATTTGTTCGCTGCATTCCAGACAGACTGTCCGTGCCTCAGCAGAATCAGTGTGGCCACAATCTTCCCTCAATTGGATGTTCGTTGATTGCGAACACGTGGTTCGTAGAATTCAATGCTATTTTCCTTGGCCAATCGAGCAACGTTGAGGAGGAATGATTGGCGAGCATCTCTCTCGTCTGCACCACCTTTTACATCCCAGTAAATATTGCAAGATACTTCGATTGAATCCTTGGCTATGGATGAAACTTTGGCCCATGAAGCATCTTCTTTCATTGTGTTCTCATCATTTCGAATCAAATCCTCAACACCATTTGCGAAGTTCTGTACGGCATCAGGATCACTGTCCAAATCTAGAGAGATGACTGGTTGGAAGCGACGCCATCGGCGTTTGCCAAAATTTTCGATGGGTTTGCTTGTTAGGTTTGCATTGGGGATTGACACGATTGTATCCAAACTTGTTCGCAATAATGTGGTTCTCAAACTGATGTTGATGACTTCACCTTCTGCTCCGCTAACCATTACCCAATCTCCGACACGGAATGGCCTGTCGAGTAGGACAGTGACTGCTCCGAATATATTGGCGATACTATCCTTTGCAGCGAGTGCTAATGCAAGCCCAGTGATTCCGAGTCCAGCCACCATCGTGGTCAAATCAAAGCTTAACGCATCTGCGATGAATATAGACCCAAATACAACAATCGTGACTCTCAAGACACTTTCTACAGCCCCAATGAGTGTTTTCTCCGCCCCATCCAGTTCATCATCATCGTCCCAGTATTCGACGACTGCCTGAACAATGACTGTCAATCTAAGCGCCCACATGATGATTGCAATCAACATGACAACTTGGGCAACTGAAGGCAACCAGAACGCAACAATCGATGGCATCATTGTGATATCACTTTCAACCAGTGATAGGCTGCAACGCCATAGTATTCCAGCACCTATTGCTGTACCTAGTGCTTTACTTGACCCATGCAAGGCCATTTCTGCAACCTGACTTTTTTCGCAAAGAGAATTGAACAAATTTGGAAAAGTCTTGACTGAAATAAATCTGAAAATAGATACAAGAATTACCAATCCAAATATCACACCAAGCGTGCCTTGGTTGAATCCAAGAACCTCATTTTCCCAATTTGGGACCAGCTTCACAATGTTGTCCATATTGTTCGCGAATCAGCAATAGGGGTTCATCATTTCCCTTGTCTATCTTCTTGGAACCGTCCCCTAAAGGGACGATTCCGTTCTGGACTAGGCAGCGGTCCATTCAAAGGGAGAACGTGTGTCGACGATTTGGTCGCCATGTCATCTCGCCGATTTTCAGCACTACTTGGCGTCCTATGTATGCTTATTCCGATGCTAATCGGTAGTATTAGCATGAATTCACAGGACCCTCCCTCTGAGGGACTTGAGCCTGAAGATATCTGGAGTGAAGATTATGCCAATGAAATTTATCCTTGGGGTGGAAATGACCGCATTCAATTCAAAGAGTATCATGATTATTTCACCATGCGAGACCGCATGATGCAATTGGAAGAAGAAAATTATGGCATCATGTCTTTCCATGAAGGATTGAATGGGGGACTCAATGACCGTAATCAAGAAACAAATTCAGATTATTACGAGGGTTGGCACTACAAACACCCCTCGCCCTGGATGAAGATAACTGGAGGCGGTGAAGAACTCGAAGGAGTTGATGGTGGAGATTGCAATGACTTCGTGGGAGATTGCGGCAATTACCCTGACATACCTGACATCCAACTTGTTGGCAATCATCATGCTCGAGAGTGGATGTCCTACGAAGTTCCGATGTTCTTCCTTGAAACGGTTGCTCATTACTATGGTACAGCCGGAATTGACAATGATGGTGACGGCCTGATTGATGAAGACACGTGGGGTGATTCAGATGGAGATGGCCAACTTGACGATGATGGCGATTGCCTTTCCTTGGCACCAACCTTCCAAGATTCCAACGGCGATGGTGAGGCTTGTGGACCAGGTGACCTCGGTGTCGATGAAGACTTCCCAGAACAACAGATTACCGATCTTGTCAATACTCGCGAAATTTACCTAATTCCCATGCTCAACGTTGACGGCAATCGATACGACCGTGAAGTATTCATGCCCGAAAACTGCGGTTCTGATGAAGCGTGGGATTGCAACACTGCTGGTTGGAGAAAGAATCTGCGCTGCAATCGTGCCGAGTGTGAGACTCCACTTCCAGATGTAACTCAGGATGTTGACGCGGGATGCGACGGGGTCGACCTCAATCGTAACTACCAGTTCGAATGGGGTGCACCTCTCGGTGCAACTGGTCCGCTGGTCCCTGGGGTTTGCTATGCAGGGGTCAACAATGATGTCTACAACGGCCCACCCAACGAGAATGATGATGATGGAGATTGTCCCGAAAAAGGATACGTTGCCGCCCTTTGCATCAACGAAGACCATGTCGATGGTCGTGACGACGATGCAGACGGCGAGATTGATGAAGATTGGTGGGGAGGAAATACTGAGCCCGAGACTCGCTTCATTCAGGACCTCACCGAGATGAATGATGATGATGGCGACGGCTCATCTGACTTCAAGGCCACACTGACATGGCACGCTTATTCCAATCTAGTTCTCTATCCATGGGGACATTGCACTGATTGTGAGACTACAGATCATGAACAACTCGTCTATCATGGTAACGTGATGGCTGAAATGACAACGTACGAAAATATGCAGAGCAGTGACCTTTACCCAACGACGGGTGATTACTGTGACTGGCAGTATGGAGTACACGAATCATACTGTTACACCATCGAGATTGGTGGGGGTCAGGATGGATTCCACCCAACCCCTGACCGAATCGACCACATTGCAGTCCGTAATTTGGGTGTCCCATTCTACATGATTGAAATTGCAGACAATCCTAGAGAGCGCGCCGATATTGGAATCAACGAGGTGGAAAAGAGTCAATGGATTGTCAGTGCGGAAAACCTGGTCATCCCGAATGGAGGTCCAATTCCCATTACCATGTGTATCGATCCATTTTTCCCTTACACCAATGATGAAAACTACAGCCATGTCATGTGGAGAACGGTCGAACCAACTCGTCAACAAAGTGATTTTGGGGCGAAGGAATGGGTCGAAGAAGATTGGAAAATGACAGGGTTCGAAGAAACCGAAGAAAATTGTTCATTAAACAACAATCACACGGGCGGGATGCTCATCGTAGCAAACGTTCCAGTTCCAGATGATTTCAGTGGTAAATTACACTACAAATCGATGCTTGGGACACGCTCAGGAACCTTCCCATTCTCATATCCTAATCCAGATATTTATCCAGGTTACGAAGAAATCAATGTCGCGTATCGGGCACCATATGGTAATGCAATCATGGCATTCCTTCTGTTCTGTATTGTGGCTGGAACCGTTTGGGGTAGCCTAGGGAGTGCCATCTTGTTGATGAATGCATCCAGCAGTGAAGATGACATTGTGATGGCCGAAGCTCTAGATTGAGGTGTAATCATGGGACAAAGCGATGAGTTCTCCTCCCGTTGGGGATTGATTTTCGCAACCATTGGTGCAGCTATTGGAACTGGAAACATCTGGCGCTTTCCCCGTATGGTAGGCGCCAACGGTGGGGGAACATTCCTGATTCCCTGGCTGTTTTTCCTTTTCGTTTGGTCGATACCTCTAGTGATTGCTGAATTCGCTCTGGGGAAGAGAAGCCGAACTGGTACCGTTGGAACTTTCCGAATATTCGGTGGTAAGAAACTCGCTTGGATGGGAATGTGGACCGCATGGATTTCAACCGCGATTGGATTCTATTACGCGGTCGTAGCCGGGTGGTGTATGAATTACTTCCAACTCGGATTCCGAGGAAAACTAACCGAAGGCATCGATACGGTTGAGGTTTGGAATAATTTCCTGATGTCGACTGAACTTGTGATTCTCTTCCAAGTGCTGGTCATTGTCATCACGCTCACTGCGATTTGGGGCGGTGCCAAGATGATTGAGAAAGCAAATACATTCATGATGATTAGTTTGTTTGTGCTTCTATTCCTCGCACTTTTCCTTGCACTTTGGATGGATGCGTCCGATGGTTCTATGGATGGTGCTATGTTCATGTTCAGTGTTGATTTTGAGATTTTGATGCAACCAGAAACATGGATCAATGGATTGTCTCAATCGGCTTGGTCTTGTTCGGCAGGTATGGGTATGGCCATCACATACGCCGTTTACATGAAGAAGGACGAGGATACCACGCTCAATGCCTTCACCATGGGTTTGGCCAACAATAGCATTTCTATCATTGCGGGACTCACTGTGCTCAGTGCAATTTTTGCTGTACAGGATGACCCATTGGCCACTGTGACCGGTGGTTCGAGCGCCATTACTTTCCTCGCACTTCCAGAAGTGTTTGCACAGGCACCGGGCGGTTCCATTACGCAGTGGATTATGATGTGGGCTTTCTTCCTTGCACTGACATTCGCAGCCCTAACCAGTATGATTTCGACCGTAGAGCTTTGTGTTCGAAACTTTGTCGACCATGGCTTTGAACGGAACAAGGCCGTTGGTATCACTGGAGGGGCATTATTGGTCTTTGGACTCCCTTCGACATTCCTTTGGATTCGCCTGAGTGATGATGGTGTTCGTTTCCCTGAATTCTTGGAAGTACAAGATCATATTTGGGGCTATGGATTGATGTTCAGTGGCCTGTTCATCGCATACATTATTTGGAAATTCGGCTACAAAATTTGGCGTGAGAAAGTGGATGCTGGTCAAGCAGGTGCCGGACTCATGGGTTACATTAGACACGGTGTGCCTGCATTTAGAGACGAATTCATCAATACTGGCGACAACGACGTTTGGATTGGTCGCTGGTGGGATTTCCTCATGTTCATCGCCTTCCCTGTATTATTCACCGTTCTAATCGTCTCTTACTTCAGTGACATGATTGCGAACACACCAGATGTATGGAATCCAACCAATCCACACGGGCTAACGATTATTCTCCTATTCTGGGGGGTCGTGGCTGGAATCTTCATTGGATTCAATCACGTTTTGGTTGCTCGTCCATTGTACAGAAACGTTCCAGAGGGTGCAGGTGCTGGTGCAGACATCTCGATGTTGCCGGGTGGAGATGACGAACTCATCGGCGTTGTCGGTGATGTGATACCCGGCTGGGAGCACCTCTCATCTTCCGAAGACCTGATGGACGCGGAACTATCCTAGCCCCTTCGTGGAAGCAGAGGACCGGGGCCGTGAGCCCGCTCGTTGGTGTATGCACTGGACGGAAGTCGGTGTGTTTGACGACAACGCTGCAGCCTTTGGGATCGATGTTTCCAATCTGATGGAAGCAGCCGGGCAAGGCTTGGCCGCACAAGCCATCAGAATGCTAGATTCCGTTGACAGACGCCGAGGCCCAATCTGGATTCTATGTGGCCCGGGAAACAATGGCGGAGATGGTTTTGCTGCCGCCTTAGGTTTGGTCGAAGAAGGCGTCGATGTACGATTACTTGCCACTCATTTGATTCAACGGGGTGCCGCTGCTCAAGTCTACAGAGAACGTTGTAGTGCTGCAAATATCCCTCTATCAATTTGGCCCGAAGTTCAATCTACAATTGGAACAGGTCACCCTGCACTCATCGTGGATTGTTTGGTTGGAGCAGGCCCCGGTCATGCGGGTGCTAGGCTACGTGGAGATGTAGCGAGTGTTCGCAATTGGCTTTCGGAAAGTCGAGGAAAAAACTCCCCTGTATTGGCATGTGATATGCCCACTGGATTGGGTGGCCCAGATGTCATTCCGGCGACTGCTACAGTGACATATCATGCAGAAAAGTGGGCACTCCGTGAGCCTGAAGGCAATGTTCATCCTGATGTTGGTGAAATCCATACTGCCAATCTACCTTGGTCTGCACGTGTCGAAGATTGTGGTCCGGGTGATGCTCGCAGACATCCACCGATTCGTGCGGATGCTCGAAAAGGAGACAGAGGTCGCTTGCTAATCGTAGGAGGTGGCCCCTATCATGGCGCCCCCATCCTTTCTGGTTTAGCAGCAGAACGCAGTGGTTGTGACCTCATTCATCTGGCGATGCCTTCTGATGCAGTAGAACGTGCTGAGTGGCCATTGTCTCTAATCCCAGAGCAGATTCCAGACACAACTCATCTGACGACACTATCTGTCGGCAAGATCCTTGACCGAGTTCTCACGGGTCGTGGATGTCAAGCAGTTCTCATTGGCCCAGGCTTGGGTCGCGAGGATAGTTCAATCGATGCTGTTTGCGACCTGATTGAGAAATTGGTTGAGGCAAACATCCCTCTCGTCATTGATGCTGATGCCATTCGTGCTCTTCCATCTCATGCATGGCCAGAAGGAATGGTGGGCGTAGTCACTCCTCACACCGAAGAGATGGCTCATTGGCTGGGTGCTTCGGATCCTGCAGAGATTTTGCAAATCCGTGCTAGGCGAGATGGCATTGAACGCGTAGTCGAAGACGAATCTTGTGTGATTGTTCGAACAGGTGCCGAGGATGCGCTTTGGGCACCAGGGGGTCGCCGTTGTTTTGCAATCGGTGGTCATGCCCGCATGTCAGTTGGAGGTACAGGAGATTTGCTCAGTGGTTGCATCGCTGGCCTCATCGCTCAAGGAATGAGCCCATGGGCAGCAGCCCGCTTGGGCTGTGCATTGCTTCGAGAAGCTGGCGCTTCTGCGGCTCTAGAATTCGGCCCTGGCTTGTCTGCGAGTGATGTTCCGTCCCATATTGCACGTACATTGGCCAAATGGACAGGCCAACCCTCAGACAGTGAGGCTTGAGAAGGAGAAATCTTTCGCAGTATCGTGCTGACCGACAAAGAATGGATTGTAAGCGGGGCTCTAGTGGCTTTCGTACTGATTCCAATTTGTTGGAAATTCTGGAAGAAATGGGACCGTCCATCTTTGGCCTCACTCTTCGAAATGAAACGTCGGATTCAAGAACGAGACATTCGTGAAGCATTCATCGAAGAGGATGCCAAAGTGCGTGAGCAGCAAAGGCTCGAAGCAGCCCATGAGATGGCACGGCGTAAGGCCCAAGCACCAACCCCTGTCGAAAAAACAGTTCTCAATTCGGCCTTCAGTAACCTTGGGGGTGCCGATTCAACAGGAACTGCAGTTTTGCCAGAAAGTGTCCCTCAAAATACCCAGTCAATCGTTGCATCCGTTGAGAATGTTGGTGAACTTGTCGATAGTCTGGATACCGATGGTATCGATGAGGTAGTGGTCCCTGAAGCATATCCTGTAGCGGTTCAATTGCAAGGAGATGCGGGTGCCGACGAAGTCAAGTGGGATGCTCGTCAAGATGAGGATGATTGGTCAGACATCCAGTGGTCGTAATGCTTGAAAATCCAAAAGATCGAGTATTGCGGTCCAAGGAAAATTTGAAGTCAGCCAATTATGACATCCGTCGGATGATGAGAGAATATTTTCGTTATCTCTTCGTTGCCATTTTCAACGCCATATTCTTCTGGACCTTGTATGAAGTAATGTATTGGGTTTCAGGACCCTATACGGTTTTCCCAGCTACCGTCGCTTGGGCTAGCGCCTACACAATAGGCTCCTTCGAAGCGCATTTCATGCATCGTTCCTTGACCTTCAAATCAACAGTAGATTACAAGGAGAGTTTGTATTGGGCCTTTGTCGTATACGGTGTCATTGGTATAGTGTCCACAATTTCAGAACACATTTTGGTGTATGTCTTTGATGTCCACCATCGAATTGCATGGGCATTGAATATGTGCGCTTTCGGCTTCATGATGTTCCTCGGGCTTCGCTTGTTGGCATTCCCGCCCGAAATGGACGAAGAAGAATGAGATGACCCTTCAGATTGAAGAGTCGTGTGCGCGCGCGAAGCGCCAATGTTCCAGCGTCCACGCGGTACTCGCGACTTCGGTCCTGCCGAAATGGCACGACGCACAGCGCTCGAGAGATTGTGCGATGAACAGGCTGCACGCCATGGATTTCTGCGTGTTGCAACACCCACATTTGAGAGTCTAGATTTGTTCACTGCCAAGTCGGGAGATGCGGTGGTTGACGAACTGTATGCCTTTGAGGACAAGGGAGGGCGCCCACTTACGTTACGCCCTGAACTCACAGCCCCAGTCATGCGAATGGTTGCCAACGAGATGCGTTCAGTTCCCAAACCAATGCGCTTGGCCTATTACGGCTCATGCTTCCGATATGAAGAGTTCAAGACCGCTCGATATCGAGAATTTTGGCAGTACGGTTGTGAGATTGTTGGCGCAACAGGACCCTTGGTGGAAGCCGAAGTGGTCGCATTCGCAATCTCATTGATGCGTTCTGCTGGAGTCACAGACTGGACGATGAAAATCGGTCATGTTGGAATTCTCAATGATCTTCTTGCGGGCCTCTCTATTCCTGAAGAGAGTCGACGCGATGTCATGCGTCTATTGGACAAGGGCGACTTTGCTGGATTAACGGGCAAAGGGGTGGCTGCAGATGCGGCTGCCAAGTTGGAAGCATTTGCATCTCTATCCGGGGGCAACGATGTGGTTCCACAGGCGCGTGCCATGCTAGAAGAGATGGGCGTGGCCACCGACAGTTTGGATTCACTGGGTGAGATGATGTGCAGTCTAGCGGGTTTGGTTCCTGATATGCCTGAGACCACCATCGACCTCACCGTGGCACGAGGATTGGATTACTACACGGGCATGGTCTTCGAGTTTGAAGTCGCCGAACTAGGTGGCGAATGCCAAGTACTCGGCGGTGGTTCTTACCGCTTGATGCATCTGTTCGAGTTGGATGAATTGGATCCATGTTGTGGATTCGGTTTAGGTTTTGACCGAATTTTGATTGCACTGGAAAAACAAGCTGAACGTCTAGGAAGAGACGAGGTTGTACCCGGTGAATCTTCTGGACCGGGTAGTTTGGCTGTCATACCGTTCAAGATTGATGCCAACAATGTCCTCGGGCTTGTCGCAGGTCTACGCGCCTCAGGTGAGCGTGTGTTACTCGAACTCCGTGAGCGCAACCTAGGACGCTCGATGGGTTGGGCAGACAGTGCAGGGGCTGCCTTTGCCCTAATTGTCGGTCCGCGTGATTTGGAGGCGGGCCAAGCCACCGTCAAGCGATTGTCCGATGGAGAGCAGGCAGAGTGTGCACTGAATGCTGATGCAATCGCTGAGGCTCTCGCGCGCCTACGCGCGTGAATCACTCTTCATCTTCTGATTTACCGGGACGGAGCAGAGCGGCTGCAGCCAAACCACCGACACCGATGATTGCGGTGAAGCCAGGAGTATCTTCTACTTCCAAATCGTTGCCGCCTGTGAGTTCATCCACAGCAGACTGGTTGAGAATCGGGAAGGTGACCGAAGCGTTTTGCTCGGCAGGGTTGTCTGGGTGTGTGAAGTAGAGTCCGAAGACTGCATCTTGACCTTCAAGAATTGCCCATCCCTCAGTAGCTTTCATTTTCATTGTGAATTCAATTCCCATTGTTTCTTGACTACCATTCCAAGTGACGAGGTCTTCAGTGACAGGAAGGTCCCACATGATACTATTTTCACCATCACTGAGTGAATCGAATTCCTTGATGGCAACTGCTCGATTGCCCTTGAGAAAGGAGATGTTGAGGTTCTCACAATCCCCACCACAATTTCCCTGTCCATTGGTCCATTCACCACCAAGGTTGACGGTGAATTTGGCATTGATCATTGCCCCTTCCTCAAGCATGATGTCCACATTCAAAGTAGGCTCCATGCGACAGGTGACCTTGACATCGAGATTCCCACTACCTTTGCTGTCTTCACCATAGTTGGCACTTTCTGCATTTGTGCTGTTGAACTTTGAATTGCAATTCGATAGTTGCTGATTGCCAAACACGTAGAGGGTATTGTGGTCTGAAGTGGGTTGTCCATCTTCTGAACCCGGTGATTGCATGACTCCTGCCTCAATTCC
>PVBE010164333.1_pt1 | contig 16563 bp, 16 predicted proteins | sample 1631181 | NCBI WGS metagenome assembly PVBE01 (sample SAMN08397723, study PRJNA350692) | Marine metagenome, whole genome shotgun sequencing project. | isolation source: water | place: Pacific Ocean | collected 2012-04
ATTCCCATTTCATCACCTGGTCGACATCGTAGATATCTAATAATAACATCATGTGTTCTGATGCTTAACCCAAAGTTCTTCAAACAAATACCATCCCCAGGACTACTTTGACCAGCAATAGTAATAAACGGATTAAAAATACCTAACCAGGTTTTGAGCTCTATTAAACCAGAAACTTTAAAAATGACTGTTCGAGGGCCATAGGTATCGCATGCCAGTCTTAAACTTCCTGCAATGGGTTCTTCATTTTCAGGGTTGTAATCATTTAGATTAGTTATAAATAAGATTTGTCCACCCCTACCACCTTTAGAATATGCACCAAATCCTTCAGCACCTGGGAATGCCACAATTTGTGATTGTGTATAAATAACTGAAAACAGTAACATTGGCAAAAACTTGTACATATTATAACTTATAAATATTTCATCAGAATGTGTTTATCCAATCATAATGGTGTTAATTAAATTCATCAGAAAAATTAACACTGTAATGACTTCATGAATTCTATGTTTCTTTGTAATTGCAAGGGTAATAGGTAAGATGAGTAATATGAGTGGAGCCAGCATCAAAGTCTCATAGAGAGAATGATTATATACTATCATCATAGTTATATTGAACATTAAAAAGAATTTGATAGTTAAAATAATAAAAAATTTAACATGATTTTTGTAATATTGAATTTTTAAATCTTTAATCTCTAATTCATTATAATAATCAAAAAATATCCGGAATAATAAAAAAAAGAGAAATGATTCTAGAGCAATAAATGTAAACTGTATTGCACCTAAATTTTCCTTAGGGCTCCACAATGTATATAGACTGTACCAAAAATTGATAGATAAGAGAAGAAGTAGTATTGCCCACACCCACCAAAGCCAATAATGTTTTAACTTTTTATATTGTTGTAGATAATCAGCTATGCATGATAATCCATGCGCTATTGCTAAACCATAGATTAATGAAATAAATGTTATTATGTATGTAAATGGTATCTTCATCTCTTCAATTCACCCCATCCCCACTTTTTTACAAAGAGGTAAGATATTATTGATCATCATTCTGCAGAAATCTTTTCAATTGCAGTAATTATGAACTTCGTCTCTTTACCTTCGATTTCAAGCGTAAAATCTTCATCAATCTTTTTCCCAACTATGGCTTGGCCAAAAGGTGAATGTATGGTTACAACCAAAGGATAAAGATCAAACTCAAATTCGATGGGACCTAATAGGTAATAGTCTTCGGCCTCATCTTTGCCCTCTTCACGAATTGTAACCTTATTGCCAAATCCTACCTCGTCGGTTTCGATTTCGCCATATTCGATGATCTTAAATGGCGAATGGGTCTGCAGCAATTGTATCTTACGTACTATTAAACTCTGCTCCTCCCTAGCAGCGTGGTATTCCGCATTTTCCTTAAGATCTCCATGACTAGCTGCATCTCTAATCTTTACTGAAGTCTCTTTCTTTATATTATCAAGAGATTTCATTTTCTCTTCTAACGCGCGGTGTGTATCCCGCAAAATCAAAGTCGCCATATTGACATTCCTCACTCCTTATTTGTTATGACAAATTATAAAATCTTCAACTATAACATTACACAACTTATGAAAGATCTGCATTGTACTTGACTGCCAGCCCGGAGATATATTAGAATACAGGCCGGATGAAGAGGAGGCAGAAGATTCGAAGTAAACCAACCCATCGGGTTATGAGACTGACCTAAGTCCACAAATAAAACCCGTCAATAAGACGGGTTTTATTTGTAGCGGGGGCAAGATTTGAACTTGCGACCTCCGGGTTATGAGCCCGACGAGCTACCAGACTGCTCTACCCCGCGATCATTAATTTTTCTTTATAAAAAGCGCCGGCAAAATTAGTCAATAAGGTTTACCTGCGCAAGACTCACTTGGCATAAATTTCCACAAAAACCGCCAGATGATCCGAATACCCACCCAGCAGATGATTCCCGGCCCAAAATCGAAACGGGTAATGGGCATACTTACCTTCCTGCTGCCGGTACTTCGGCTTATCCAGAATAGCTGCTGGCCCGGCTGTTAGTCCCTGGTCATCCTGCAAGCCGGCACTGATAATCATCTGGTCCAGAAAATTATCCTTGCCTCTATAAACATATGTTCCCACTTGTGGTTGACCCATGAGCGGTTCCATCAAGCTGGTCATATCAACAGATTTAAGTATGCGCACGTTTTCATCTGTGGGTTCTTCATTGAAGTCACCTATAAGCAATATTTCGGCATCTGGATCATTGGATAAAAGATCTGCCACTTCGTTGGCCAGCAGCCTGGCTGTTGCTCGCCGTTTTGGAATCGCTTGTTCTTTTCCTCCGTAATTGGACGGCCAGTGGTTCACATAGATATGGAGGCTCTGCCCTTTGTATTCACCCTTAACGTATAGAATATCCCGTGTCGGTTTTCCGGATGGCAGCGTATTGTTGATAGGTTTGGTTTCAGTGACTTTGAACAGAGATGCATCATACAGCAGTGCATTATCGATACCTCGACTATCAGGTGAATCATAGTGAATTATCTCATAATTCCGGCCACTGTAAGCCCTATTGAGTTCATCCAACACAAAATGATTTTCCACTTCACACAAGCCCAGCACATCTGCATTCAAGTCTTCCAAGACATAAGCACAGTTCTTGAGCTTTAGGTCATACACTTCCTGGGTGACATTCTTTTTTCCACCCAAGGCAAATTCTTCATCACGGGTGGTGGGATCATCTTCCAAATCAAACAGGTTTTCCACATTCCAAAATCCCACCCGCAGCGATTGCCCGGTAATAACAGTAAAGAGCCAGAATAAAGTTATTAAATATTTCAAATTCATTTTTAACGAATCAATTTATAGCTGCGTCAGAAGTATTGGAAACTTTTTGATATTATTGGCATTTATATCCAGGAAGCGGACACTTATTATCCCTTCTTCCTTCCTTGTTACCTCCTTGGTTTGGTTGTGTCCGCTTCTTTTTTTATCCAAACCAAAGGATAATTACGATTTTCTGAAAGAAAAACGGATCGGAACACCTTTAAAATTAAAGGCCTGTCGGAGTTGATTTTCCATGAAGCGCTTATAATGCATGGGGATCAATTTGGGATAATTGGCATAGCAGGCAAACAGCGGCGGTGCGGAACTGACCTGCTTGATGAATTTGATGCGGATCAGTTTTCCTTTTTCTGCAGGGACGCTCCTTGTTTTAATGACCCTTTCTAAAAATTTATTCAAGGCATTGGTAGAGATAGTATTATTATAATTATCATATACCTTAAAGGCTTCTTTCAAAATACCAGAAACACGCTGTTTGGTCAAGGCGGATACAAATAAAATAGGGAAATGGTCAAGCAAAGGAAATTGCTTCTGTATTTTTTCTGTAGTCTCTTTCATGGTATGTGTATCTTTTTCCACCAAATCCCATTTATTCACAATTAGAATAAGGCCCTTACCTGCCTTGATAACCTGGTCCACAATGGAGCGGTCCTGGTTGCCGAATCCCTTTTTTGCATCAATGAGCACCAGGGCCACATCACATTGGTCAATGGACCGGTTCGTCCGGACGGTACTGTAAAATTCCACGTTGTCCTGCACTTTGCTTTTCTTACGCAATCCCGCAGTGTCAATCAATACGATTTCTTTCCCGTACCATTTTAACCGTGTATCGATTGAGTCACGGGTGGTCCCGGCAATGGGCGTCACGATTGTCTGTTCTTTTTGCAGCAGGGCATTCACTAATGAAGATTTTCCCACATTCGGCATACCCACAATGGCCAGATGAAGGTCTGTGCTTTCTTCTTGACCGGTCTCCAATTCATCCAGATTCAGCAAACCGGCAATGGTCTCGAGTACATCACCGGTCAACCGCCCGGAAAGAGCAGACATGGGTTGCACAGCCTCGATCCCCAATTCAAAAAACGCATTGATCTGTTCATCCTGTTTCATGGTATCACATTTGTTGACGATGAGAACATGCGGTTTGCCGCTTTCCCTGACGGCCTGGGTCAAGACTTGATCACTGGCGGTAATATCTTCCCGGCCATCCACCATGAGCACCACGGCATCCGCTTCGGATATGGCCAGTTGCGCATGCTCACGTACGGCTGCGTTGAATACGTCTGCATCCTCAGGGATAAATCCGCCGGTATCAATAAAGCTGATTCGTTTGCCGCCCCATTCAGCTTCCCCATATACACGGTCGCGGGTGATCCCTTCCTGCGGGTCAACAATAGCTTTACGCTTGCGCAGCACACGATTGAAAAATGTGGATTTGCCTACGTTTGGTCGGCCGACAATTGCTACAACTGGAATAGACATGATTATTATTTGATAGCGTTAAAAAATTCTTCCGGGGAATCACCAGCAACAACCACCGGCACCTCCAGGGCCCTGCTCATAGCGCCCAACGTTTGATCATCCAAGGTCAGTGTGCCTTCATCATGTAAAATACGGTCGCTAAAAATTACCATATCACCCAGCACAACTCCCTGTAATTGCGTAATGATATCCTGGGCGGTCAGCAGCCCTGTCACAGTGACCTCATCCTTGCCGTAAAATTCATTTTTTATGGGGACATAATTAACTTTTAGATTTTTAATGCCGTTCAGTTTGGGAATAAACCATTCTGAAAATGTTTCTGCTATAAGAATACCTGTCCCAATGGTAACCTTTGTTTCTTTGTTTAAGGCAACATCCAGGTCGCCTGCCCACAATTCCTTGAAAGCTCGAACTTGTCCGACACCGTTTTCTTCTAAATCCAGGTTGTTATAATGTTCGCTGTCAGGGACATCTCTTCCGGCCGTTAAGTACCATTCATCACTCAACACCACAAATCGACTGCCGTCATCATGCTGATATCGTTTATCAAAATCATTGTATAGTGAAATTGTCGCTGCTGCATATTCTTTTGTCACTGGCGGTATATAAGGCAGCCCCTCGCGGTGCTTGGTCAGGCCCACGGGCACGATCGACAAACTTTTCGCCAGCGGGATAAACTGATGAATATCAGTAATGGTTTTTTCTAAACAGTGGCCATCGTTCCATGTGGGACATAATACCACTTGCGAATGAAGCTCAATACCGTTCTCTGTTAAATATTCAAATTTGGATAAAAGATTGTCATCCTTATTGTAGAGGAACATTTCCAGGCGCTTGTCCAAGTCTGTAGCATGGACTGATATATATAATGGCGACAAGCGCTGGTCCACCACCCGCTGCAGTTCCTTCCAGCCCATATTGGACATGGTGATATAGTGGCCGTGGAGAAAGGACATTCTGAAATCGCCGTCGCGGAAATACATTCCATCGCGCATGCCCTGGGGATTCTGATCCACAAAGCAGAAAACACAGTCGTTAGCGCACTTACGGATGCGCAGATCCTCGAACTCCAGCCCCAGTTCATCATCAATATCTTTCTCCAGGTCGTACTCCACCACCGTATCGTTTTGTCGCACCTTTAAACGGATCTGTTCATCGGACACTTTAAACCGATAGTCGATTATGTCACGCACGCGGGAGCCGTCGATGGCCTCCACCGTATCGCCGGGCTGGAGTTCCAGCTCTGCGCCCAGGCTATTTCTTGCTACTGATATGATCTTCATGAGGGGCGGAAATTACGATGGCAGATAGGTTAGTTCAGCGTGTGAACTAGAGAGCGGGCGATGAGAATCCCCGCCTGCCCTCCCGCTAGTCGGGAGCGGGCAGGGAACTCACGCATACTTTTAATGCTTGCTAATAATTGGAGCGGGCGATGAGAATCGAACTCACGTCAGTAGCTTGGGAAGCTACGGTAATAACCATTATACGACGCCCGCAAATGACTTGTTTTGTCGACGGAAATCTATGATTTTTTAGATAAAAAGCCAAAGTTAGAATACAGCTCAACGTACCCATTTTTACGTACCCAATCCAAAAATGGTTTAAATATCCAGTTTTCTCGTCGAGACAGTGTTTATTTGCAGTGAAAATCAACACTGTCAGCAAACGCTGAAAAGTTCATTTTACCGAGGATAGTTGTGGATAAATTGTGGAAAGGTCCAACTTTTAAAATATTTCTCGACGATAAATGAACATTTTACACTTTTATTCTTGACGGTAAATATGACCAAGAATATATTTGTTATGCCAACCCAAGTGACTTATTCACTTTTTGCCTGCTAGCCTGTTTTTTTCAATTAGATTTGTTAAACCACATACCTTATTAGGAAAAGCAAATGGCTGAAGCAATGGAACTAGACTTGACCCAACCACTAAAGGGTCAAAAAGAAATTACGCCGGAAATACTGGACACCGTCCTAGAAATACAACAGGAGACCAATGGTCAGTTGGAGGATGAAGCAGTACCGGAAAATTACCGTATAGAAAATTATTACACCGCAGACACTCTCGGTGCAGATGTGCTTAAGAACAAGTACCTGGCACCCTGGGAAACACACCCATGGCAGATCTGGAAGCGCCAGGCGGTGGCCATGGCATCTGTGGAAAAAACCAAACGTGCCCAGGAAAAATGGGAAGAAAAATTCTTTTCTGTCCTGGAGGATTTCAGATTTGTCCCGGGAGGCCGGATCATGCACGGCGCCGGACGGGAAGATATAACCACCACTCTCAATAATTGCTATGTCATGGCAGTAAAAGAAGATTCCATCAAGGCTATCTACGACACCATCATCAACGAAGCACTCACTTATAAATACGGTGGCGGCTGCGGACACGACCTTTCTTCCCTGCGCCCTGCGGGCGATGCCATCCATGGAACGGGCGGAGAGTCTTGCGGGCCCACGGGTTTCATGAACCTTTTTTCAGAAAATACAAATACGATTGCACAGCACGGACGCCGGGGAGCCAACATGCAAACCCTGCGCATTGACCACCCCGATATTGAAAAATTTGTGGAAATCAAAACCGGTAACGTTGATATGGTCAAGTATTCCAATATTTCAGTATTGCTCACCCATGAATTCATGGACGCTGTGGAAAATGACAAGGATTTTGACCTCCACTACGACGGAAAAGTATATAAAACCATAAAGGCAAAGAACCTCTGGGACAGGATCATCAAACACGCCCATGCCAGCGCAGAGCCAGGGCTACTATTCTGGGATACAATGAAGGATTTTCACAATGCTGAATACTGTAGCCCGTTGGTGTCCACGAATCCCTGCGCAGAACAGCCCCTGCCCGATGGCGGCTGCTGCAACCTGGGGGCCGTAAACCTGGAACGGTTTGTAGACGAAAATGGCAATTTCATGATCGATGAATTCAAGGAATCAGTGGCTGTCGGGACACGGTTTTTAGATAATGTTGTGGACTACAATATGGACCGCCATGCCCTGGAAGTACAGAAAAACAATGCCACCAATGACCGTCGTGTCGGCCTGGGGATCCTTGGATTGGGTGACATGCTTGTGCGCATGGGCATTAAGTACGACAGCGAAGATGCCCTGCAGACTATAGACCAGATTATGAAAATTTTCCGTGATACAGCCTATGAAACCAGTGTTGAACTGGCAGAAGAAAAAGGTGTTTTCCCCAATTTTGACTGGAAAGGATACAGCAAGAGTAAATTCGTGAAAAATTTGCCCAAGGCTGTCCGGGATAAGATCCGTGAAAAAGGAATCAGGAATTCAACACTGACCACCGTTGCTCCAACCGGCAGCGGCGCCATTGTCTCCCGGGTGACATCCGGGGTTGAACCCATTTTTGCCACTTCTTACAAACGCCGTGTTAAACAAAATGACGGGTACGGCCGAACCTTTGATGAATACAAGGTTTACCACCCTGTCATAGGCCAGCTCTTTAGTGGTGATGAGGATCTTCCAGAGTATGTTGTGACCGCTCATAATATTGATCCCTATTTCCGGGTGAAGATGCAGGGCGTTATCCAAAAGTATATTGACAGCTCCATTTCTTCCACGGTCAATTTAGCAGCTGATATAACTGTAGAAAAAATTGCTGATATCTACATGGCAGCTTACAAAGCAGGACTGAAAGGCATCACTGTGTATCGTGAAGGCTGCCGTGAGGGTATTTTATTGACAGAACAGCAAGATGTAAATCCGCCAGAAACAGTAAATCAACCAACACAGGAAGTGCAACCAACAACTGCTGAACCACCCCAGGATGCAACTGTAGCAACAAAAAAAGCACCACGATCACGACCCATGATGACGTCCGGTGCAACCCGGCGCATCCGTACAGGTGAAGGTTCGCTGTATATTACCATCAATGAAGATGAAAATGGGCTGTGCGAAATTTTTACAACTATCGGTAAAGCTGGCGGTAACGCAGCAGCCCAATCGGAAGCCATCAGCCGGTTGATCTCCCTGGCTCTGCGTTCCGGTATTGATCCATATGCGATTGTGAAGCAACTGAAAGGTATTAGCGGTCCCAACCCAACATGGGAAGACGGCCGGTTAATTTTATCAACACCTGACGCAATTGGCAAAGCACTGGATGATTATCTAAAGCATCGTGAATCAAACGGCGGTGATGAACAGCACGTGCAGTTCACCATGGCTTCAGCAACAGAAGCTGAAAACAAAACCGTTGCTGATTATACAATAAAAAATATTGTGACATGCCCAGATTGCGGCAGCACTGTCCAGCACCAGAGCGGGTGTGTAACTTGCTCCAGTTGCGGTTTTTCAAAGTGTGACTGATCAAAACCTGAACCAATAAAAAAGCCCCGAGATTTTCTCGGGGCTTTTTTTATATCTCTTCAAAAAATAGATCAGAATTCCATTAATTCTTTTTCCTTATGCTCCATCATATCATTTAAATGCTGAATATGTTTATCTGTTAGATCCTGTATATCCTGTTCAGCGCGTTTAATCTCGTCTTCTGAAATATGGCCTTCATCCTGGACCATTTTTATATGATGATTCGCGTCTTTACGCACATTGCGGACGGAAACACGACCGTCTTCCACCAATTTATGCACAACCTTGATGAGGTCTCTCCGGCGTTCTTCTGAAAGGGGCGGGATTGGTATTAATATGACTTCCCCGTTATTATTGGGAGTTAAACCCAAATTACCTTCCATAATAGCCCGTTCTATATCAGGCATCACTGACTTATCAAATGGCTGTACCGTGATCAATCGTGCTTCAGGTACAGAAATATTTGACATTTGCTTCAAGGGAGTTTTCGTACCGTAATAATCAATGGTCAGGTTTTCCACCAATTCAGGGTTGGCCCTGCCGGTGCGCACCTTGGCAAGTTCCATCCGTGTATGTTCCACGGCCTGATCCATACGGTGCTTGGCATCATCATGAATATCTCTAATCATAATTATTCCGTAACTACTGTACCTATTTTTTCACCCTGCAGCATTTTAACCATCGAACCGGATTCGTACATATTCAAAACCCGTATCGGTAATTTATTTTCCTTGCATAAGGTGAAAGCTGTCTGGTCCATTACACGCAAATTTTTATGCAATACTTCTTTGAATGAAATGGTATCATACTTAACAGCATCATCGTATTTTACAGGGTCTTTATCAAAAACGCCGTCCACTTTGGTGGCTTTAACCACAGCTTCTGCTCCGAGTTCTGTTGCACGTAAAACAGCGGCTGTATCGGTGGTAAAATACGGATTTCCAGTCCCCCCGGCAACGATGACAATACGTTCTTTATCCAAGTGTCGCAATGCCCGGCGACGGATATACGGTTCTGTTATCTGGGAAACGGTAATAGCAGACAGAGTGCGTGTTTCGATACCACTGTGTTCCAGTGCATCCTGGAGACTGATGGCATTCATGACTGTCGCTAACATGCCAAGATAATCACCTGTGACCCGGTCCATTCCCTTGGCTGCAGCTTCCATACCGCGAAAAATATTACCGGCGCCAATAACAAGCACAACGCTGACCCCCAGATCATGGACGGATTTTATCTCCCGGGCCAGGTTGAGCGCTTTGGCAGGATCAATGCCAAAACCACTTTCCCCGGCTAAAGCCTCTCCGCTGAATTTCAGCAGAACACGCCGGTAAAGCGGTTTAGTCATGTGCTGTAATTAAGCTTGGCCGTTACTGCTGATTATGGATTCGCCAACGGCATAACGGATAAAACGGCCGATGGTGATATTTTCGCCAAGTGTGGCGACAGCTTCAGTGATGAGGTCACCGACGTGTTTTTCAGGATCTTTGATGAACGGCTGTTCAACAAGACATATCTCCTGGAAGTATTTTTGAATCCTGCCGTCAACAATTGTATCAAAAATATTGTCGGGTTTTCCAGATTTTTTTGCCTGGGCAATGAAAATTTCTTTTTCCTTTTCCAGCAGTTCAGCGGGAACATCCTCAGGTGCTACGGCTACTGGGTTTGTGGCAGCGATCTGCATGGCTACGTTATGGGCCAATTTCTTGAAACCGTCAGTCTTGGCAACAAAATCTGTTTCGCAGTTTATCTCAACCAACACACCTAAACGGCCGCCATGGTGAATATAGGAATAAACAATGCCTTCTTTCGCTTCTCTATTCCCTTTCTTTTCAGCTTTGGCAATACCGGATTTACGGAGAAACTCCACCGCTTTTTCCATATCGCCTTTTGAGTCAACCAGTGCTTTTTTACAGTCCATCATACCTGCACCGGTCTTTTCACGCAATTCTTTAACTACTTGAGCACTTATACTCATTTTACTTCTGCTTCCTCCAATTTTTCTGTTTCTTCTTCATCTTCTTTTCCAGAATTATTTTCTTCAACTGGAACCTCTGCAGATTGTTCAGTCGTAGATTCATCGTTTGCTGAACCGGTTTCAGCCGGTTCATCTTCAACTACAGGATCATTTAATTCTTCTTCAACGGCAACAGCATCTACTACTACTTCAGCTACGTCTGCCTGTTCTTCAGTTTGTTCCTTATCTTCCTTTGCTATGACTTCTTCCCGGACGCTTTCCTTATCAGCGGCGGCACGAATTTCATCAGCAACTGCAGCAATGATCAGTTGAATTGTCCGAATCGAATCATCATTGGCTGGGATGGGGTAATCCACCGAATTTGGATTTGTATTTGTATCCACAATCCCAATGACAGGTATTTCCAAGAGGCGTGCTTCCCGGACAGCTGTAATTTCATAATTGGCATCCACGACAACAATCACATCGGGTAAGCGCTTCATATCTTTAATTCCACGGTGCTGGTCCGCCAGCTTAATGCGCTCACGGTTAAGCATCTGCACTTCTTTTTTAGTCAGGTCCTCATAAATTTTTGACCCTTCTTTTTCCAGCTGCTGCAGGCGTTTTATACTTTTCTTGATTGTTGAAAAATTTGTAAGTGTACCACCCAGCCAGCGCTCGACAACATAAAACATCCCACAACGATCTGCTTCCTGCTGGATGATGTCCCGGGCTTGTTTTTTGGTTCCAACAAAAAGGAATTCTCCATTCTTTTGGGCCATTTCACTAGTGAAGGCCAGTGCTTTATTGAGTTTTTGAATTGTTTCATCCAAATTAATGATATGAATACCATTTTTCTCCATTAGAATATATGGAGCATATTCCGGATGCCATTTGCGGGTCACATGCCCAAAATGAGCTCCTGTGCTGATCAGATTCTTAAAGTTAATTTCAGCCATATAATCCTTACCGTTTGGAAAATTGAAAGCGTTTGCGGGCACCTGGCTGACCATATTTCTTTCGTTCAACTTTCCGTGCATCCCGTGTTAAAAAACCGGCAGCTTTCAAAGCAGAACGGCGATCGCCGTCTGCTACTATTAAGGCCCTGGCAATACCTAATCGTATCGCTCCTGCCTGCCCGGAGAGTCCGCCACCATTTACATTTACTTTAATATCATAATTTTTTGTTGCCTCTACCGTCTCCAAAGGTTGGGAGACAACAGTAGCCAATGTTTCACGGCAGAGGTAATCTTTAAAATCCTGGCCATTGATTTGAATAGTGCCTTTGCCGGAAGTAATGCTAACCCTGGCGATGGACGCTTTCCTGCGTCCTGTTCCTTGATATACTACTTTTGACATATTAAATATCCAGTTGTTTTGGTTCTTGTGCGGTATGGGGATGTTCACTGCCGGCATAGATCCGTAGATGTTTCATGATCTGGCGACCCAGTTTATTTTTAGGCAGCATTCCTTTTACGGCATTTTCGATGATCCGTTCAGGGTAGGTTCTGCGCATGTGATCAAAATCTGTGAATGTGGTACCACCTGGATACCCTGAATGACGAAAATAGGTTTTATTCTTTTCCTTATTTCCGGTCACTTTTACTTTTTCCGCGTTGATCACCACGACACAGTCCCCCATATCCATATTTGGACTGAAATTGGGTTTGTGTTTTCCACGGAGGATCTGGGCAACTTCACTCGCAAAACGACCCAGGACCTTGCCCTCGGCGTCCACGATAAACCAGTCTTTTTGTATTTCTGATGCTTTTATTGTTTTTGTAATCATAATGTGTTACATCATTAGGTATACAGCCTCGAAAATTAGTGATTTAGACAATATCCTCGCAAATACTATTTACAGGACAACAAGTTTTCAATTACTATAAAGAAGTCAAAAAACCCTTCACTACTGTATACTTTACTTTGCCAACCAGCGATTCTCCCAAAAAGGGAGAATTACTGGATTTTGAATATATGTTGTTCTTCGTGAATTCCCACGTTTCCCCTGCATCAAATACAGTTATTTCGGCTGGTGTTTTATCTGCACACAAGCTTGTATTGAAGCCCATGACTTCCCTGGGATTAACCGTTAGTGCTTTTATAACTGTCATTAAATCAATGCCTTTTTCCTGTACCAGGACCTTCATTACTGCTCCCAGGCAACTTTCCAGGCCGATCATACCGAATGCAGCCAAATCAAACGTGGTCTCTTTTTCCTCAATCGTATGGGGAGCATGATCAGTGGCAATACAATCAATCGTTCCATTCTTCAGTCCCTCAATCAATGCTTTTTTATCCGTTTTGCTGCGGATGGGCGGCGCTACTTTTAATTGTGTATCAAAAGTATACAGGTCCTTATCTGTAAAAAATAGATGATGGGGCGCTACTTCTGCGCTTACATTGTCATAATGTTTTTTCATTTCCGCTACATGATCAACAGATTGTTTTGTACTCATGTGTGGTACATGTATCTTGGCGCCAGTCAGTTTGGCTAATTCCAAATCACGGTGAACCATGATCCCTTCTGCCTCAACCGGGTTACCAGGTAGTCCCAATTTTGTGGACATTTTGCCTTCGTTCATCACACCATCGCTTCTCAGGCAAACATCTTCCGCATGATTGATGACAGGTTTTTCCAGCATGCCGCCGTATTCTAGTACCCTCCGCATAACTCCACCATCCATTACGGGCAGGCCGTCATCACTGAATGCCACAGCCCCTTCAGCAGCCATGCCGCCCATTTCAGTTAATTCCTTACCCTTTTGTCCTTTTGTTGCTGCTCCAATGGGATGAATGTGGATGGGGCATTCAGCTCCTTTTTCAGCTATGAACCGTACTGATTCTGGTGAATCTATTGGCGGATCTGTATTGGGCATAACACACACACGTGTAAATCCGCCAGCCAAGGCTGCCTTAGATCCAGACTGTAATGTTTCTTTGTCTTCCCGCCCTGGTTCACGGAAATGGACGTGAAGGTCGCAAAAACCATGGGTAATCGTCAAACCTGTACAATCAATCACATCTGCATTTTTCGCACTGACTTTTCCTACACCTGCGATCTTTCCATTTTCGATCAACACATCTCCCTTGAACGACTTTTCATTCACGGGGTCTAGGATCGTCCCGCCTTTGAAGAGTGTTTTCTTCACTAATTTTTTTATTTTCATGATTCGGCCTTACCACCTAAAAGTAAGAATAAAATAGCCATTCTGGATGCAACACCATTTAAAACTTGGTCAAGAATTATGGCTTGATCGCCATCCGCTACAGCGCTTTCAATTTCCACACCGCGATTCATCGGCCCGGGATGCATGATCACTACCTCTTTCTTATGTTTAGCCAAGCGTTCTGTGGTAATGCCAAACAGTGAGCGGTATTCTCGAACAGAAGGGAATAAACTTACACCCATGCGCTCCATCTGGATACGGAGCACGTTCAAGGCATCGGCCCATGCGATCACTTCATCAATATTATGATTCACTTTCACACCCAGATCTGTAATATGCGGCGGTATCAATGTGGCCGGCCCGCACAATGTTACTTTTGCGCCCATGGTAATGAGTCCGTGAATATTGCTCAACGCCACTCGGCTGTGGGAGATATCACCGATGATGCCAACCTTCAGTCCTTTGATATGTCCAAATTTCTCCTGAAGGCTGGTCATATCCAGGATGGCTTGTGTGGGATGTTCATGGGTTCCGTCACCGGCGTTAATGACTACAGCATCCACATATTCTGTCAATCTTAATGGCGCTCCCGGAGTGGGATGGCGCATGACACAGGCATCAATCTTCATTGCTTCGATATTTTGAACGGTATCCTTGAAACTTTCCCCTTTTTTCAAACTGGATGTCGATGCGGAAAAATTCACCGTATCAGCGCTCAAGCGCTTTTGGGCAAGTTCAAAACTGATGCGGGTGCGGGTAGAATTTTCAAAAAAAAGGTTAACGATGGTTTGGCCCTGGAGTGAAGGTACTTTTTTGATAGGACGGTCCAAGACTTCCCGAAATGTGAATGCTGTATCAATAATAGTCTGGATATCTTCGGCAGGATACCCTTCCAAGCCCAATAGATGTCTATTTTTCAAACTCATGCATCCTCCCGATATGTCATCAGAACCACAGCATCTTTACCATCAATTTCTTTCACCAGCACATTAACATGTTCCCCCTCATTAGTGGGAATATTCTTCCCCACATAATCTGCTTTGATGGGCATTTCACGATGACCGCGGTCCACCAGAACAGCCAATTGGATCTTTTTCGGCCGGCCAAAGGCCATGAGCGCTTCCATAGCTGAGCGAATTGTCCGGCCGGTATAAAGCACATCATCCACCAAAACGACAGACTTATCGTCCAGCGAAAAGTCGATGTGCGTACCCTCGACTTGAGGCACCACCAGCCGCTCACGAAAATCATCACGGTGAAAGGTGATGTCCAGTGCGCCTAATTCTACTAAAATACTTGTGTGATCTTTTATCAATGCCTGCACACGTTCAGCTATCGGTTCACCACGAGTGCGAATACCGATTAGCACCACTTCTTTTGCACCGCCGTTCTTTTCCACGATCTCATGGGCAATGCGCGTGACCTGCCGGCCGATGCTGGCAGCATCTTCGATCAATGTTTGTTTTGCTTCCACTATAACTCCTGTCTATAAAAAAACCCCCGGGCAGCTGCTTTTCCACGTTTGCGGCATCGCTGAACGGAGGTCCATTCACTGCCCTTCTCGCCCTCACTGGAGCGTTTTAAAGGGTCAATTCAAGTGTGAATTTAACACATTTTACATATAATCAATAATTAATGAGTTTTTGATCTTTTCCATATAGAAATGATCTCTTGAGTTAATTTATTCACATTGTTGCTTTTTTCTACATCAATTTCAATAGCTTTGGACCGATTTCTGAACCACGTCAGCTGGCGTTTGGCGTATTGCCGTGTGCGCAGAACAATTTCATCCTCTACTTCAGCCAATGAATATTCACCATTTAAATGCTGGCATATCTGGCGGTAACCAATGGAATCCAAGGCGTGTGCTTCATTCACAGAATATTTTTCCAGTAAATCCTTTGTTTCTTCGATCCAGCCGTTGGCCAGCATTTTCTGTGTCCGCTCCCTGATCCGCTGTTCGAGCTTTTCCATGTCCATGGATAACAAAATAGTGCAGAAAGAAAAGTCGTTCTGAAGATCAGTAGATTGGTTGGCATGGTGGTCTGACGGTGGTTTTCCTGTGATCTCAAAGATCTCCAAGGCACGGACCAAGCGTTTTTTGTTGTTTGGGTGAACTATCACCGCATATTCTGGATCGATCTCCGTCAATCGTTTCATTAATACATTCGGATCCTGGTCATATTCAGCATTGAGCCGTTCACGTATCTCCAGGTCCGCAACACTGCCTTCAAAGATCCCTTTTGTTAATGCTTCCAGGTAAAGTCCTGCCCCTCCGCATATAATGGGCTCCTTATCTCTATTTCTTATTTCTTGTATCTGCTTGTTTACCAGATGGGAATATTCGCCTGCTGAAATGGTCTCATTGGGTTCACGGGTCGAAATGAAATGATGAGGAATTTGCTCTAATTCTTTTTTAGATGGTTGGGCGGTTCCAATTGTCATACCTTTATAGATCTGTCGGGAATCCAGCCCTATAATCTCCCCGCCAATTTTGTGCGCGACGTTGATAGCGACAGATGTTTTCCCAACCGCAGTAGGGCCGACGATAGTTAATATTGAACCATTATTAGACATGATAATTGTAATGAATTTATGAGTATCATAATATAAATTCTCTATTGAGTATTGAGAAAATAGGTTATGACAATTTTCAATAATGTATAACTCAATATGTGGGCACCTTGTTGCACATCTGGAGTATAGAAACGGGTTATACGCATGAAATGAACAGCGGTATAACCCCTACTCCACCGGACGGCTAACGCTGC
>PVBE011700100.1_pt1 | contig 16562 bp, 16 predicted proteins | sample 1631181 | NCBI WGS metagenome assembly PVBE01 (sample SAMN08397723, study PRJNA350692) | Marine metagenome, whole genome shotgun sequencing project. | isolation source: water | place: Pacific Ocean | collected 2012-04
CGCCTCGCCGCGCATCTGCTGCTGGCGTTTGCCATTGCCGCGTGGGTTTTCTGGGTTCTGCTTGGGCTGCGGACTAGCGTCCTGTCGCAGACGCCGGCGGAACGGACGATGCCGCAAGATCGCGCCACGTTGCGGCTCGAACGTTTCGCTATCGGACTCAGCGTTTTGGTTGTGGTGCAGATCGCCTACGGAGCGTTCGTCGCTGGAACGAAGGCCGGGCTTTTCTTTGCCGACTTCCCGTTGATGGCGGGGCAGGTGGTTCCGGCGGGATGGCTCAGCTTCGCACCTTGGTGGCGCAACTTTGTGTCCAACCCGATCACCCTTCATTTTGTCCACCGTTTGCTCGGTTTCGCGGTTCTATTCGGCTGTCTTTGGTTCACGCATCGCGCGAGACGAGCGGCAACGGTCCGTCAACGCATTGCCGGCATCACGGTCGGAGCCATGGCGACCGTGCAGTTCGGGCTCGGCGTGGCCACGGTGATGACTCACGTTGCGATCACGCCCGCCGTGGTCCACCAAGCAGGCGCCCTGGGTCTCTTCTTGGCGTGCTTGTGGGGTGTGTACGAGCTGCGGCATCCGTCTACGGTGACGGCCGGTGCCGACGCGCCGGCGTTGCCGCCGGAGTACGACGATCCGCAGCGCACGGCGGCGTGACGAGTCGGGCTCTGCGCGTGCTTAGAGCACGCCGTTCATCACGTCGACGACGGTGAACAGGTCGCCGCGGTCGTAGAAGTCGACGGCGATGAAGTTCGGCACCTGTCCGCCTTCGCTGCGGCATCGGGTCGCGCGCTCTAGGAGCACGTCGATCTGGTTGGCGGCGATGGACTTCTCTGCCGACGGTAGGTCCGTCACGGACGAGTTGACCCAGTGGTTCAGGAGAAAGAGATCCGCGTTGCGATCGCCGCGGTTCAGGTTGCACTTGAAGTCGCTTGCGCTGTGGAATCCGTAGGGCGTCTCCCACGCGACATTCCAGATGTTGCGGTACCAGCCCGAGTCTTTGCCGCCGTTCTCGGCGGTGACGACCAGACGCGTACCGGCATTAATCATCTCGCGAAGCGTTGGCCAGGGTGCGCCTGCGGGATGCGCGTAGACGTACTCGATAAGACCGGCATCGACGAAGTCAGACTCCATGTCGGCCGTGGAGATTTCGTCCTCGTAGATGATCGTGAGAACGTCGTGCGGATGGTTCTGCAAGAAGGATCGGATGTCGCCCAGGATCCGTGCGTGTGGCGTTCGGCCGAAGGAGCAGACGCCGTGACACGCCGCGGTTTCACCGTCGTTGTAGGTCACGTCGAGCAGCAGCGCGCGGATGCCGTCTTTGAGCTGTTGGGCGACGCCATATTTCTGCGTCGCGGCCATTTGCGTGTGATAGCCAGCGTCTACCGCTGCGTGCGAGTTATGTGTCGCGGGATAGACCACGTCGTTGTAGGGCCGGTCGCAAAGGGTAGGGTGGCCGTTGCAGTCGAGTTCGCCTGTGGCGCTGGACGAGGCTGGTGTGCGGTCCCGTCCGTAACTTCCCGGTGCCAAGGCTCGCGTTGAACGCGCGTTGTTGGCGAGCAGCTCCGTCCGATTTTGACGGCGTAGCTCGAGGTAGCGGTCGGCATGTTCACGACCCGCGGGGCCTCGGTACTCAAAGGTCGCGGCGCCGCACGCAGTCAGGGGGACGAGCGCGAGCGTCAACACGGATGGGACAGCCCATCGCATGCGGTCGGCAAAGCTTCTGATCCTCCTAAGATTCACGGCCCAAAGACTTAACCGCGCTTTGTCCAGGGATCCAGGCCATGGAAGTGTTGGTTTTCCGTGGAATTTATTGCGGAACGTCTGCGCTGGGCTGGCCCTTGAGCCTCGCGCGGGCCAAGCGCCTCGAGACGCCTAAGTATGCGAACATCCGCGAAAGGTGACGCCTGTCCCGGACCGGCCGCGAATCCGGAAGCGGGCAGGGCGCCGCAGTCGCCCGCGGAAGGGGCCGATGTCCGAGCCCAGGGCCGGAACGAGCTGCAGCCGCCCCGCGGCGATCGGGATGGCCTTGGGCCGAGTCTATGGGCGTCGACACGCGACCAAAACGCCAGAGCCGGAGGGCAGGGCAAGCACGCTGAACTGCGCCCGCTTCTGCAGGTCGTTAAGCAGAGCTTCGGCGTTTGGCAGATGCTCGTCGGGCCACGTTTCTTGCGGCAGCATGTCGTCGATGATGTAGAAGCCCGAAGGCTTCACGAGGCCGAGCGCGTCGTCGAGCAACGAGTACTTGCCGGGCCATGCGTCGGCGAAGACCAGGTCAAAGCTCTGCGCGGAGACCGCCGCTCCCGTCAGATAGCGTTCTGCGTCTTCGCTCAAAAAGGTAGCGCGTGGATCGCTCCCAAAGATGTCCCGCGCGATCCCATCGAGCCGCTCATCGTTCTCCAGCGATACGAGGTGGGAGTCGGCGTCCATGCCGTCCAGAAGCCAGGCGCTTGCGGCGCCGAGTCCGGTACCGATCTCTAGGAATCGTCCGCCGGGTTTCGACGAGGCGAGGGTGCGGAGCAGGGCGCCTGTTTGGTGATCGCAGCTCATCGCAAAACCTTGCTCCCGCGCGTGTTGCTCGATTTTCGCGAGGGCCGGCGGCGGCGCGACGGGGAATCGTCGGATGGGCATCAGTGGAAAGCTTTCACTGGGAGCGTTGAATTCGCAACAGCCACGGCATCAGAGGGTTCTGCCACTGGTATTGAAGCGTTCCGAGGGGGCGGGATTGACCGAGACGCGCTGCGTTTCTCGAGAGATCCGTCGGAAACACACGTTTCCGATCCGAGGAATCACCGGAAGCTTGGCACGGTAGCGATCCGGCCGCGTGCAAGCGGCGAGAATCACAACACAGAATCCGCGCGACGCGCGGGCCGGCGTCGACCTTTCGCGCATCATCGGTTGACCGTGCCTGCACGTGCCGTCAGTTAGCCTACACGACACCGAGGCCAACGACATGGGAGTACACATGAACCGACGATTCTCAACACTCGTGGTACTCGCGGCGCTCAGCATCCGCGTGCTGGGGTGCAGTAGCAGTAGCGGTAGCGGTGAAGTGGCGTCCAACACGGACGTCCAAAACGTAGCGAGCCCACCCATGCTCGAGGACTTTGTAATGACGACTTCTCCCGTCGTCATCGGCGAACAGGCGCACGGCACGGTCTACGATGAAGACCTCGACGGCCTCACGGGTCTGATGCTCCGACTCGAATTCGATGGCCCCGCGACCGGTACCTCTGAGGCGCTGCTTGCGGACCCGGGCACAGAAGTGGGCACCGATGTTCCCATCGACTTCATGCTTCTACCGGGGTGGCCAACAGGTGAATACACGGTAACCCTGACAGCCATCGACAACGAGGGTCTTCAGAGCGATCCCGTGAGTACGACCGTGCTCGTGGACGCCAGTCCCGACGACCTCGGCACCTTGGCGCTCTGAAGACGTCGCAGCAGCCGTGACGTCAGCAGCGCGACGCGTCCGGTTCGTCCGGTTGCAGTTGACTGCGACGACGGCGAAACCCTCCAAACCCGATGCTACCTGTCTCGGCTTCGACGCGCGCTTGAGCGATGGGCTCGTGCGCATCGACTGTCGGGTCCCAGCTAGGTGGCCGCGCGGCGAGTTCCGAGGACGTCGGACGGGATTTGCCCAATCTTCACGAGGGCGAATATTGGTTCACCTCGACTTCCGGGTACTCCCGTGAGTTAACATAATGTTCCTTATGCGAAGTTCCGCCAGGGGGTCTGGACCTGGTTCTGTCGGGGGAAAACGCGCCGGAGCCGGGAAAGCGCGAAGCTCCCCCGTAATTACGTGGGCACTCTCGCGGCACGCTAGTCGAACCCGTCGAAGACTCCTTGGCGCCGACCTCGACCGGCAGATGCTCGGCCCCGCTGAGCGTCGCCGTCAGCCGAAGGCGGCGATATCTTCGGTGAGCGCCTCGGGTTCGGGTGCGGTGCCCTAGTCGAGCTGGACGAAGACTCCGCAGAAGGCCTCGTCACCGACGACACGTGTGACGTGTCCGTGGCTGCGCTCATCGTCCAGCTGTAGGACGTCACCCGGCCCGTATCGACGGGTTTCGCCGGAACCCGCCGTGATGTCCGATTGTCCCGAGGTGCCGATCCACAACTGGCGTTTTGGAGTTGGATGGATCGGACCCTCCCATCCAACCGGGATTCGAGCGAAGAGATATCTTTCGGCGGCGACGGCGGCGGATGCGTAGAAAGCCGGCGCGGGTGGCGCGAAGTCCGTGGACTCGAGAGCGACCTCCACCTCGTCGAAGTGCGTCTTGCCGTCGTCATCGGAGTACAGGCGGTCGTATTTCATGGGTCCCGCTTGTTAGCCTGACCTGACTGACGTCCCGGAGCCAGTCGCACGGTCCTCACGCGCTTGGCCTTCACCCACGCGGCGATACTCTCGATGGTCTCGTCGGACCGCACGGCGATGCACCCCTGAGTCCAGTCCACGGTCGTATTGAGCCAGCCGGCCCACGTGAAGTTGCGTGCTGGCCCGTGGATGCCGATGGCGCTGCCGGCGTAGCCCTGGGAGCGCTGCGCCGCGGTTGGATATGGACTCGGAGGCGTGTTTCTAAGTCGAGGCGCGCTTACTCCGCGACGCAGGACGAACCGTCGAAACATCGGTTCTGCGGGCAGTCGCAGAACATGACGTCGATGCTCGAATCGGGTCCGCATGAGCACGCGCCCATCGCGCAGGTGTTCGGGTAGTCAGAGGCGGACGCGCAGCAAGGTGCCGTCGTCACGGCGCCGCCTGAAAGAGCGCATCCCGTTGCTGGATCGTCGCCGCCGTTACCGCTGCTGCCCGCAGCGCCCGCGCTGCCTGACGTTCCGGCCGAGCCGCCGTCTCCGGACGCGCCCGCGGCGGCTGCGGTACCGCTGGAGCCGCCGCCGCCGTCGGTACCCGCACTCCCGGCCGAGTTTGTCCCGCCGTTCGCCGCCGTTCCCGCGCTTCCGCCGCCAGACGTGCCGCCGGCATCGCTGGAACCGCCGTTCTGCGATTCGCCTCCGCAAGCGGTGACGACAAGAGGCGAGACACCAAATCCAAGTGTAGCGACGAACGCGCTGGAGAGTTTCATGGCGCACCCTCTATCACCCTGCCCCGCCCCGCGCCTTGACATTGCGCTCTGCCGCTCGGGCGTTCCGGTGCGATTCAGGCCGCGCGCGACAGGGAGCCAAGGTGGCTGGGCGGCGCGGCGCACGTCACGCTAATTAGCGCGCTGACGGCCCTACGCGCCTCCCTGGCCGCCGGAGTGACGGCCTGAGTGACCGCCCCAATGTCCCGCCAGCAGAGGTCCTCTTGCCAATCCCGGAAACGTGGTCTTGGTTGCGTTCTAAGTGCAGAACTTTCGTCCGGGTGCACGGATCGCGTGCATTTCACCTACCTCCACCCATGTAGCCGGATGCGACTACACTGCGCGGCCCTATGGGCAGGGTGATCCAATTCCCCGGTAGCGACCGCGGGCCGAGTGGCGATGGCGCGCCGATCGCGAAGCAAGACGCGTCAAGCCTCAAGCAGGCGTTCGAAGGGCTCCCAGAGCGAGAGCGCGATGCGCTAACCGTTCTCGCAGCCCACGAGCCCCTGCCCAGCCGCACGCAGTACCACGAGTGGGTCAAGGCTGCTGGTGTCCGGAATGACCGAGGCAATCAGATCTCCATGGCCGTGCTGGGCACTTGGACGAAACGTTGGAGAGAGACCGGCCTTATCGCGGGCAGCGACGGCTCCGGCGAGTTCCTCTGCCACCCAGAGATCGCCCACGCCGCCCTAGTCGCGGCCTCCGACTCACTGCTCGTTGCCATCGAGCGGCCAACCCAAACGCATTGGGGCTACGGAGACGTAAGTGAAATCGCCCGAGCGCGAGTCGCGCTTTACCGCGGCCAGACCGACGCAGCGGCAGCGGCCCTGGCCAGAATCCCAAGGTGGGAGATCGACAACGATGCGGAGCGACTGATGCTGCTAGTGGGCCGCGATCCGGCACCCGGTCGCGTCGAGCTATTGCCTCCGGCGCTGCTGGCCCCGGCGGCTCGCGCGGCGGTCGTGGGCGCCGTATCAGGCATGCGCCCGGGAATCGACGCGTGGTGGGCGACGCGTGGGTGTTGCGATAGAGAAATTTTCGAGCAGGTCGCCCCGTGGTTTGCGATGGACGCCTGCTTCCGTGGCGACTTCGACCGCGCGCTCGAGGCGCTTGGAGAAAGCCACACGCCTGAGGCGGCATGCGCTCGCGCCGCCATTGAGTTATTCCGAGGTGATCCTGGCTCCGGTCGCGCCCTAGCGGACGCGGCCCTGGAGGTATCGCGAGGCAAGTCGGGGCGCCAGAAGCCGGCCTTCCGGGGGCCCGGTGGGCCTTGGGCTGCATTGCTCGCGCTGACGGGCTCGACGAGCGCGAAGAACGTGGCCTGGAGTGCCGTGAATCGCTCGACGCATCGGCGCAAAGGCGAAGTATTCCCAGGCACATACACGGAGCTCTCGTTCCTCGGCGCTGAGTTGATGCATCGAACAGCGCCGCAGCCGCGTCGCTTTGCATTCGGCGGAGATCTCGACGCATGCCTCAGCCTGATGATCGAGCCTCTTGCGTTGCTTTGGTCCGGGGGCGAACCTCGCCGAACTGACGCGGCGAACACGAAACGCCTGGCGCGAAGGATGCGAGAGCTCGGTTGGGAGCGTTTGGCTGCGGAACTGGAATCGCTTTGCGGCGTGGGCGGGGCGAGCGGCGTCGAAGCGTCGCTGCTCGTCTCGTTGCGCCGGGATGAAGAGCCCTGGGAGCTGCTACTGCAGTCTTTGGAACTCGTGGCCGAGAGCGTGCCCGAGGCCGCGGCGTCGGCCGCTACCGATGCTCGCCTGAGCTTCGCGATTGCGGTGGACCACGGTGAGCTACACATGGAACCGCGGCTGCAAAAGCACGGGCGTGCTGGTGGCGCTTCTAGCCGAAGCGCCAAGCACGGTGCCAAGTCGTGGACCAAAGGGCGCAAGGTTGGACTGGCCAAGCTGCATAAGGGCGAGGGCCTGAGCTCACTGCCCGAAGAGGATCGGCGCATCGTTGCGAATCTGAAACAACTCGTGGAGAGGGATAACGAGTACGGCTGGGGACCGCGCCGCACAGTGCTGCGCTGGGGCGCACGCACGCCTCTCGCGTTGGTAGGTCATCCGCGCATCATGGACGCGGCGACGGGCGACCCCGTCGAGGTCATTCGCACTACGCCGGAGCTGAAGGTAACGAGCGAAGCTGGCGAGCTGCGACTCACGATCACCCCGCCGGTCTCGGCGTCGGGGGTGTTCTGCGCGATGACGCCGGGGCGACTGCTCGTTTACGAGGCTACTGAGGCTCACGCAACGTTGGCTCGGACCCTCGCCAACGCGAGCGCCCGCCGGGCGACCATTCCCGAGGCCCACCAGGACCGGTTGCAAAAGACTCTGTCGAAGCTGACGGGCGCGGTGAAAGTCACCGGAGACATCAGCCTCGACGATGGCACGGTCACGCTCGTAGAGGCCGACGCTCGCGTGCGTGTTCTGCTGTGGCGAACGCGACCTGGCCTGAAGTTTCGTTTGGTGGTGAAGCCCTTTGGGGATGGCGGTCCGTCGCTCACGCCGGGTAGCGGTACGGCGGTGCTGGCCACGCAAATTGACGGCCAGGCCAAGCAGGTTCGTCGCGACACAGCTGCCGAACGAAGCGCCTACGAGGCCGTTCTCGAAGCCTGCCCAGCGCTCACGTTGGCCGAGCCTCGCGGTCCCGACCTTCGCCTCTCCGCACTCGAAGACTGTTACGAGATGCTGACGGAGTTGCGGCGCCTCGGCGACGAGGTTCTGCTCGAATGGCCCGAGGGTGAACCGCTCAACATCGTGACCGAGGCGCATTCGTCGGCGTTACGCGTCAACGTGACGTCGTCGGATGAGTGGTTGCGCGCCGACGTTTCTCTTGAAGTCGAACCCGGGCATGTTGTGAAGCTCCGCGAGCTGCTCGCGCTTCTCTCGTCGGCCAAGGGTCGATTCGTAGAACTCGAGGGCGACCGTGTACTGGCGCTCACGGAAAACGTGAAGCGGAAGCTCGAACGACTGGCGCAGCTCGGTACGCTCCGACAAAACCGCATCGATGTGCACGCGCTCGCTGCGCCGAATCTAGCGAACTGGCTAGAAGATCTCGAAGGCAACGGGCCCTCGCGCGCCCGCGAACTTCTGGCGCCACGACTCGAACGCTTTGAAGAAGCGCAATTGCTCACCCCGGATCCGTGCCGTACCCTGGAAGCTGAGCTGCGTGACTATCAGCTCGAGGGCTACCGGTGGATGAGCCGTCTCATTCATTGGGGCGCCGGCCCGCTGCTTGCCGACGACATGGGGCTCGGGAAGACCGTTCAAGTGCTGAGCGTATTACTCGATGAGGCAACACGCGGCCCCGCGCTCGTCGTCGCACCCACTTCCGTTTGCGGCCATTGGGAAGACCAGGCCCGGCGTTTTGCGCCAGCCCTCAAGGTCCATCGTTTTGGCGACCGCGATCGCCAGACTCAGCTCGATGCGCTCGGCCCTGGTGACGTCTTGATCGCAAGCTACGGTCTGCTGCAACGAGAGATCGAGCGGCTCGCGAAGATCTCGTTCCGTGCCGCCGTCCTCGACGAAGCGCAAGCCATCAAGAACCCTCAAAGCCAACGTGCTCAAGCCGCGTGCGCACTCGACGCGCAGATCCGGATCATCTCCACAGGCACTCCCATTGAAAACCATCTCGGTGAACTCTGGAGCCTGATGCAATTCGCCAATGCCGGTTTGCTCGGCTCCCTCAAGCACTTCGAGCGGCGCTTCGCGAGACCTATCCAGGAACACGGCGACCGACACGCCGCAGACGCCTTGCGACAATTGGTGCGCCCCTTCATTCTCCGTCGCACCAAATCGGAGGTGCTCGACGAGCTTCCGCCCAAGACCGAAATCGACTTCAAGGTGCAACTCAGCGCAGAGGAATCTGCGCTCTACGAGAGCATCCGGCAGGAAGCTGAAGAGCAAATTGGCGAATCAGTGCCGGCCGGACAGCAGCGCATTCAAATCCTCACCGCCCTCACTCGCCTGCGCCAGGCTGCATGCCACCCCTCCCTGGTCGGTGGAAGCGGCGTGACCGGTGTCACGGCTGCAGCAACGAGCGCCAAACACGAGACGCTACTCGCGCTGGTCGACGAGTTGCGCGACGGCGGTCACCGTGCGCTCGTGTTCAGCCAATTCGTCAAGCATCTAGACCTTGTGCGCGGGCTTCTCGACAAGCGCCAGATCCCCTACCAGTACTTGGACGGCAGCACCCCGGCGCGGCAGCGCCAGGCGCGCGTCGCCGCCTTTCAGCAAGGTGAAGGCGACCTCTTCCTCATCAGCCTACGCGCGGGCGGTACCGGCCTGAACTTGACCGCCGCTGACTACGTGATCCACCTCGATCCCTGGTGGAACCCGGCCGTCGAGACCCAAGCCAGCGACCGCGCCCACCGCATCGGGCAATCCCGCCCCGTCACCGTCTGCCGACTGATCGCTGAAGGCACCGTCGAGGAGCGCATCCTTTCGCTGCACGGCAGCAAGCGTCACACGGCCGAACAATTGCTCGACGGTACGAATCAGAGCGGGCCGCTCGATATGGCAACGCTGAAGAGCCTGCTCGAGCAGGTTTGAAGTCTCTCTGATCTTCTACGCGAGTCGGTTCTAGGGGTGGCAAGGACCCTCTACAAGTTACCGGATAGCGATCGCGCCGACGTCGAGCAGGGCTCTTAGTGTCTTCAGTATTTCCGATCGCGGCATGCCGGAGACATCGCGTATCTCGCGTAAGGTCAGCTCACCATCGACGAGTGAAAGGAGGTACCCGCCGCGATGGTCCAGGCCGAGGCGTCGCAGTTCGCCGCCGGACATTCTAATCTCCGGAACCTCGTCCATGAGCCGCCCCACGGCCCGCATGAGGTCCTTGGTGGGCGCTTTTGGCAACGAAAGCGTCGGGGTCGGGCTTAGCGAGCGTTTGCGTCGCATAGAGTGCGTCTTGCCCAGAGCGGGCAGGTTACTGTCCGTGAGACGCCGGCGACGCCGGGACTCTCTCGACTCGTTGTTTTCGTTGTCTTTCAATTCAGCGCCCCCACTTGAAACTAGAAGATCGATACGCATTCACGCGAATGCGTGGTGCACGCCTGGCCGCCCACGCAATCAGACGTTGTCAGGCACTCCACGCAAAGCCCTAGGGACAAGTCGCAAAACGGCTCGAGCAAGCTGGTGCAGTCGTCTGCGCTCAGACACGGCAAGGCGCATTCGCCTTTGTCCCGATTGCAGGCGGTCGTCGGTATTGTGCATAGCGAGTCATCGACGCATCGAACGCACTTAGTCCGCCCCACGTCGCAGAACTCATCGCTCGAGAAACAATCCTCGGTCGTGCGGCACTCCACGCATTGCCCGATCGACACCGCGCACTCCTTGAGCCCCGAAGGGGACATCCAGCAGTCGGAGTCATCGACGCATTCCGCGCAAAGACCCGAGGATCCTTCGCAATACCGCGCCTCGGGTGGGCATTCGGGATCGCCTGGCTCGGAACACGAGCGCCTCCAGGGCGGAGAATCCGTAGAGCCGCTCGCGCCGCCCGCGGCGACACCAGCAGAGCCCGCGCCGCCCGCTGTGTCATCAGTGGGGCCGCTGCCTGCACCTCCACCGCCGACGAGTCCGTGTCCGTCGGCGGTGCCCGACAGCAAAGCGATCACACCGTCGCCCCCGCAACTGAAACAAGAGAGCGGTACTGCCATCAACAGCAGAGTCCCTGTTCGACCGAAGAGCGTCATCGCCCCCCTTGGTTCGCGGCGGGCGGCGACGGCGGATCGCCAACATGATTTGCCGGGCGCTTGACGCGGGTGAGCGCCCGGCGGCGTTCAAGCAGCGCGTTCGGCGCTAGCGGTGAACGTGGGTACTTCGCGAGAAACTCGTCCATGAGCGCCAATGCCCGCGCGTCATCTCCGTCCCGAGCGGCCTGCATTGCGGACTGGAATAGAAGGTTCTCCGCTGCAAGGCTGCTACGCGGTTGCGGAGCCGTCCTCGACTGCGCTCTCTTATTCGAAGCAGGACGTTGCCGCTTGGGAGAAGCACGGGGGCCCCGACGTGCATAGTCGGGCTCGTCCGCGACTTCTGCGTCATGCTTCTCGTCCGCTAGGGACGTCCAAGTGGAGCCGGCGCCTAAGACCGCAACCCCGGAATCGTGATGAACGGAGACTCGCCCCTCCGTGACGGCGACCTTCGTCCACTGCGCCGCCTCGCGGACTCCGACCTCCACCAAAAAGCGCGTTCCGTGCACGAGGACCCGCGCTTGCTCTGTGACGACCTCGAAACTCTCGCCCGAATCAAGTCGAGGTACCGTCACGTCGACTCTCCCTAGCGAGAGGCTAATCTCCTCGCGCCGAGCGGCGTCAGCCGCCGGCAGAGTACTCACTTCGACCGACGTCGAAGGGCCAACAAGAATTCGCGCTCCGCTTCCCATCCGCACGATCGCGCCGCTGTCGCGCTCCGCGTGAACGGCTTCCACTCGAGGCAAACCGCTTGCCCCGAGCGGCTTGCCTTCGCCAAGGATCACCTGCACCGAGCCACTCACGGATTCGACTTGCGCGACAGCCGAACCAAAGTCCGAGCGAAGATCCCGGCCAGACTCCCGCTCTACCTCCGGGGCCACAACGCCGACCACCGTGTCCTCGCTGAGCCATCCCGGCGCAAAGGTCATGACGAGTAGCGCTGCGGCAGCGGCCAGCGCCGCAACCAGACCCACGGCGCCGACCGCGACCCTCGGAGTCCGACGGCGCACACCACCACGTGCGTTGCGCTCAATCGATGCCGACAAGTCCGGCACCAAGCGCGCGCGCCGCTCCGCCACACATTTGGAGGTCTCCAGCGCGACGGCGGCGCTTGCCATGTTGCGCACGGCTCGCGATTCGGATCCGCGCGTCATGGCGACTCCTCCCGCGCCCTATCGTCCGCCTCGAGCCGCCGCCTCAACTGGCGTCTGCCGCGAACGAGTCGCGATTGCGCTGCCGCCACCGAGACCTGTGTGAGAGCAGATATCTCGGCAAGGTCATATCCCAGACCATCGTGCAGGAAGAGAGTCGTCGCCCGGGCCTCGGTCATCTCCGAGAGATGGAAGCGCGCGCGCTCGAGCTGTTGATGCACGCCGACCTCGCGCTCGACATCGCTGTTGCGCGAGCCGATCGGGATGGCGTCGTCAACTTCTCGGCTGCGGTCCAGCACGCGGCGTTCGCGCATCAGCGAGCGAAGCGCGTTAAACGCGATCCGTGATGAGATCGTGGAAGCCCAGGCGTTCAGGTTGCGAACTCGAGCACATCTTCCTTTTGCCATTGTCAAGACGATTTGTTCGAAGGTCGCCTGAATGAGATCCTCGTGGTCGCTCTCCCGCCTCCCCATGATTCGCACGATCGTGCGATCCACCAAAGGATAGAGGCGATCGTAGAGGTCGTCTGCGGCGCGGCCCTCACCGTGCTCAACCGCACGGAGTAGCTCTTCGTCCGTCGGAGCCGAGCTCTCCTCCGATCGACTGCCCCCCCGCCTCACCAAAGCAAGGTGGTCTCGCGCGCGAGCTTCTTCCCTCACTGACCCAACAACCTCCTACTTGCTAGTAACCATCGCCGAGATCTGCAGGCACTCACGGGGTACTATTCTCTCGACCGTAGGGGTCCCACTGGATTCCAAGCCAGAAGGAAGCGCCCCAAGCGGACGAACGTGCCACTTCCTCGTCCCGCAACACGATTGCTGTGCCGCGCCAAAGTCGCCAGAGATCAAGGCCGGTCGAGAAGGACCAATTCGAAGCATGCGGCAAGCCAGCTCGAACCCCGATCGCTACGCCAGGATCCCACTGCGATCCGGACTCCGTCCCGCCAGGTGCTACGGCTGACGCCTCGATACGCTGCGCAAGGACTTCTGCCGACAGCCCGAGCGCGAGGCTACTGGATGAGACCCGCTCCGAGTAGAGCGCCCCCGCTCGCAGCGTCATCCACTGTGTTTCGAAGCCAAGGGTGTCCCCGGCGCTGAACGCGTAGTCAAACGCAGCCAGGACGTAGATTGGCGCAGCCAGAGCGAAGCCCGCTTCTAGCTTGCCGCCGACGCGAACCGTCTCGGCGGTCGCGCCCGGCGCTAACGTGGCAGCCAACCCGAGCCAACCTTGTCTCACAGCGTTCGATGCGGGCGGCGGCGGCAGCAACTTGGAGGACGGCGTGGGCCCTTCGGTCGCGCCCGCGCTTTGTAGCGCCGCCTCAGACCGGGCGTCGTGTTGCTCTTCGATTTCTCCAACGAGAGACGCCACGGTGAGCCCGGCCGCTCGCCAGCGCTCAATCCTCGCGTCGCTGGACGTGAACGACAGCCTTCGATTCAGGACCGTCGGGTCCGAGCTGTGTTCGACCTTCACCGCAACACGGACGGATGCGTCCGCCTCGTCCCAGACGATGACAGCGGTTGCGGCGCTCCACTCGTCGGGTTTGACGCCACCCACGGGTCGACACGAACCTCGTCGCAGAGCGGTCGAGCATGCCGCAAGCAGCGCCTCCGCCATTGCTGGGGGGGCGTCGGAGGGAGCGATGTCCACAGCTACGACGGGTACGAACATGGGTGTTCGCGAGGTAGGCTTTCCCGGAACGCGAATGGCGTAAAGGTGCAATCGAAGACGTGTCCGTACCGACGGCCGGCGGGTTGAGCGCGATCGTCGTGGTATCGCCACGGGTCTACGGGTAACGCGCCGCGTGGAGAACAGGGGTCACACTTGCGCAAGCGACGTAAGACCGTCGCTCAGCGCGCCTTCTTCCGCGTTGAAAATCGCGCGCCTACCAACCACTTCTGGATCATGGCGTCATCGAAGAGCTTCGCCAGAACACGGTATCTCGAATGCAAAAAGGGAGTCTCTCCGTCCGCACGTTCGGAGATGACGCGCGCCCGTCCTACGTACGATGAGTGCACGAAGTGAACACGGTTTTGATCGTCAACGAACATGAAGCCGACGTGGAAATCGAGCCCAACGAGGTAGAGACCGGGTCCCCAGGATTGAAGATCGCTGATGACTTCACCAACGGGACGGTCGGAATAGCGCCGGATATTCCCCTCGCCCGTAAGCCGTTGGGCGATGTGTTCGGACGCAAGTCGTCCCATGCCGATGCGACTCAAGTTGAAGCCCGCATCCCTCAACAAGGTGCCGGCAAAAACGCCGCACGCTACGGAACCTTTGCCCGGTACTTCCGAAATACCGTTGAAGCTCCACCGGGTTCCGTACCAAGCCGGAAATAAAGTGCCGGTGAGCCCGTCCACCAGGACCGTGCGCGCTTCGGCGAGGATTCGCTTGCGCGCTTCGTTGGTGTCCGCGGAGCGATGCGCCTTCTCCAGCTCCTTGCGATATTCGAGAAGACGCGTTCGCGTCAGAGCGTAGGCGCGTCGCGCTTCTTGCACTGTCCTCGATTGAGCGAGTTCTTCGCCGAGCGGGCGACCGAGTTTCGCGAGACGAGCGACGATGCGTTCGTAGCGCTTCATGACCCAGGGGCGCGAGTCGTGAGGCGCTTTTTGCAGACGCAAGTCCGCCGGCGCGATGATGACCTCCGCGTTCGCGTGTCCGCTCTCACCCACTAACAAGAACAGTTCTTCGATCGCTCGGTCCCCGATGGCGATGCATCCGATCGAGACGTTGCTTCCGTGAATGTAGATTGCGCCGCCCAGTCCGGCGCGCCTCTCCATCCCGGCTTGCTTCCGGTCGGCCTTGTTTGGGTAGCTGACCTTCATGCTCAGGTGGTACTGGCTCGCGGGGTTCATCAGGCTCAGACGATATTGACCTTCCGGCACTTGCAGGTCGCCTTGGCGAGTCTTCGGGCCGGCGACTCCACTCGCGCCGCGAATTGGGTAGGTGTGAATGCGCACAAATCCTGAGTCGGCATTGGCTCCCCAAACTTCGACTTCGCGTTCTTCCTTCAGCGCAACCAGAGCGATGCGGGATGGCGGGTAGTGCAGACCGACATGCTTGACGCGGGCCTCGATCTTCGTGCCGAGTTCGCTGTGAAGCTTGGCGAGTACCTTCTTCATCGTGCGAGGCGTATCACCTGAGAGCGCGCGATCCGGGCGTTGCGCGATCAACGAACTCTCGGGCCGAACCACCAAGTTTTCTTGCGCGTCGTTCGGAGGTTTGCGTTCCGAGGCCTCGCTAAGCGTCGCGGGTGCACACATCAGCGCACCTGCACCGCATAGAGACAAGATTGCGGCTGTCGACCTGAACCCCCGACGAAGTGAAGCCATGCCCCGGGTTGAGCAACGCGCGTGCCTCCCGATTCGTTCGCGCCGCGTAAACGCAAATCCCTGACGAATGCCTGATGAATCGCAGCAAAAGACGAAGTGCCGCGGTGCACCAGGCGTTGTTCCATGGCGACGATCTGTAAAGCCCGTTTACGTTCGTCGCAACCAGGGGCAGAGTACGGGCAGATGAGCGCGCACCTGGTTTCCGTCTCGGATTCGATGCTGGGGCGGCGCTTCATTCTAAACGGCTCCGCCGTGATGGGTCGCGGTGTCGAATGCGACGTGTCGCTCGTCGACGCGGGCGTCAGCCGCCATCACGCGCGGCTACACGAAAACGCCGGCGGGTGGATCATCGAGGATCTCTCAAGCCGCAACGGCGTCTGGGTGAACGGGTCGCGCATCGCCGCACCCGTCACTCTCAACAGTAACGACTGCGTATCCGTCGGTCCCTTTCTGCTGCTCTTCGAACCGGACTTCAGTGTGCTCGCGAGCGACTTCGGACGCGGGGCGGCGATCGTCGCGGCGGACTCAAAGACGCTCACGTCTCATCGGCCCGAACGCATCGCTTACGGTAGCGAAGGGGGAGACGGAGATCTCGACAACGCACTGTTAACGGCGCTCGCCCAGGCCGTCGCCAAGACCGATTCCGACCGGTTCTGGGACTGCGTCTTCGCGCCTATCATCGAGCGCTTCGCGCCGGACGTCTGCGGCGTACTCACGCTCGATGCCAACGCTGCAGCGGACGCTTCACTTGAAAGTGTCTTCGTGTCTCCAGCCGACGCGCAGCTCGTGATCCCGAGCGGCATCCTCGACACGTGTCGTCATGCAACGGGGGCCGCAGGCGGCGGAGCCGACGCCCTAGTCGTCGCCGGCGGCGTGACGTCGCCGCTCGCATCACTGCGCGGCGACGCTTCCACCAGCGCGGCCACCCTGACCATCCCCGTGATTCACGAAGGCGCACCCGTCGCTCTCGTACAGCTCGCGCGCTACCGAACCGGTGGCTGGCGCGAGGAAGAGACGCAGCCCTTGCTGCACAGCGCGGCTTTCTTTCACACGGCTTTGGCTACAGCCGCTCAGCTCGAGAGGGCCCGCAAGCAGGGAGCAGCGGCTGCAGAGGATGGCGAGCACGGCCAAGACCCCGAGTCCGCCATCCTCGGCGATAGCCGCGCGATCACCAGAGCTCCGACGGCCTAGTGGTCTGATCGCCAAAACCGCTGAAATCACAGGGGAAGAAGTTTCTGAAAAATCCAAACTGATCGTGGGAATTTTTCGCGAGCTCGGCTGTCTAACCCCTCGATGGGACAGACAGCGA
>PVBE010733840.1_pt1 | contig 16560 bp, 12 predicted proteins | sample 1631181 | NCBI WGS metagenome assembly PVBE01 (sample SAMN08397723, study PRJNA350692) | Marine metagenome, whole genome shotgun sequencing project. | isolation source: water | place: Pacific Ocean | collected 2012-04
CGTCGCAAGGGTCGCTGCCGGCTGGCCGGGCTCGGCCTTGGCCGGACGGGTTTCGCACCCGCTGGACGGCGTACCAAGTTTCAAGAACTACCGCATGTGTTCCCTCCTCTCAGACCAGCCTTGCCTGGTCGCACCAATGCCGGTCAGACGCTGCCTCGCTCCCGGCCACGGTGATCGCCCAGCTGGCCCTCGGACCGCAGCGTCCGGCTCATGCGATCGATCATCCTGCACTTGCGGGTGTAGACCGCGCCCTTGGAGATGCCCAGGCGCTCGGCGGCCTCGCCCGAGTCCAGGCCCTCCTCGAAGAAGAGGCGATACAGCTCATGGTCCGCGGGGGACAGGTTCGCCACCGCCTGGTCGATCACCTCGGCCACCGCTGGGGTCTGGAGCTGCTCCATCATCTCCTCGGCTGTGGGGCCGCCGGCCTCCATCGAGTCGATGAGCCGCAGGCCGTCGCCGTCCTCGGCGTCCAGGCTCAACGTCGGGCGCTGGGCCTTGAGGCGGTCGATGGTCTTGTTGATCGTGATGATGCGCAGCCACGACCGCAGGGTGCAGCCGTTGTCGCCCCGGAAGGCCCGCAGGCGCTTCATGTCGTCTTCGAGCAGGGCCAGGAAGACATCGTTGTGCAGCTCCTCGACCGTGCCGTCGTCGGAGCGACGCGTGTGCTTGCGCAGCGTGGCGTGGATCAGGAAGTAGACGTACGGGGAGTATCGCTCGACCAGCTCGTCCCAGGCATCCCGCCGTCCTTCCAGGCAACTCCGCAGGAGCCGAGCGTCGTCGGCTTGCATGGGCGGGAGCATATCGGTGGGGCAGGGGGGCGGCAAAGGGATTAGCCCGCGCCAGACGGCGAGGACGCGAGATTAGGCTGTGAGTACAGGCGTGTAAGACCGAACGGCCCGCTCGTCCGGTGACCCTGGACATGACCTGAGCCATCTGGAAACCTGCCACATACATGCTCCCTAAGGCCCCGTGGATCCTGATCGTCTCGCTGCTCGCCCCGATGGGCGTGGGCGGCTGCCTCATCACGTCGGAGCCCGAATACGGCTCTGAGAAGGACGTGGGCTTCGGCGATCCCGACGGCGGAGGGGCCGACGACAACGGTGCGACCGGCGAATTCGCGGGCCAGGGCGAGGGCCCGGCCGACCCTTCACCCGAGCCCGGCGGCGGCGCACGCGCAGATGGCGGTGAGCCCGGTGACGAGGATCCGGCGCCGCCGGCCGAGGGGGGCGGCGACGCGGACGATGACGGGGAACGGGAGGGGCCCGACGGCACTGAATGTGCCGGGGGGGAAGGTACCGATTGCTGTTCCGCCGAAGGCGGCTGCGACCAGGGCGACGGGGACGGCGCCGACGGCGCGGGCGGCGGCGACGACGACGACGAGAACGACGACGGCGGCCACGAGGACGAGCCCGGGATGCACGTGGGCGAGGGCGAGGGCGAGGGCGAGGGTGAGGGGGAAGGTGAAGGCGAGGGGGAGCGGGAAGACGAGGCGGGAGACCGGCGCGCGCCCGGGGAGGGCGAAGGCGAGGGCGAACCCGGCCTGGACGCTCCCGGATGAGGCGGCTCCTCCTGGCCGTGGCGCTGGCGTTGCTGGTTGCGCCGACGGCCTGCGGGATCACCTCCGAACCTGAGTACAAGACCAACCGGGATGGCGGGGACGGCACGGGCTCGCCGCCCCAGGCGCCCGAGGACGAGGCGGACAACGACGGCCTGGGCGACATCCTGAACGGGGAGGACGGGGAGGCCGCGGGGATCGGCGATCCGAACGCAGACGCCGGCGGCGGCGGCGAGGTGCCCCCGCCGGATCCGGACACGGCGGAAGGCGGCGAAGGCGAGGGCGAACCGCCGTGCCCGGAGGGCACAAGGTCGGCGGATGGCGAATGCCATCCTAGCCAAGGCGAAGGCGAGGGCGAAGGCGAAGGCGAGGGTGAGGGCGAGGGCGAACGCTGATCGGAATCCGCAGGGCGCCTGAAGTACAGTACGGCCCGTGACCCAAGGCGTCGTCCGGCACATCACCATCGACAGCGGCCTGTTGCGAGGCAACCCGCTGGGCGATCCCCATGTGCGGGACCTGCCCGTGTATGTACCTCCGGGCTACGACGCCGATCAGGACCGCCGCTATCCGGTCGTGTTCTTCCTGACCGGCTACACCAGCTCCGGGCCGTCGCTTCTGAGCTGGAAGGGCCGAGGGTGGGGCGAGAACACGCCGACCCGCATGGATCGACTCATCGCCGCCGGCGAGATCCCTCCCATGCTGGGCATCTTCCCGGACTGCTGGACCCGTTGGGGAGGCAGCCAGTACCTGGATTCGACGGCGACGGGCCCCTACATGCGGCACATCGTCGAGGAGCTGGTCCCCGCGGTCGACGACGGCTTCCGGACCCTGCGCCAGGCCAAGTCCCGCGCGGTCACCGGCATCTCGTCCGGGGGCTACGGCTCAATCATGCTGGCCATGGAACGCCCGGGCGTGTTCGGCGTCGTCGCGGCCACCGCCGCCGACAGCGCCTTCGACCTCTGCTATCGGCCGGACCTGCCCCGGTTCGTCGGCGCGGTGGAGAGCGCGGGCGGCATCGAACCGTTCATCGAGCGCTTCTTCGCGACCCCCAAGCTGTCCGGCTCGCAGATTACGGCGATGATGGTGCTGGCCAACTCCGCCGTGTACTCGCCCAACCCGTCGAAGCCCCCGGTGATGGCCGACCTGCCCGTCAACCTGTACACCGCGGAGCTCATCCCCGCCGTCTGGGACCGCTGGCTCGACAAGGACCCGGTCCGCCGCGTGAAGGACCCGGACCGCGCCGCAGCCCTCGCCGAGCTGTCGCTGCTGTCCCTGGACGCCGGCCGCCGCGACGAATACCACCTGCAGTTCGGCCACCGAATCCTCGGCCGGGCGCTCTCGGAGGCAGGAGTCCCCTTCGTCAGCGAGGAGTTCGACGACGGGCATCGGGGGATCAGCTACCGCCAGGAGCACGCCTTGCGCCGGATCGGCGCGGCCATCGCGACCGAGGGCTAGAAGGTCCCTTCAACCCTCAGGGTCTTCTTCGCAACGGGCGCCGGAGTCATCACCAGCACGGCGACCAGGCCCGCGGCGGCGGCGACGGTGCCGCCCGCTACCCAGACCCAGGGGAAGGAGCCGGCCCGAGGGGAGGACCTCAGGCCCATGAAGACCTCGACGGTGTCGCCGTCGACCACAGTGAAGGGGATCCCGTTGGCGGTGTAGTCGCCGCCGGGCAGGTAGGTGGACTGGGGCAGCGTGGTGGGGCTCTTCTTGAAGTCGTCCCGCACCCGCGCCCAGGCCCGCTTCTTCTCCATGGCGATGAACTGGGTCGTGCTGTCCAGGATCAGGAACCCGCGCCGGGGCCCCGAGTCGGGGCCCGCCGACAGGAAGCTGACCTCGCCGTAGAAGGAGCGCAGGCCGTCGAGGAGGGCCTTTGCGGCGGCCTTCTCCTCCGGGGTCTTGCCCAGGTCCAGGGCCCGCTGCGCCTCGAGGTGGGCCTGCTCGATGTGGTGGAGCTGGTGCTGAACCCGCCCGAGGAACAGGTGGAGCGTGTAATCGCCGGCGCCGCCCTTCATGCGTGCGGCGGCGATGAGCTCGGCCTTGGCGGGCTTGAGGCGGCCCTCCCGGAAGTAGTGGATGCCTTGGTCGCGGCGGCCCTCGAAGCCCTTGGGCTTGCCCTCCTCCTTGGGCGGAGGCTTCGGCTCAGGGGCCGGGGCGGGGTCGCCCGTGGCAGGCGCAACATCCGCGGCGGCGGGCGCGGGGGCCGGCGCCGCGGGCGAGGCCTCGGCTGCGCTCGGCGCCTTGGGGGTCGGGGCGTCTTGGCCATGGGCGGCCGGGGAGATGAGGACGGTGGCCAGGAGCAGCGACAGGGCGGAAGACAACCTCATCGAGAGCAGGCACATATCGCCTCCTGGGCCGCGCCCGCGCAGTCGTTGACGATGGAGGCGCCCAGGGCGCAGGTGGCGTCGTCCACGTAGGCGCCGTCGCAGGTCAGGCCGTTGGCGGCGCACCAGTCTGCACAGGTCGCGCCGGCCAACGCGGCGCGGCCGACGCAGCCGTCGGCGAGGTCCCGGCAGACCGCCGCGGCCCCCGGGATCACCGACTCGCAGCTCGCCGGAGGTGGTGCCTTGCCCTCGCACGCCGCAGCCACCCGTACGGCCCCGCCGCGCAGCAGCGCCTCGCGGGCGGCCTGTGCACCCTGCGGGCTCGCGCCCCCGTCGGCCTCCTCGAAGCTCCACAGCGCCAAGGTGTCATCGTCCGCGGCGGCGCACACCGGCGGATCGAAGGGCGCGTCGTACCGCAGGACCGTCGAGAAGTGCAGGTCGTCGATGACCGCATGGGTGTCGAGGTCGCCCAGGCTGTGATCCCTGCCGATCTGCATCACCGTCCTGCCGAACGGCATCACCTCCAGCGACGCGTCCCCCGCCGCCTTGCCGTTGATCCACAGGCTGGCGAGCTGCTGGACCTCGACGAAGGTGACGGCGACGTGGGTCCAGCTGCCCAGCGGGACCCGACGGTCCGAAGCCACGGTGTGCTCACCCGCCCCGTCGTCCAACGTGAAGAGCAGCCGGCGCTGGTTGCCGGCGTCGGCGCCGAGGCCGCCGACGCCGATCTGCCAGCCGTTCGCACCCTGGCCTACGGTGTAGCGGTTGGACGCGAGCGGCGCGACGGCGCCGACTGCGTAGGCGTCGAGCTTGACCCACGCCTCGACGGTCCAGTCGGTGTTGCGCAGATAGAAGCCCCGGGCGTTGCCGACGCTCAGGTACGCGCCCGGGTCCCGCAGATCCATCGCCCGGATGCCGTCCGCGTCGTCCAGCCGGCCATCGCAGTCGTCGTCCACCTGGTTGCCGAGCACCTCGAACACCGCGGCGCCCACAGCGTCGCTTTCGTCATCGCAATCGCCGAGCACCTCCGCCCAGTCCTCGACGGGCGGAGGCTCGGCGCATGACAGGATCACCGCGCCGCCCGCCCCGACGCCATCGCCGTCGCCGTCGGAGTAGAACACCCGCCGATCCGGCACGCCCGCCGCCCTCCAGCTCGCCCCCTCGACCACGAGGTTCCGGCCACCGGCCGCCACCGTGTCGGCGGCCACCGCACCCGCACCTTCGCTGAATCGCCACAGATGCGCCGTGCGCGCGTCGGCGACCAGCCGCTCGGACGGGAGGAAGGCGTCGCCGCGATACCGGGCGCCCCGCGTCAGCCGGACCTCGTCCACCGCCCCGGACAGCCGCTCGGCCCCCGCGGAGCGGGCCCCGAACTGCAAGGCGTTCCCTTGGGGATCGATGCGAAGCTCGCCGGGGATCTCGGCGCTGCCGGCGGCGGCGCCGCCCACGTACAGCCACAACGATCCAGCCCAACGCTCGACCGCCAGGTGGGTCCAGACCCCGGCGGCGACGCCCTGTCCGCCGGCGACCTCGGTGGTCTCCCCGTCCACGATCACGCGGGCCAGCGGTGTGCCGCCGTCGCCGGCCAGCAGCAGCGCCAGCGTGCCGGTATCCCCGCTGCCGTCCTGCCGGAGCACGGTCTCGGACAGGTCGGGGGAGTCGCCGCTGCGCATCACCCACGCCTCGAGCGTGAAGTCCCCGATCCCGAAGTCATGGCCGGGCGACAGGTGAGCCCGGGCGCCCGCCCCGTTGGGCGCCAGCGCGGGCGTCGGGCCGTTGTCCAGCTGCCCATCGCAGTCTCGGTCCTCGGCAGCGCACCCCTCCGCCGCCGGCAGGACCTGCCCCGCGCAGGCGCCGAAGTCGCCGCCATCGCAGGTGCGCAGCCCGCCTTCGCAGAAGCCGACGTCCTCGGTGCCGCCGGGACCCTCGTAGCAATCGGAGACGAGCGGAGCGCCGAGCTCGCCCTCGTCGACCTCGCCGTCACAGTCGTCGTCCACTCCATCGCAGACCTCGTCGACGATCTGGGCCACGTCGGGCACGCAGTCGTTGTCGTCGCCGTCCACGCACGCCACGACCTCGACCTCGCACCGGCCGTCGCCGCAGGTCACCGGTGGGGCGTTGTCGACGATGCCGTCGCAGTCGTCGTCGATCCCGTCGCACGTCTCGTCCCGGGCGTTGACCTCGGCCGGCGTGCAGAGGTTGTCCTGGCCGACGGTGCACGCGGGCACCGAGCGCTCGCAGCGCCCCTCCCCGCAGGTCAGCTCGGGCAGGTCGTCCGCCACCCCATCACAGTCGTCGTCCTCGCCGTTGCAGAACTCGTCGGACGGCAGGACCTCGCCGTCGCAGCCTTCCTCCCAGACGCCGCCGAGGCACTCCTGGATGCCTTCGTCGCATGCGCCGATCCGGGCGTTGTCCGGGTCGCCGGTGAAGCACGCCCGGGCCAGCGGGCCCTCGCCGATGGGCCGCTCGTCGGTGATGCCGTCGCAGTCGTTGTCGATCCCGTCGCAGTCCTCCCTGAGCGCGGGGCGCACCTGGTCGATGCACTCGGAGCGGTCCCAGTCGTCGCCCAGGCACAGGTAATAGCCGTCGGCGCAGGCGCCTTCGCCCCGGGTGTCGTCGGCGTCCTCGTAGCAGACCTGCCGCAGCGGCCCGAGGCCGTCCGCCGCCTCGTCGACGGTGCCGTCGCAGTCGTTGTCCAGCCCGTCACATGTCACCTCGACGTCGGCCTCGTGCTCGGCGGCCAGCTCGCAGGTCCACGCCCCCTCCTGGCATCGAAGCGTGGCCGCCCCGCACACGCCGGTGTCCGCGCAGGGCCGCACGGCGGGCTGCGCCAGCGGCAGCTCGTCCGCGTCTCCGTCGCAGTCGTTGTCGAGGCCGTCGCAGCGGCTCTCATTGAGCTCGTACTCGGGTGGGTGATCGCACCGCCAGTTGCCCTCGACGCACACGTTCGCACGGCCGGCGCACACGCCGCGTTCGGGGCACAGGGCCTGCTCGAGCCCCTGCAGGTGCTCCGGCTCGTCCACCTGGCCGTCGCAGTCGTTGTCCTTGCCGTCGCAGGCCGTCTCGTGCTCCTGACGACCCTCCGCCGCGCACTGCCAGAGCCCGTCGGCGCACACCGTCGGCCGGCCGGCGCACACGCCCTCGTCGGGGCAGAGCTCCTGCGCCGGGCTCAGCCCTTCGTCCGTCCGACCGTCGCAGTCATCGTCGGTGGCGTCGCAGGTCTCCTCGGCCGGCCGCACCCCGCCCGTGCACGGTCCCCAGACGCCCGCGTCGCACTCCTGCACCCCCGCCTGGCAGGCCCCGACCGCCGCGCCGCAGGGCAGCTGCGCCCCGTCGATGCAGGGGCAGCCCTCGTCGACCAGCCCGTCGCAGTCGTTGTCCACCTCGTCACAAGCCCGCTCCTCGGGCTCGTACCCTTCCGCGGGGTAGGCGCAGCGCCAACGCCCCAGGCCGCTGTCGCACTGGGGCTCGGCCCCGCCGTCGCCGCAGACCCCGTCGACGGGACACACGTCCAGGCCCGCCGGCGGCGCCAGATCCTCGTCGACCTCGCCGTCGCAGTCCTCGTCCACGCCGTCGCACAGGGTCTCCGCCGGCGCGTACCCCTCGGGCACATCGCACTGCCAGCGACCGGCGACGCACACCGTCCGACGGCCCGCGCACAGCCCCTGCTCGGGGCAGACGCTGTCCGCGGCGTCGGCGACGAGGGCCTCGTCGATGGCGCCATCGCAGTCGTTGTCCACGCCGTCGCACACCTCGACCGTCCGCGTCACGCCGGTGCAGGGCCCCCACACATAGGGGCCGCCTGCCTCGCCCTCGCCTTCGCCTTCGCCTTCGCCCTCGGCACCTCCCACCGGCTGGCACTGCTGGACGCCCGCAGCGCACTGGCCGAGGTCCACGCTGCAGGCCCGCTCCGGGGTGCCCGGCTGGCACTCGCAGTCCGGATCGTTGGCGTCGACCTGGCCGTCGCAGTCGTTGTCGACGGTGTCGTCGCAGCGCTCCTCGAAGTCGCCGTCCCAGTCGTCGCCGTACTCCCGGGCGCCGCACTCCTGCACCCACTCCCCGCCCTCGCAGCGCTGCACAGACCGGGCGCATGCCCCGCTTGCACGCACACACGCCGGGGGCAGATCCAGGGCGTCGGGCTCGTCGACGCGACCGTCGCAGTTGTTGTCGATCCCGTCGCAGAGCTCGCGAGCGTCGGGGTTGATGGCGTCCGACGAGTCATCGCAGTCGGGCCCACGGCCGTGGCAGTCCGAGCCCTCGGCCACCGGCACGCCGGCGGCGCAGAAGCCATCCTCGTCTGCGTCACAGCCCTCGTCGACCAGGCCGTCGCAGTCGTTGTCCCGTGCGTCGCAGGCCTCGATCGCGCCCGCGGCGCCCGCAGCGGGATCCGCCTGGTGGCACACGGACACGCAGGACTCGTCGCCGGGCGGGCAGACGTCGTTGCACTCGAACTCGCAGGCCTCGCCGCCGGGCCCGAAGGTCACCGCGAGGGCGCCGTCCGGCGCCACGGCGCCGAAGACGGTCTTGGTCGACATCAGGCACAGGGGCATCCGGGCGTCGCAGGCCCGATCGGGCTGGAACATGGAGGGGTGACACCGGCCGGGGTTGGCGTCGTTGAGCACGAACAGCTTGAACGCCAGGTCGCTGCCGTCCCCGGGGAGCGGGAGCGACTCCGCCGCCCCGCGGGGCGTCATGGTGCCGTCCACGGGCGACACCGCAAGCGCCAGGGTCGCGCCCTCGCCGCCGGCGACCGGACCCACCGCGAGGCAGGCCGGGATCGATCCGTCGCCCGTCATGGCGAACCGGAGCTTGAGCGAATCGCCGCAGCCCGGCGCGTCGGCGGTCTGGGGGATCAGGCAGCCGGATAGGTCCAGGCGGACCGTGGCGACCTGGTCGTCGGCGGTGCAGGCCGACAGCGCCAGAGCGAGCAGGAAGGAGCCGTGTCGCAAGACCGCCCGAGCTTAGGTCGAGAGCACCTGGTTGTCGATGAGCCGGGCCGGACCGAGGTGGGCCGCCACCGCGACGACCACGGCGGCGTCTGCGCGCTCGACGGTCGACAGATCCCGGGCATCGCGGACCTCGACATAGTCCACGCGCGCCAGCGGCTCGGCCTCGATGGCCTGCGCGGCGGCCGCCCGCAGAGCGGCCCCCCCCCGCTCGCCCTCGACCCACGCGGCCGCCGCGGCGTCCAGGCCTGCACGCAGGCAGAGCGCGGCGGCGCGCTCGGACCCTGACAGGTAGGCGTTGCTGCTGGACATCGCCAGGCCGTCGGCCTCCCGGACGATGGGGCAGCCGACGATCTCCACGGGCAGATCGAGGTCCGCGGTCATCCGCTCGATGACCTTGCGCTGCTGGTAGTCCTTGTCGCCGAAGAAGGCGACGTCGGGCTCGACGGCGTTGAACAGCTTCGTCACGACAGTGGTCACGCCGCGGAAGTGGCCCGGTCGGCGGGCCCCACACAGCACGTCGGTCAGGCCCTGCACCTCCACCCGGGTGGCGAACCCGGGCGGGTACATGCCGGCCTTGTCGGGCAGCCAGAGCACGTCGACCCCGGCGTCCTGGCAGCCGGCGCTGTCGGCCTGCAGGTCGCTCGGGTAGCTGTCGAGGTCCTCGCCCGCGCCGAACTGGGTCGGGTTGACGAAGATGCTGGCGATGACGAGGTCACAGCGCCGTCTTGCGGCCCGCATGAGGCTGTAGTGGCCAGCGTGCAGGAAGCCCATCGTGGGCACGAAGCCGATGGATCGGCGCTCGACCCGGGCGCCGCGCGAGGCCGCCCGAACCTCGGCGACGGTGCGGACTACTCGAACGAGTGGTCAGCCGTCGGGAAGCGGGCCTCGCGCACGTCCGAGCGGTAGCTGCGCACGGCGTCGCCGATGCGGGAGTGCAGGTCGTCGTAGGCCTTGACGAAGGTCGGCTTGAAGCCGGGATCCATGCCCAGCAGGTCGTAGATCACGAGCACCTGCCCGTCGCAGTGCACGCCCGCGCCGATGCCGATGGTGGGCACCTCGATGGCGTCGGTGACCCGCTTGGCCAGCGGCCAGGGCACGCCCTCGAGCACGATGCTGTAAGCGCCAGCGTCCTGCAGCGCCAGGGCGTCGCGCAGGATCCGGTCCGCCGCGTCGTCGCCCCGGCCCTGGATCCGGTAGCCCCCGAAGGCGTTGATGCTCTGGGGCGTCAGGCCCAGGTGGCCCATCACGGGGATCCCGCTGTCGACCAGCCGGCGGACCAGCGGGCAGACCCGCTCGCCGCCCTCGAGCTTGACCGCCTGCACGCCCCCTTCCTGCAGGAGCCGGCCGGCGTTGCGCACGCCGTCGTCGTCGGCGGCCTGGTACGACATGAATGGGAGATCGCCGACGACCTGGGCCCGCTTGGTCCCTCGCACGACGGCGCGGCAGTGGTAGATGACCTCGTCGACGGTCACCGGCAGGGTCGACTCGTGGCCCTGGATCACCATTCCCAGGGAGTCGCCGACGAGCAGCACGTCCGCCCCGGCGCCGTCGAGGATCCGGGCGAAGGTGGCGTCGTAGCAGGTGAGCATCGTGATGCGCTCGCCCTTGCCCTTCATGCGCCGCAGCGTCCGGACGGTCACCCGTCCGCTGGGCGGGCCTTCGCGCTCTTTTCCATTGGCCATTGTGCAGCTCCTCGTCCCGGTCCGCTCGCTCCCCTGGGGGTGCGAGGGATCCTGGCGATTGCAGGATTCCAGCGGCGTCGCCACATCCAGGTCGGGATGACCGCCCGTTGCCGGGTCGACCTCCCTGGGACGCGCAGCGCCAATGGCAATGTGGGGGATCAATAGGCGCCCGTCAACCCTCGCCGACGGGGGCCGGCTCGGACAACCGCTTGTTGATGCGGCTGATGGTGCTGGCGCTGAACTGGTTTGCCTTCCCCCGGCCCAGGAGACCACCATCACCAAGCTGTGAAACGTGGTTCATCGGCCCTGTCCGCCGCAACTCCCGCCTCCCGCCTGGACCTGCTCGCAGGCCGGCTGGCGGCCCCATGACGAGGGCCGCGGCCATGCCGGGCCTCGCCGCCTTGCTGCTTGTCGCTCCTGTCGAGGCCAGGTCGGATCCCGACCCGTGGATCCAGCAGATCGCCGAGTGCAGCGAGAGACCTCCGACCGATGCAGAACGCCTCGGGAGGTTCGGAGGTCGGGACCTGTTCGCCCGGCGGTGCTGCATGTTCGGCAGCTGCGTGTACCTGGTGGGGTCGCCGGAGGCCGGCGTCGATTGGGCGGAGCTCTCCTCGGCCCCCCGTCCCTACGACGTCAGCCTCAAGGGAGATCGGTTGACGGTGATGTCAGAGGCCCGGAATCGCCCGGCCTGCGCGAAGAGGCAGACCTACCGTCGTCCGGGTAACCAGTGGGTCCGGACGGAGTTCACCGAGGTTTGCGTCTGGGATTGGGCCGTGCCCCTTCTGGACAAAGCCCTCCGAACCGGCAGGCTGACGGAGGCGAGGTGGTTGCTGGAGCAGATCTCCTACTCTCATGTCCGAGACCACCCGATGGTCGAGCACGGTCGTGCCTGGGATGCCGCTGCCGTCCGGGTGATCCGCTCCCTGAGGGGGCCCGCCAACGAACGCCGCAGGGCGGCGCTTGCGGTGGGGGCGCTTGCGGTCGTGCGAGAGGCCCGCGCGACGAGCGCCCCCGTCCAAGACCCCGAGAGAGCCACGCTGAACGCCCTCCAGCCGGCGTACTCGGCGGAGTTGGATCGGCCTTGGGATTGGATGTTCAGATCCGTTCGTCGGGGCAGGCTGATCGAGGCCCATGGCTGGCGCACGCTCGCCCTTGAAGGCGGGATTCCCGAAGGGCCGAAGCATAGGTCCAAGCTCTACGCGGCCGTGGCGGCGGGCGCCCGCCGCCATTTGAAAGGGCGGATCCGCCGGCGGGCGTGTCCCTACGCCACGATGGTCCGCCACGACATCTTCGAGCCTCCGGAAGATGCCATCAGCCTCCCCGCGGCCGATCGGGCGACGCTGCTGGCCTTGTCACGGCTCTGCGACGAGCACGGCCTTCGGGAGCTGGCCACTCGGCTGGCCCCGGACGATCCGACGCTATGGATTGCGCATGCCAAGAACATCCTCGATGCGACCCAAGGTGACTTGGAGTCAGCCCGCCCCGCGTTCGAGCGGGCGAAGAGCCTGCTTCGCAAGCAGGATCGGCCGGTCCCTCGCTGGATCGAATTCAACGCCGCAGCCTACGACGAGCCTCCCTCCTGGACCGCCATCCACTGGCAGCGCCGAGGACCCATCGAGGTGGCCGGGCCCCTCACGAGTGGGCACCTGTGCGGCCTGCCCGAGACGGGTTGCATCTACACGGAGGACAAGTCGTTTGCGCGGCCCGCCGTGGTGACCGACCGGGAGGCCGCCTGGGTCAACGGGCGCGTCCCGATCCCGGAGGAGCGAAAGCTGCTGAGGCTGGGGGACGGAGATCGGGCCTGGATTGTTCGTGACGTCGACATCAACGCCGAAACCGCCGACTAGCCAGTGACGGCCGGGGTGATGGGCGGTCCTACTCGATCCGGAACGGTCTTTTGCCGTGTGATGTCAGGGTCTTGCGCCCCAGTTTGCGAGTCCGGACCCGACGCGGCATGCAGCCCCTCGTCGGCCGGGCATCGCAGGACGGAGCTGTCGGCGTCCCACCGCCAGCCCGGCAGCCGGCGAAGGCGTGCCGGCCAGTCGATGGCCGCCGGCGCGGCCGCCACCTCGCGCTCGGCGTGCGGGCGACGCTCCTGCAGCGAGCGCTTGTCCAGGTCGTGTTCAGGCCCGCCGTCCATTCAGCGACCCGGGGGGACGGTGCTCCTGTCCATCAAATCAGGCATGAGATGTCGCGTGTCGCTGATGTCACAGGGGAAATGACGGATCCGGAACGAGGAGGGCGGTGGGCGGTGGGCGGTGGGCGGTGGGCCGCCCGCCCCGAGACTCAGGGCGCCAGCAGCGCCTTGAGCCACTTGTTGAAGCCCCGGGTCTTCACCAGAGCCCGCGCCCGCTCCGTCAGCGGACCCGTCAGGCGGTCGCGCCACTGGGGCGCCTCGGCGTCGATGAGCTCGCCCAGCGGACGGTCTCCGAGCAGGTCGAGGCCGGCCTGCACGCGCTCGGTCAGGTGCTCGTCCAGGCCGTCCCAGCTGGCCACGGCGCGGATTGCGTCTGCCACTGCGCGCACGAGCCCCTCACGGTCCAGGCGCTCGACGTCCTCGCGGACCTCGTCGGCGGTGCGGGCCTGCAGCGTGTCGAAGGCGTGCACCCTCCACGCGCCCAGGTCGGCGGCGGCGTCGCGGCCGGACAGGAACGACACGGACCGGTCCGTGGCCCGGGCGATGGCGTCGTCGATGACGTCCCGCACCCGGCCCTCGAGCTGCCGCTCCACCTCCGAGGCCACGACGCCGGCGGCCACGGAGGCGACGCCGGTCGCGACCCCCGCCAGCTTGCCCAGGCGACCGCGGGGCCGGCCGCTGCCTGGCACGAGCGAGCGCAGCTGGCGGCCAAAGCGCAGCAGCGAGTCGGTGAGGACGTCGCGGGTGAGGTTGCGCACCGCCCGGTGATCGAGCAGGGCCCGCATCAGCGCCGGATCGGCGGTCCACGGCGACCGGAGCACGTCGCGGACCGGGTCGACGATCTCGCCAGGCGCACGCGTGAGCCCGAGCTCGTCCCCCGCGTCGACGCCCGCGCCGATCCGCTCCCGGAGCCGATCCTCGAGGTCGTCGTCCTGCGCCGCCGCCCGCAGCCAGTCGCCGATGATCCCGGCGGTCGCCTCGGCGTCGATGAGCTCCCGCGCCGGGCGGGCCGCCAGGTCGTCGAGGATCCGCTTCACCAGCCCGTCCACCCCGCTCGGGCCGGTGGCCAGCAGCCGCTTCTTCACCGCCTTCGCATCGGGGGAGATCGCCATCGCCGCCGAAGCCTACCGTATCCTCCCTCGTGCATGCCGGGACCCTCCCCCCACAAGCTCATGGCGGATTGGGAGTCCCGCGGCCGCCACGTCACGATCCGCGGCCAGGACCTGTTCCTCATCGAGCACGGCCCGCTGTCCGGCCCGGTGGTGCTCCTGCTGCACGGGTTCCTGCACTCCTCGTGGACCTGGCGGCGCAACCTGCAGGCCCTCGCCGGGGCCGGGCTGCGCGCCGTCGCCCTCGACCTGCCCGGCATGGGCCTGTCCGGCCGGGGTCGCTGGGACTACTCCCTCGAGGGGTACTCCCGCATCGCGTTCGCCCTGCTCGATCACCTCGGCGTCGGCCCGCTCCATGCTGCGTTTGGCAGCTCCCTGGGCGGGGCCGTCGCCCTGCGCATGCACCTCGACCGCCCCGAACGGGTGGAGCGCCTGGTCCTGTCGTGCTCCGTGGGCCCTCCCGTGCGCGCGCCCCGGGGGATCCGCCGGCTGGCCATCGCGCCGTTTGGCCCGGCCTACGCCCTGACCGCCGGCAACCCGCTGGTCATTCGCGCCATCCTGCGATCGGCCCCCGCCTATCGACGGATCCCGGTCGACTCCCAGACCCTCGCGGGGCTCTGGCCAGCCTCGGCCCGCCGGGGCACCCGCCACACCGCCATCGAGCTCGCCCACACCATGCCGCGCTCCACGCGCCGCCTCTTCGCCGCCTTGGGGGACGTCCGGGCCCCCAGCCAGGTCGTCTGGGGCGCCCACGACGGCATCCTCCCGCTGCGGTACGGGCGCCTGCTCGCGAGCCGCATCCCGGCCAGCGACCTGGCCGTGTTCGACGACTGCGCCCACCTGCCGCACGAGGAGGATCCCGATCGTTTCGACTCCGTCGCCGCCTCGCTCCTGCAGGCCCCCACCCGAAAAAGTTAGCGGCGGGTCCCCGGCGGCCGATAGATTGGGGGGAATGCTCCGCGTCCTGCCCGGCGTCGTCCTGCTGCTCATCGCCCCCGCGAACACACAGGCCAGCGCACCGACCCAGCACGGACCCGAGGCTCGCCTGGGCACGCCGCACACGCCCGCCCCGGCCGCCCGGCCGCAGGGGCTCGACGTGTCGCCCGTGGCGCTGGATCCAGCGTTCCCGCCGATCGTCGCGCGCATCAACAAGGGGCGAGGCAGCGACGGCGTGCGGCTGTTCAACCGGCTGCCCCGGGAGACGCGGCAGGCCGCCCCGGACTCGATCCGGCTCGGCGTCGGCATCGCGTGCGGCGCCCTGGGGCGCCTGTCCTGCGCAAGCGAGCACCTGTGGAAGGTGGCCCAAGGCGGCGGCGAGCTTGCGGACCTGGCGGCCTGGCGGCTGGGGCAGGCGATGCACCGGCCCCGCCCCGAGGAGGCCTCGCAGGCCTACCAGGCCGTCACGCCCGGCACCCCCCTCGCCGGCAAGGCGGGGCTGGCGCTCGTCCGTCTCCTGCTGGCCGACGATGACGCCCTCGGCGCCCTCGCGGTGCTCAAGGACGTCGACGGGACCCTGCTCAACAGCAAGGGGCGGGCCCGCCGCCTGGGCCTGCAGATCCAGGCGCTGGACTTGGCGGGGCTGACGTGGCGGGCGACGGCGGCCCGGCGGGACCTGGTGGATCGCTTCCCGCGCTCCTCAGAGGCGCGGCGACAGGCGGAGGAGCTCCCCTGGTCGGAGCGTTGGCTGCACCTGGCCGACTTCGGCATCACCCGCCGCAACGGCAAGCGGGTCAAGGCCGACATCCTCGCCGAGGTCCGCCGGCTGCGGGACGCCCGGGCCCCTCGACGGGCGCGTTGGTATCCCTGGTACGCCCTGGGCGTCGCGGAGCTTCGGCGGGGCCGGCCGGACTTCGCCGAGGCGCGCTTCAACGATGTGCTCGGGGAGGCCGACGACGCCGAGCTGATCGCCCGGGCCCTGGTGGGGCGGGCCAAGACCCTGCGCAAGCGCAACCTCGACCTGCGCGCGGCGCGGGACTACGTCGCCGCAGCCAAGGCCTTCCCCCGCAGCCGCCTGGCCGGCCACGCGCTGTACGAGGCCACGTTCCTCACCCACCTGCGGGCAAGGGACGACCTGGCGCTCAAGCACGTGCAGGCCCTCCTCGACGAGGCCGGCGACTGCCCCGAGCGCCCCAAGGCCCTGTGGATGAAGGGGTGGCTCCTGTACCGCGCGGACCGCTTCGAGGAGGCCATCCCCGTGTGGGAGCAGCTCGTCTTCGAGTTCCCCGACGCCTTCGACTGGTCCCACGGCGGCATGAGCGACCGGATCGCATATTGGAGCGCCCGGGCCCACCACAAGGCCGGGCACCAGGATCACGCAGTCGAGCTGTGGGCCGACCTCGTCCACAACCGCCCCCTGGCCTACTACAGCCACCTGGCGTTCGACCGCCTGCGCAAGGCCGACCCCGACCGGGCCGCCACGCTGAGGCGTCGAAAGGGCCTGGGCGGGTGGCCCGGAGAGCCGCGGCCGTTCACCGACTTTGCCTTGGTCGACCTTCCGCAGACCCGCCCGGTCGCCGAGCTCATCCGTCACGGCATGCACAAGGAGGCCTGGCGCCTGCTCCGCTGGGTGTACTGGCGCGAGATGCTCCCCCAGGAGTCCCTGGACTTCGTGGCCGCCTTCGCCCGCAAGGCGGACGATCTCCACGCCTCCCACCGGGTCCTGCTCCGCCGGGGCTGGTTCGACGAGGCGCCGGAGGACGGCGCTGCGGACAGGTGGCGGCTGGCCTTCCCGGTCGCGTACCGCGAGCTGGTCGAGCGCTACGCCAACAAGCGGGGCCTGGACCCGTTCCTGATCCTCGCGATCA
>PVBE010698069.1_pt1 | contig 16559 bp, 17 predicted proteins | sample 1631181 | NCBI WGS metagenome assembly PVBE01 (sample SAMN08397723, study PRJNA350692) | Marine metagenome, whole genome shotgun sequencing project. | isolation source: water | place: Pacific Ocean | collected 2012-04
AAAAGGCTACCGCGGCTTCGAGTAGAAAATCGTTAAAATATCTTCAAACTTCTCAAAGGAATACTCTGCTTCAGGTGATGTGCTTCCTACTAAGCATGTGTGCATGCCGACACGTTTTGCAGGGACAATATCCACGTTGACACGGTCGCCCACGTAGATTAGCTCGTCTGCTCCCAGTTCCGATCTTTTGATCATTTCTTTAAACCCGTCCAGTGAAGGTTTTCTTGTGGGGATGTCATCACCCGTCAAAATGTTGGTGAACCATTCTGTTGGTAGGCCGACCGCCCCCAAAATTTTCAAGGTTTCTTCTTTCTTTACGTTGGTGAATAATGATATGGGCATGCGTTGTTTGAGTTCTTGTAGGGTAGCCGTAATTTTATCATCAGGACGGTAGTGTTTTTTCTTGTCTAAGGTCGCATAATGTTTGTGCCAATGATCTGATGGCAGGCCTAGCGAGACAAAGACTGCAGAATTGCTTCCGTGTTGTTTTATTTTTTGTTCGTATTCCTCCATTAATTCAGGAGTTACTGGTTTGTTGGTGGCCTCAGAATAGGTTTTGTACCTTAGCGTGTTCCACACCTTTTGAAATTCCGCATTCCTAACGGTTAAGGTTTCTTCAAGATCAAACCAGACGTACTTTATCATGATCTATCTATCTTCCGTACTCTTAAAAGGTTGGTGGTTCACTTTCCAAGACTAGCAACAACCGCATCCAATTGCAACTTGCTTCTTAGTTCTGAAGGATCCTTTGCAAACGAAACAACACGATACTTCACTTTGTACTTCTTGAACAAGCGAAAGGCGAAGGCCCATTTAGCAAGACGCTCTGCTCTTTGTGGAAGCGTCATTCGCAACAAGGGAGCGAAAGGCAGCAAAAATGTACAGTTGTTCTTGACCGCAATCTTACAAACCACTTGGTTGAGTCTGACTTCTGTCTCAAACAAGCCATGCACTAAAGCGTCTTTTTTCAGCGCTTTTCTAGAATCCAAAAGCGAAAGATCGGAAAGGGCCATGACGCCCTCTTTTTGGGGTCTTTTCTTGTACACAAAGGTCAGTTTCAGTCCTAGCCTGTCAGCTACTTTGAGAAAGTCCTCTTCCTTTCCTGGAAAGCACAAGTCTTCCATACGACTAAGACTGCTCCGCGACATAAAAACCTTTTTAAAGGGACCACTGGTGGATGAGGTATGGTAGAGGGCAAGAAGCGTAGCAGGACGCTACGACGTGTGAAGGTGAAGACGCCAGGAGGCAAGACCATCACACATTACAGGATGAGAAAGCCAGGAAAAGCGCAGTGCAGAGACTGCGGTGCATACATGGCAGGCATCCCTCACGTTATACGAAGTGTACTAAGAAACCTTACCAGAAGCCAAAAACGACCTACAAGACCGTATGCAGGCAATCTTTGTGGGAAATGTCTACGCATTCTTAACGAGAAGAAGGTGATGGGATGAAAGTCGGCCAGATTTGCGTTAAGACAACCGGAAGAGATGCTGGAAAAAGAGGCGTCGTTCTCGGCGTGGAAAAGCATAATGTTCTATTAGATGGTGAAGTGCGCAGAAGAAAGGTAAACATCATGCATTTGCTGCCTACCGACAAGACAGTACCCATCAAGAAAGACGCAAGCGCAGCTGATGTGAAGGCTGCACTCAAAAAAATAGGTATCACCATCAAAGAAACCAAGCCCAAAAAGGCAAAGCCTAGACCGGTACGCGATCGCACCAAGAAAAAGGCAGCACCCAAGGCAGAGCCAGCTAAACCTGCTACTAAAGCTGCAGCCAAAGCTCCAGCAAAGCCTTCTAAGACAGCTGCAAAACCTGCAGCAACCGCCAAGAAATAGAGACCTTTTTATTAACCATGCTAGTTTTCTCACATAATGGAGAGTGCAGAGAAGCTTATCACTGATCTCTTGGCTGAAGCAGGAATAACAGTCAACGGCAACAAACCTTACGACATCCAAGTACACAATCCTAACTTTTTCAAACGCGTGCTTTCTGGGGCAAGTCTCGGTCTGGGGGAGAGCTACGTGGAAGGTTGGTGGGATTGTAAGGCCCTAGACAAGTTTTTTGATAAGGTCTTCAGAGCAAGGTTAGAACTCAGAGTCAAGAGCGACAAGCGTTTGTTGCTCAAGTTGATTGCCGCAAAGGTTGTCAATTTGCAGAATCCCATGCGAGCGTTTCAGATCGCCAAGCACTACAACACAGGCAATTTCTTGTATGAAAAAATGCTAGGAAAGTCCATGGCTTATTCCTGCGCTTACTGGAAGAAAGCAAAAAATCTCGACCAAGCACAAGAGGACAAATACGATCTCCTATGCAGAAAACTTCACCTCAAACCAGGCATGACCTTGCTTGACATCGGGTGTGGCTGGGGCGGTCTCGCAAGACACGCAGCCAAAAAGTACAAAGCCAAAGTTACGGGCGTTACTGTTTCAGAAGAGCAAGCAAAACTCGCGAGAGAGTTGTGCAAAGGACTACCCGTAGAGATCAAAGTCCAAGACTATCGCGACATCAAAGGTCAGTATGACAGGGTGGTTAGCGTCGGTATGGCAGAGCATGTAGGTCCGAAAAACATGCGAACCTACATGAAGAAAATTGCAAGCCTACTCAAAGATGATGGCATCTTTGCGTACCATTCTTTTGTGTGTAGAGAGCCTGTACCCATATCTGATCCTTGGTACAACAAATACATCTTCCCTAACGGCCACCTAAGCTCAATGGGTCAGCTGCTCACGGCAACAGACGGCATACTCCGTTCAGAGGACTGGCACAATTTAGGGGACGACTACGACAAGACCGTGATGGCCTGGCACAAAAATTTTATCAAGCATTGGCCTGAGATCAAAAAATCAGGAGATTACGACGAACGCTTTTTCAGAATGTGGGAATATTATCTGTTATCTGCAGCAGCAATCTTCCGATGCAGACAGAACCACCAACTAATGCAAGGCGTTCTCACCAAATATGGCTTTCCTGGAGAATACGAGACAGCAAGATAGTGGGCAGGGAAAAATAGAGACCTTTTTATTGCCTCTTCCTATTCTCCTGCCATGAGTGCAGAGAGTATTTCTCGGCAGCTTTTAGAATCTGCAGGGATAACCATCAACGGTCCTAATAAGGGAGACATTAAAGTTAACAATCCCGCACTCTACAAGCGTGTGCTTGGTGGTGGTTCGTTAGCTCTCGGAGAGAGTTACATGGATGGTTGGTGGGATTGTGATCGCCTGGACCAATTCTTTGACAAAGTACTCCGCGCAAAGCTGGACCAAAAAGTGGTGAACAACAAACGTTTGATGCTTACGTTGTTAGCAGCAAAACTCATCAACATGCAAAACAAGGTGCGCGCGTGGAAAACTGCAGATCACTACAACACAGGCAATTTTTTGTACCAAAAAATGCTGGGGAAAAGCATGACCTATTCCTGTGGGGACTGGAAGAAAGCAAAAAATCTTGACCAAGCACAAGAGGACAAGCTAGATTTGGTGTGCAGAAAGCTCCATCTCAAACCCGGCATGAAAGTGTTGGATATTGGTTGTGGGTGGGGAAGCTTTGCCAAGCATGCTGCAACAAAATACAAAGTCAAGGTGGTAGGAATAACCATATCAGAAGAGCAAGCCAAATTTGCAAGAGAATCTTGCAAGGGTCTTCCTGTAGACATTGTTGTACAAGACTATCGAGACACGCAAGGAACGTTTGACCGAGTCGTGAGTATAGGTATGGCAGAGCACGTGGGTTACAAAAACCTGCGAACGTATCTACAAAAGGTTGCTAGTGTCCTGAAGGATGACGGTCTCTTCTTGTATCACTCAATCGGCGCACTCAAAGGAACATTACTCACAGACGCATGGATTCGCAAGTATATCTTTCCCAACGCGTCCCTACCTTCCATGGCACAAGTAGGTCGCGCCTCTGAAGGGTTACTAATAATTGAGGACTGGCACAATTTTGGCCAGGACTACGACACCACGTTGATGGAATGGCACAAAAACTTTGTGAAGCACTGGCCCGAGATCAAAAAGTCAGGAAACTATGACGACCGATTCTTCCGTATGTGGACGTACTATCTGCGCACCTGCGCGGGCATGTTTAGATCCCGCCAGAACAACATGCTCTACCAAGGAGTTTTCTCTAAAGATGGTTTTCCTGGACGTTACGAAGCGGTTAGATGATCAAACAACCTTCCCAGATCAAGTTCTGCACCCGCTACTGGCACTTCTAATTTGACGTTTGCTAGCACTTCTGGGTGGAGTTCGCCAAACCAACCTACGCGGTGCTTGTTGACAAGAATTTCTGCACTCCTACCCGGGATGCACCACTCACAATCCTTCTCCTTCACTTCATATGTCGCACCTATCGCGTCGAAGACGAAATCCAACACCTCTTTCATTTCGGTGGCTGACACTTCGCTATGTGCAGAGGCAAACGCTAGCTTGCGTTCGTCTTGTAACGTTCCGCTGGTGGCTGGTCCTTCTTCAAAGATGTTCTGCGGGTAGTCCACGTGCTTGTTCTGGGCAAGGAACTGTAGGAGTACGGGTGTGAGCCAGCTTCGCAACGCGCTATAGGAGCTGGAGTAGTACGAGTCCAACTCGGCTAATTTCCCTTTGACACGCATGTCCTTTGTCATACTTTTTGGATTGGTGAGCATTGCGCTAAAGATTTCTTGATATCCGCATCCTACCACTAATGCGCGCATGTCGTCTGCAAAGTTTTGGAGTGGTGTTGTTCCTCCAACCGAATGCGTGGTTATTGGTATGGCTTCCATGTTGCTGTAGCCGTATGCTGCTGCAACATCCTCCACCAAGTCCACGTTGTGCATGACATCATTGCGCATTGCAGGAACTTGTATGTTTCCTTTGGTGCCGTACCGCATCTTTTCTAATAATCCTTTTGCGGTTGGCTCGGAGATGTCTAAGGCTAGCAATGCGTCCACCTGCGCCATGTCTAGCTTCATCTCTTGTGGAGTGAAGTCTGGCATGACCACGTTATGTTTTGGGTAGCTAACGTTCATGGATTCTATGGCAAAGCCTCTTTTGGATAGAGCAAAGGCAAAGATGGCTGCGGTAAGCTTGACGATACGCTCATCCGTGCCAGTGGCATCGAAAAAGAGCTCTTTCGTGTCTGCATCGACCTTGCCCATCTCCTCACTGTTAATGATGGGGGGTAGGCTGAGTATGTGGTTGTTGGCATCCATGAATACTGGGAATTTTTTCATGCTTGCTATAAGGTGCCCGTATTCTTTTCCTTTGGGATGTTTTTCTAGGATGTCTGTGATGCTCATGTGCTCCCCATCTAGAGGTGTGAAGGCCATCGTTCCTTCAATTGCTGTGTAGTGCACAGGGAAGGCGATGTTCTTCGCAGGATACAGACCCACCGAAACCTTCTGTCGTTTTTTTCCGTAGCTTTCGCAGAACTTTTCTTGGAGTTGGATAAGATTTTCAAGCAGAGATTCAGACATTTTGCCCTTGGCAACAAAAGTTGCAACATGCTGCCGTCCTGGTACCTTGTCTACGATGGTTTGGCGTTCTGGTTTTTTTACGTCAACCGTTGCTAGACCTTTCTCTACACCTAGTAGTCCTCTGAGCATGGCTGTTAGCCCTTCCACGCTCCAAATCCAGGGTAGGTTGGTGTCGTTGAATTCTACGGAGATGTTCTCACCAAATTCAGCGAGCTCTGCTTTCAGACAGCTAAGCGCTTCCACAAGCTCTTCTTCGGAAACAAGTTTACCCAGGAGTGCAAAAAAATCCTTCTTGTCGTAGGTTAGCGTTGGCATGTCACACCTTTGCCTTGCGAAGGTACGCAAGGTCTTTGCTGAATAGGTTGCGGATGTCTTTGATACCTAGATTGAACATCCCTAGGCGGTCTACACCAATACCCCAGGCGAGCACTTGTACGTCTTTTTGTACGAGAGGTTGCACCACTCCAGGGCGGCAAACTCCTGCCCCGCCCAACTCTATCCATCCTAGTTCTGGGTGTTTGGCAAATAATTCTACACTCGGTTCGGTGAACGGAAAATAACCTGGTACGACCTTTACTTCATCGGTGTGTGCGAAGATTTTCGCAAACTGTTTCAACAATCCTATCATGTGGCGTAGGGTGAGGTTCTTGTCCACTACTATGCCTTCCACTTGGTTGAAATCAGGAAGGTGGGTGGAGTCTATAACGTCATATCTGAAGCATCGAGATATGGCAAAGTACTTTCCTGGAATCTTGAGGTTTGGGTTGGCAAGCATTCTTGCGCTGCAGGCCGTCCCTTGTGTTCTGAGGAGTTGTCTTTTGGCATGGTTAACATCAAAGTCGTACTGCCATCCGGAGCTGCCCTCAACACCCTTTTCATGAGCTTCTTTGACACGCTTCATCACACCTTCCTCAACGTCTGCAGGTGGTGCGTTCTTTACGTAGTACCCTTCATGGATGTCTCTTGCCGAATGGAATTGTGGCATGTACAATGCATCCATATCCCAAAAATCACTTTCTACCACCGGACCGTCCATTTCCTCAAATCCTAGGGCTATGAACTGTTTTCGTACGCTATCCAAGAATTTTTTGTAGGGTTGGAGCTTTCCTCCATGTAATCGAGGTGCGATGCTGGTAAGGTCATACCTTCTGAAGTTTTTCCCCTTCCAAGATCCGTCTTGAAGCATTGTGGGGGTGAGCTGGTCTACGACGCTCGCTATCCCTTTTTGGACGAGATTCTTGCCTGCATCTGTGATGAACGCCTTGACTGTTTTTTTGGTGGTCTCAGCAATGAGTCCTCTTCTTTGGAGGCTTTGTGCCCGTCCTTTGTCGTCTTTGGATGGAAGGCAAGGCATTTTTTTGAGTAAGGATTCTTCGGGAAATGTTGCCTTGCTTGCTTCTGCAGTGGCCTCAACAATCCCATCCTTCACAATCACTAGGTTTTGCTGGCGTAACACGCCTATGGCTGCTTGGCCTCCCTGGATTTGTGCTAGATCTTTGATAGCTTGCGGTCTTTGGAGTACCAGTGCGAGAACTGCCTTTTCTGGGAGTCCTTGCTTTCCACGTTCGGTAACATCAAAATGAGTATCGGTTGTTGTTTCTGTGGCTACGAGCTTCTTTTTTTCTAGCCATTGGAGTGCGCGTACAACGCTCACTTCAGGAAGTTTGCTCTCGGCTGCTAGCTCGGGAACAGTCTTCGCTGTCTTCAGCAAGGGCAGGATTTGCCGCTCGAGAACGTGCAAACTTTCGGCTAGGCTCATATGTGTGCGAAGCTAGAAGTGCTTAAAAACGTATGCCTACTTGAGTGGCTTCATCGTTTTCCAAGAGTCTTCGAACATGTTCTCTACTGCTTGACCCAAGAATGGTGCGTTCAACCAGATGCCTACATCGTACGTTGGGTGGACTTCCTGGTCGTCCAGAATCATGAAGACTAACTCTTTGGCATCCACGATGCAGAATCTTCCTTTGGTGTCTGTGTGGCGTACCTCTGCCACCGTGCTCACATCTTTCAATGCGTCTTTGTTATCTTTAGTTATCGGCGCAGCTATGCGAATCTTCACGCCTCTTTTTTTGAGTTTCTCAAACAAGGGTTTTAATCCGTCAACCTTGCGGATGAATCCTTGGCTTGTTGTTTGTAACGTTACACTTTTTGTTGCGTTCTTCAACACGGTTTCTAAATGTGAGTATAGGTTGTGTCGGCCTCGAAGACTTCCGCTGAGGTCGGAGGGCTCTACTAATTCTATCCCTTGCGTGTGGAGAACGTTTAATTCGCCCAGAACATCAGTTTTCTTGAGATCCTCAAGCCTGCGCATTTTTTCATCAGCTTCGTTGCTGAGGTTCTTTTTCACGCGTTCCAACACTTCTGTGGGTGGTACGGCGAGATATTTGATGGGCTTGCCTAGTTTCATGATGACAAAGCCCTTCTTTTCTAGGCTCTCCAAGACATCATAGCTTCGAGAGCGAGGAACGTTAGCAATATCTGAGAGTTCGCCTGCTGTTGCCACGCCTCTACTTAAAAGTGCGGCCCAGATTTTAACCTCATAGAGGTTTAGCGAAAAGTATCTCCGCAGCTTATTCAAAAATTCTTCTTTGACGATCATGGCTCTTCCCTGTTGGTTGGTGGTAAACAGGAACTACTATTTTAATGTTGTGGTAGAGATTCTGGTCATCCGGTGACAATATACCGTAAGAAGGCCGCAATGCCGCCTAATCCGTCCAATTTCTTCCCGCCTTCATGTCCATCACTAATAAAGAAAATCTTGCCCTTGACCTCTTCTACGGCGTTGAGCAACGCCTCCAACTCCTTCATTTGTTTTTGTTCTCTCATTTTCGCGACAAAGTGGTTCGTCACCAGGAGTTTTTCTACAGCAGGGGCGGACTTCTTCACGTCCTCTATGCCGTATGCTACTTTCTCCGAGGTGGCGATGCGCGACAACAATTCCTCCACTAATCTCACTTCTTTGGAGGTGGAGGCAAGATGGAGTGCTTTTTCAGTATCTTCGCTTTTGAACGCTTCTCTTAATCCTGCCTCGTCCACGGTGGACGCAGAGGCAGCCACCACCTTATCCTTCCACGGATAGGTGAGTTGTTGCATTAATTCTGTCTTCCAAAATGAGGGGGAGCCCACGACGATGTGGTCGTAGGGTTTTCTTTTTTCATACTCATCAATCTGTTGTGCAATGTCTTTGAAGAAGTTGCCGCGTACTTGCTGATCGAATTGTTTTTTTTGGATGTTGCCTTGTAATTTGGATAATATGTCAAAGCCGTTTTGTTCCACGTTGGCAAACAAGCATGATTCTCTATCAAAAACTACCATCAGTATGTGGACGGGCTTTTTTTCTGTGGCTTCTTTGATTCTCGCCCAATGGTAGGTTGACCATTCTTTGATGATCTTTATCTTGCTGCCTTCCTCCACCATGAAAGAATGGTGCTCGCCTCGTGGCACGTCTTCAGGTCCGTCCACGATGGTGCCGAGAACTCGCAATTGCGTGGGCATGAATTCTTGTCTTTCCACCTTGATGGACAAGAACATGGGCTTGCGTTTGCCTTCTTGCTCGTCCTTCTTGACCTTTCGTATGGTCTTCCCTTCAACAATATCTCCTTCTTCAAGGATGGAATGTAGATACCAAAGATCCTCGACTGTCTCGATGAGCAAGCGTACTTCTTCCTTATGCTTGTGTAATACCTTCATAAGGGATGTTCAGAACTTAGTGTATTTATAGCTTAGCTGCCGTAGTACTGGTAGCCAGGGCTGAGATAGTCGTAGTAGCTGCCAAAGGAGTTACCATATCCATAGTAGGATGAGCCGTACGGGCTGTAGGGGTAGCCCCCATAGTTTCCATATCTTCGATTGTTGTACTGGTCGTAGTAGTTGTGTGTGGGGTACGAATTGTAGTTGTAGGAGTATGGGTTGAAGTTGTTGTTTTGGTAATAGTTGTTGTATCCGTTGTACCCATAATTGTTGTTATACTGGTTATTGTTGTAGTACCCATCATTCCGGTTGTAGTTGTTGTACTGGTAGCCAAAGACGGGATCGTTTTGATAATTACCGCCATACTGGTTGTAGTAGTAGGGATTCCAACCTTGCAATCCTGTGTATCTGCTGTTGTCGGTGTAACTGTATTGGTAGTTTGTGGAACTGTTTACCTCTCTGTAAGACGGCGGCCAGTACGGGCTTGCTTGGTCTACATAGTAAGATCCGCTACCACAAGAAGGATCGTAGATAGGATCGTCAAAATAACCGCAGTTTCCAGAGTTCCTGCTCCGTCCATAACCGTACTCAGCATGGACTGCTGTCGACAAGACAACGAGCAAAGCCACTGATAGCAACCATCTATTGATTTTCATACCCCTTGACAGGAGTGAAACGATTCTGAGTATATAAAGCTGGCGGCAGGGTTTTTATACTGGACGAGGTTCCTCTTTTGCATGTTATGTGGCTGGGAGCAGGGTCAACAATTCTTGTTTAGTAAGTTTGATCACACCACCTCTCGGCTAGAGGTTGGATTGCAGGATTTTGGGGGAGATTCATCATCAGACCAATTGCTGTACGGTTCCCACATGTACCTTGCTTGTTCGTTGCCGCCAGACTTTAGCTGGCCAGACCGTGATCCGGACACGCGTTGCGTGGTGGTGGACTTGTTGCGTATCATCGCTCCAGGCGAGACAGATGCTTTCAACGTAGAGGACGTGTTCGTAACTCCTAAGCGTTTGCCATGGGATTATCGACAGCAGGGCAATTAAGGCTGGGCGACGCAGCTCACCACAGACCAAAGGTGTCTACTATCTGACATTGTCGCGCTTGATAGGTTCTATAGAACGGAAGCATACCCTCATGGCTATCCTGAAGGGATGATGGCCAGGAGCGCAAAAACGCTGTTTGTCTCGTTGATACCGGAGGACATGCCAGAGCGTGTCGCAGTGTTGAACGCGCTAGGTCATCATGTATAACCAGAATACAAGTAATCATAATTTCTATTTTGCGTGTAGCCAGAATTAGAGTAAGGGTTGTACCCAGAATAACTATATGGGCTATACGTTCTCAGTGAAGGATATTGTGTGTCATAATAGCCACGGTACAGACCCCACTGACCATTTGTTCCCAAGCTGTATCCTAAACTGCTATACCTTCCGTACTGTGCTTGGTACGGATCAGTTCGGGAGTACGCGTTGTAGTAGGGTGAGATTCTTGGTTGGTAGTACTGCGTGTTGAAGTTTGTATACCTGTTGTACTGGTTGGGGTTGTAGTTTTGGTACGGCTCATAATACCCTCCAGCAGCGTAGGGTGCGTAGACTTGTGCACCGGTGGGTGAGTCCATTCCAACAAATAACGCTGCAACGGCCACTGCCAGCACAATACCTACTGCAATCTTTGGCATACGCTGCACCCAACAGTACTCCTACTTAAAGGCATCGACGAGATAGCTCCTGCCATAACATTTAAATAACCCAATGGCTGGCTCAAGACTGTGCGACGTAAGAAAGGACAAGCAAATGCTAGCGCAGCTGGCAGCCTCATAGGTGTGATCTTACTGTTGTTTCTTTTCTACATTTTGTTCCTACCGCCTGCAGAAAGGGCAGAGATACTGAACGAGCCTGGCCAAGGCTTTGGCGGACAGTTTCAAGGTTCCGGAGGACCTACGCGAGACGTCCTCGTACGAGAACCGGTAGGAAGATTAGACTTCATCCCTGCAGAAGGTTTGAAGATACCCATACCTAACGCGTACCTAGAGGAGACCAAAGAAACAAAATTGCTAGCTACTGGCGGATTCTTCAACGTCAAAAAGTTCTTGAGAAGCAGAAGAAAAGTGATAGAGTTCCGCGCCTCAACCCAAAGCGCCATCCTCACCTACCAAGTGCAAGATGCTAAGGGTGTTTTGCGCATTCGTTTAAACGATCGCATCATCTTTGAAGACAGAGTAACCAGTCCTTCTCCGTTGATATTGAGCGATCTTCGCGCCGTAAACACGCTCACCTTCGAAGTGACAGGAAGATTCTTTGAGAAGAAATCTTACAATCTCTTAGACGTCAAGATTGTTGAGAACATTCCACTGTTGAACCGCCAAACCATGGAGCACAGCTTTACGGTGACGGAAAAAGAATACGACAACATCGAGCGAGCGGTCTTCACATTCTTCCCAGGTTGTCTACAAAGTGATGTTGGAACCATCACGGTAAGCTTGAACGGAAACCAGCTCAGCCAGACCGTGCCAAGTTGCGACACCATCAACGTCCAGGAGATCGACAAAACCGAGCTCAGATCTGGCAAGAACGTCTTGCGTATGTTCCTTGACAAAGGCAGAGTCCAGATGGAACAAGCAACTGTCGAACTTTCCTTTGCCGGCGGACAAGGATACTTGAAATACTTCAACCTGCCCTCAAGATTAGAGGTGGACGCACAAAGGGGATTGGCCCATGTAGTCATGCGCGTCACGTTTGTTGATGACAAAAAAAGTCATCGCGCCATCACCAACATCAATGGCGTACTAGATGCCATCGACCAAAAGGAAGCGGTGTTTGAACGAGACATTTCACGCATCGTCCGCGGTGGCAACAACTACCTACAAATAACCCCACGAACTTCTTTAGAAATCTTGGAACTCGAGATCAGGGTGGAGTGACATGAAAGTGTCCACTGAAGCAGAAGAGAAGCCAAAGGCTGACAAGAAAGAAGCGCCTAAGGAAGACAAGAAGGAAGATAAACCTAAGGAAGACAAGCCTAAAGCTGACAAGAAAGAGAAGCCGAAGGAAGACAAACTTATAGGGAGCTTGGCAAGCGCTATCGGAAAGTCTAACGCTGCCACAACTAAAAATACGAATGACAAAGAGACGAACACTACTGCGTTCTGGCTCATAGCACTCTTCTTTCTTTTCTTAGACGTGTTCATGGGAAGGTACTCCACTAGCTTTTCCAATTTCGGACTCTGGTTTGCTTTCAGTTTGGTGTACGTATTCCTAGGTGTTGTGTGGGTGATCTCGATGAAGAAACCAGTCAAAGAGGGAGTCCAACTCTCGGCCATTGGTTTTTTCTGGCCCCTCCTAGCCTTGATAGGTGACTTTTTCCCGAACAGCAGATACTTTGGCATGATGCTTGGCTTTGTCATGTACTTCTGCCACCCTTACGTGCTCAGATTCGTGGCTGAACATCCAAGAATATCCTTGTTCTACTTTTTGTTCCTTATCGTGTGCATCTACTCCTTCTACCTAGAAGACGTCCAAGAGCTTGCCGGGGCAAGAGGCATCCGCCTCAACACGCCAAGCTTCAAAGTGGTCTTCTCGTATTACATAGAAAAATCGGGGGAGCTGATATCTTTCATCGGGACTCAGCTCGCGTCAAGCTACACCAACTCAATACGGTTGGCAACAGGGGAAGGTATGGAACGCGTTGAAGGAGAGGAAGAAGAGGTAAAGGTAGATCTTGGTGTTGCGGTGAGAGACGTAAAATCTGAGCTGAAACGACCAAAAGAAGGAGAGGACTTGCTCATCACCGGACTCATCGACGCTAAAACGATAGACCTTCCTCTCGCTATAACTGTGGCGTGCACCGCCTTCAGCAAAACAGACGACTCTACGGTTGCCGTGAGAGAGATTCCTGGCACACTAGCAGATGATACCTTCTCTCTTGAGCCAGAGGATGAAGTCCAAGAATCCATCGAGTGTATCGTGCCTGGAGAAGACGTGGATGCGGACTTTGATCGAGTGGAAATAAAAACGGGCTTTGCCTTCACCACTACCACCACGCTTAAGAATGACTTCATTGGCAAGCAATTAGCCAGACAGGTCAAGAAAGAAAAGAAACCCCTATCCGAGTACGGAATAGTACACACAGACGGTAAAGCTTCATTCACGTCTGGCCCGGTCGGGATAGGTATCAAAACCGTCACTGCCCAGCCTATCAGCGTTGATCCAGAAAAAAATATCTTAGGGTTGCCCTTGCAAATGACGATAGAGAATATTGGTGCCCAACGAAGACTCATTGGGCAAGGCAAAGGTTCAGTAGACAGTGTTAGCCGTTTGTACGTGCTGCTCTCTAAACCATTCACGCTCTCAAGATTTAGCGCTATCCAGAATCCTTCAGCTGCAGAGGGCATAGCCCAAGTGACCTGCGCAGGCTTCCCACACCAAGCGTGTGAGGATGACATCACCAACGTGTACGACATCAGCAAGGCAGCTCTAGATACCTATGCGGGGGAGTACGAACAAGGCTTTGTCACCATGAACATGCGTGTGGAAGCACCAACAGACACGATCTTAGGAACTAACGCAGTAGCCACCCACACCTTTTCGGTGTTCGCAGAATACGATTATTCCATCACCACCAAAGTCAAAGTAGACGTGGAGAAGAAGAAAGAGGAGAAGGTATGAAACGTCTAGCCGTGCTACTGCTGTTTTTGTCAGCATGCGGCGGAGGCGGAGAAGTGACTGAAGACGCACATGTGGGCACAGATGGCATCCTCGCCCAGTACATCCGGCCGACAGAATTCGTGCTACCAGGAGAACGAGTAGGGTTCCTAATTGAAGTGTTCAACGATGGCGCCTCCATCAGTGACGGGGCGTACACCATCGCCACCGACCCCCAAGTGTTGCAACTCCAAGATCCTACCTCAGGAAGATTCAAATTGAAAGGAAGGAGCACCTTCACACCTGTTGGAGAAAAGAAAGTACTCCAGTTCAAGGGAAGAGTGAGCGAGCTTGCCAAACGTCAACAAACAGCTGAAGCAGCAGTACGATTCAACATGTGTTATGATTACCAAACAGACGCCACCGTTCCAGTATGTGTTGACACAAGACCAGAACTAGACCGAGACAAGGTCTGTGTGCCCTCAACTGTCTCTGCAGGCGGAGGCCAGGGCGCTCCAGTAGGCATAGAGTTGGTGGAGATGAAACTTCTTCCAGGGGAGGCAGAAGGGGTGTTTGTGCCTCGCTTTACCATTACTGTGAACAACCTCAACCAAGGCGTTGTTGTAGCCAAGGGCGTGAGGAGCCCTTGCCAAGGAAAACCCACCCCAAAAGAGGACTTTGGCAGGATTGGGGTGCAAGCAACGTTTAGCAACGTGCCCCTCCAGTGCAAGCCTTTCAGAATCAACCCTAGTGATAAATCCTTCAATAAAGTGGTGTGCACCCTCCCAGAAGGGATACCAGATCAGCCTGCCTACCTTGCACATCTAACCGTATCTCTCGAGTACGCCTACTTTGACACCATCGTCCAAACCATCACGGTGCAGAAATAACCAAAAAGTATTTATAAGAGGAACGGGCGAATCCACGTATGAAAAAGGCCATAGTGCTCTTACTCTGTCTTTCCGTACTAATTGGGTGTGCGGGAGGAGGCGAACCATCAGGTTCTCGCGGCGGAGTACAAGAGAATTTCCGAGTGGGAAGTGAGGGCATTCGCATGTTCTTCACCCCTGGAGTGCCTACCGATCGCTTATTCGACACAGAAGAGTTTAACGCCTTAGTTGAGCTAGAGAACGTGGGAGCACACGATGCTGGAGCTGCAGGAGACCGAGTCTACCTGAGTGGCTTTGACTCAAGAGTTATCACAGGCATCCCCTCTGGTGGCGTGCCTATACCGCCCTTAGAAGGCAAGAATCAGTTTAACGCTCGCGGAAGCAGAGACACCGTAAGCTTCAAAGGCCAGATCGCCAAAATTACCGGAGACGTTGTCCCACAACCTCTTCTAGCAACGTTATGCTATCGATACAAAACCGAAGCAACAACGAACGTATGCATAGACCCAGACCCATTCAGTCCAGGCATTAGAACCAAAGTGTGTGAGCCCTCCCCTGTAGGATTAGGAGACCAGGCAGCACCTGTCGCAGTTACAAATATCGACGTGGAGCCACGAAGATCCAAGACTGGCTTTAGAATCAGCATTGCTAATGTAGGCGGCGGAGCACCATTCAGAAATGATGCTTCTGCTCTTGGAAGATGCAATCCACAAGAACGATTGAAGTTTAACGAAGTAGACTTTGTAGAAGTGACGGACGTAAAAGTGGGCGGCATCAGTGTCCGAAGCAGTTGCAGACCTCTAGACAGAGGACACGTACGCTTGGACCCTGCCACCGGACGAGGAGAATTCTACTGTGAATTCACCACCACCGGAAGCGCAACCTTCCTCAGCCCAATCACCATTGATCTTACCTACGGCTACCGAAGCAATATTCAGCACTCCCTAGTCATCATCAAGACAGACATTGACTAGGAAAAAGTTTATAAACACGAGAGACGCGGTTTCTATCATGAGAAGGTTGAGTATACTCTTGATACTATTGCTAGCAAGCTGTGCAAGACCCTCTAGTGTTGATTTAGAGCCTTTCATAGGCGGTAAAGAGGGCGTGCAGGCAAGCTTTGCTGACTTAAGAGAGCACGTGTTTGACGGCGGTAACGATCCTTTTGACGTGGTTATCAGGATAGACAACCACGGAGAGGCAGCCATCTCACGAGATAACGTGGTCGTGCGATTGGATGGAATAAACCCCTTAGCGTTCGGCAAGACAGAAGACCAGCTCACCAGAAAGCCCACAGATGATGTACTTGCTAACGAACAGCGTGTTGATGGGGTCATTAAGAGTCCAGCACAGTTCCTAGAATTTCAAGGACTAAACCATCTTACTACTATTACTGGAAGCAAACTGCAATACCCCTTACGAGCCAATGTGTGCTATGGGTATAAGACCCAAGCCGTGAGCAAGTTCTGCGTACGCAGAAACATCCTCAGCCCGCAAGAGGGTCCTTGTGTTATTAGTGAGGAGAAACCCGTCCATAACAGCGGAGCGCCTATCCATGTAGAGAATGTTAAGGAAACCGCTCGAGGAGCAGACAAGGTAGGGATAAGCTTTGACATCAAACATGTTGGTAGTGGCAAGCCCTACACCAAAGGAAGTGGCTGTCCAGATCTTGAAAAAAACCGCAACCGTGTATTCGTAAAGATCGATACAGGCATGAAAGGACTAGACTGCACCGGGTTAACGCGTGCAGGAGAATTCGTTGAAGGCACTGTACAACTCTTTGATGGCGCGAAAACAATCACGTGCACTCAGACAGTGCCAAAGGGAGACTTTGAGCAGCCTGTTGACATCACTGTGAATTACGATTATGAGACATTCG
>PVBE010133939.1_pt1 | contig 16558 bp, 15 predicted proteins | sample 1631181 | NCBI WGS metagenome assembly PVBE01 (sample SAMN08397723, study PRJNA350692) | Marine metagenome, whole genome shotgun sequencing project. | isolation source: water | place: Pacific Ocean | collected 2012-04
ATAGCTACCTGTTGGATCATTCAATGCAGCGAATTGATACAGCAGGCCTTCCCATTGATCAGCTTCACCACCATTAAGAATCTCAATCTGCTTCAGAAGCGCCTCAGCATCAGCGGCCATTTCTGAGAGATAAAGGGACCCACCAGTGAAGGGGAGCATATTGATGCCACTGATCATCTCAGGTTCTGCTGAAAACCATGTGGCATGGGCAGCACCATCTCCCCACACCATGCCGACATTCTCAAACGGAAAATCCTCCGGCAGAGCCTCTCCCTCACGATTGAACCAATAACTGGCGATTGCTTCCGCCTCAAGGGAATAGAGGGTGCTCGCTAGGTTCAGTCGTTCTTCATCAGCCATCAATCCGGCCCAGAGAGCCATGCCAGTAGCAAAATTCATCGCCTCACTGCTTGATTCCTGGTTATTTCCACTGCCGAAGGCAGCGTGGCCTGAGGCCCAGGAGTGCCCTTCGATAGGACTGAAATGGCGAAGGTAAGGGAAGACCTGAGAATCACGATCCCCATTGGCAACATCATCGATCAGGGCATTGACGATCGGTTTTTTCGATTCAGCCCACTTGCGATCAAACTGCCCCAGCAAAGCCGCTGCATGGATCAGATAGCCGTAGTGGAAATGGTGATCATTCAGATCAGTTGCTGAGCCAAAACTGTCTGGGTACCCCTGAAGTGTTGTCCAGAGGCTGTTGTACGCAAAGTGTCGGTCTCCAGGGGTACCATCCGCCAGGAACCAGTCATTGAGATCATTGCGAACAGCGTCCAACAGACGATCACGTGCATCATTTTCTCCAACCTGATCAGCGACCTGGGCCAGCTGAGTAAGCTTGAGTAAGGCCTTCCCAGACCAGTAGGTATCAGACCATCGATTCAGATAGCTGACTGGATCGCCAACAACTGAATCATCAGCAAGCAAATCCTTGATGGTCATGCGTTGCTTTTCATTCAAGGCTGCCGGTAAGGCTGGCAAAATACCCCGACGATCCATCACCAATGAGAAGTCTGAACCACGTTGCAGCTCGTGCTCTCCCCTTGCGCTCAGATAATGTGCCCCATCTCTTGATGGGAGTTCAGGGTTATGGATCAGCGCTTGTTGATGGGGATAAGTCGCCCAGATTGTCTGCAACGGTAGACCTTGCTTACCAAGTGATACGTATCGAGCACTCAACTCAAATGGGCTAGTTGATTCTTCAATGCTAAACCGCGTCTGCTCTGGTCGGTTGAACGCGAGCGCATCAAAGTCTCTGAGTACACCGACCTGATCAACTGTCTCTGGCAATAAGGCAATACTGAGATCACTGCGTTGCCTTTGACCATCCAAGGTTAAAACATTTCCGCTCTTAATCCAATTAAAACCATCTTCTGCGTAGAGAGCATAGTCATTATCTGATGTTTTTAGAAGGACTCGATTGGTGTCAATACTTATGTCCGTGAATATTTTCGATTCTATAGCAAGATCTTCGATACGTACGTCCTCAAGCCAAGCAATAGGCATGGATTGAGCAAGTGTTAAGGAAGAAGGTTGATGCTTACTGGCTTGCCCACCTTGCCAGGAACCGTTGAAATGCCAATCCCCATAATCATTGAGAATAAACTGCTCCGCTGCTTCTCCTGAGAAAAGATTAATGTCGAGATCAAAGCGCAATGGTGCTTTCATCTCGGCGGTTGTTGTGCCCATAACAGTTGTGATTCTGTTTACTGCTGCTCCAAATTGGAATCCTTGCTCATCGATCTTTACCTGCAACGGGTGAAGATAAAGGGGTGCAGAAAACTGATCATCAAACTTACTAAATATAACTGAACTCCAACTTTCTGTTGAGGGAATTGGTCGATTAAAATCTGAGCTTACAAGGGGCTTCAGTCGTTCACCACTGACACTGCTTGGCACACCCAGATCATCCCCGGGCTCCATCAGGATGAAGCCCGCAGCTGCAAGTTCCTCAATCTCAGCTACTTTATGAATTGGTTGATGAGTTGTAGGGCTGGTCTCAATCGTTCCAGTGCTCAAATCTATCGATGTAGTATTACTACTCTCAGCTTCTGGAATCTGTTCGTTATTGCTTGAGAGTAAATCGACAAGCGCCTCTCCAATAACCGTATACTCCCCGGTACGGACGATATTGTTTCCTTGATCATCATCTGCCAGCACTGTAAGTTCATAGCTTCCTGGCAGCATGGGAGTGTGCAAAAGACGCCAGTGACCTGAACCATCTACCACTGATGCGATGTAATCAGCTGATTCGCCTAAGCTTCCATCGGGCCGCCAGTAGAGGTCGCTGTCCAGATGACGGATCTGCACCCTTAGTGTCTGACCTAACGCAGCACCATGGTGAACACCATAGATTCCAACCTCAGTGCCGGTGAGCATCACCACATCATCTGTTGGCCAGAGCAGAATTTGATCGAATGACGTAGACATAACCTTAATAGCGAAGGCTGTGGTTAGGATCTTATTTATAATCAACAAAAGACCTTAAGCACATCCTACAAAAGTAGGATTTTCAATTCAGGATCCATCTTCCTTCAACGTACGTCAGAATTCACAAGCTTTAGGACTCTTAGCTGCTTATCGGTATTCGCAAAAGCAAGTCAATTCTGCGATGAGTTTTGAACAAATCAAACGATAAGTCATAGAGTGCTCATCAAACAGACCTTGCAGAAATAAAGAGTATCAACCAAGTAACAGCCATCTTTAAGAACAAGCCATTCTTAGCCCTTGGGCAGCAAAGATCGCATAGCTTGTTCCCAGAAGCGGCAAGAATACTTTTATAACTAGAAATCAATATACAATGAATATTTTGATAAACATAGACAATAATCAGCGGAAAATTTCTGTTTGAAACCAAAAAAATGCTCCAGAATGATGGAGCATGTACTGAATTTGAAGCTTGGATCTCCTACTTCGAGTCGATTGTCAGGTATAGACCTTTGCGATCAGAGGACCTGCCTGTTCATCGGTGAACACGGGCGTGACTTCCCAGTCGAGATATTCTGCCCATTCTGCAGCATGTTCATAGAGGTCACCTGGATTATCCGTTTCCACAAGAATCCACCCTTCAACAGATCCAGGCGCATGGAAACGCTGCCAGGATTTCATCGCAGGCAGAGGTGCACCAGTGGCCAGGAATTTACGAGCAGCTTTTTCGTGAAAACCAGTTTTAAATGACCAGTGCATGATGTACATGCGAGACCTCTTCTGAACGGTATTATTTTTAGCATACCGTTGGTATTTCCTGCGTATAGTTTGCGACAGTTGCCTTGAGATGGAAGCAGCAGAAAGCCTTTCAAATGATTAGAAGTTTCAATTATTCACGCCAATATACATCCATAATGATCATCAAAGCCGAACATCGTGCTAGCAAGCGATCAGACCAAGGCCAAGGTGATCCCGAAGGATAAACGAAGAGTATCCACCGATTCACCAGCTCTTTCAGAACATTTTTAAAACTGATTTAGTTTTAGCTAGAATCCCAATATTCGTACCGAACCAAAACATATCATCCATTCAGAAGCCCGCCTCATTGATGGTCATTGCATTCAAATGTATATAGGAATGTGAATTCAATAGACAGATCCAAACATAGAATTTCAAAACAAATTGTCAAAAAATCACCGGCGATCCTCCTTCAGTCCAAGCTTTACCTAGGCCAACAATTGGTGGACTTGATAACCTCAGCCCAGCAAAGATACTGCTTACATCGATGACTGACAGCACTCAGATTAACCAAAACATGGCCTTTCCTTCCACGAATAACTTCACCGGGGCAACGAACGTCAACACCCATCAAATTCAAATCTCTCACCCAAAAGGGTTAGACCTTTTCACCCCTTTGAGTGTTGCTTATTGAGCCCATTTGTTCAATGGTTAAAGAGATCATTGGATCTCAATCATGGATCAATCTTCATATTCAATCCCCGAGAAGGCGAGCTCGTTCAAATGCAATGACCTACCGAAAACTCAGTACAGGGAAAGGCGCACCCAATTGGAGAAGGATGTCAAGCAGCGTAATCAGGCCGTGCTCGATCATCTTGGTCTTGCCCATCATGCGGCCAGACAGCTGGCAGGGCGTGGTAGTGGTGAGTTCGACGACCTTGTACAGGAAGCCCGTCTGGGCCTCCTGCTGGCGATGGAAAAATTTGACCCAGATCGCGGCTTTCGCGTAAGCAGTTATGGAATGTCTCGAGCGAAGGGGCAAATCCTTCATTTCAGGCGTGATCGCCAGCACTCGATCAGGGTGCCCTGGCGACTAAGAGACCTGCATGCCCGTGGGATGCGCCTCCAGGAAGCACAGCAGCATCAGGGTCTCGACAAGCTCAGTGAAGAATCCCTGGCCAGTGCACTTGGTGTGAGCAAATCACGCTGGCAACAAGCCGTTGAAGCTCACTGGCAAACGCAGATCATCAGCCTTGATTCACCGCTTTCGGCCTTTGAGAGTCAAGATCAGCAAAAGGCAGAGACCCGCATTGATCAGCTTGGTTCAAATCCTGAGCCAGAAGCTGACCAGCAACTTCTCTGGTTAAGAGAGAACCTGCAAAGGTTGGAGCCTCAGCAGCAGCGCTGGCTTGATGCTCACTACATCAAGGGAATCAGTCTTCGCCAACTATCACATCAGGAGGGGATCCACGAAGCCATGCTTCGGCGTGCCATCAGTTCCAGCTTGGAACAGCTCAAGGGAATGAGGAGATTCAATGCACCTGAAAGGGAGCATCCACAAACCCGGCGAAAGCAATCGCAAGCAAAGCAGCCGCGAACGTCTGCAGCCCATTGACCAGCTCGTTTGTCAGCCAGCCGATGCGATTCTGAACCAGCGCACCCAGCAGGCTCTCCAGCAGGGTGGCCAGTAGGCCCACAGCTGCAACGATCCCGGCCGCCAGGCCCCAGGGAATCAGGGCAAGTCCAACCATCACGGCCGTCATCAGCACACTGCCGAGGGCACTGGCAACGGTGCCCTCAAGACTGATCGCTCCATCCGTTCCAGCCGGCACCGGTCTCAAAGAGGTGATCAGAACCGTGGTGCGTCCCCATCGCTTGCCGATCTCACTGCCGAAAGTATCCGCAAGCTTGGCGGCAAAGCTTGCGGCGAAACCGATCTGCAGCAGGGGGACCGAACCGATACCGGCTCCGATCAACATCGCTAACACGGCACCTGTCGCAGCTGAGCCCCAGACATTTTCCGGTCCACGACGCCCTCCACGGCCTTCGGCCAGACCGCTGCGCTGCTTTTCCGCCATGCCTAGACGGGTGACCAGCGAACCAAGGCTGAGGTAAACAACCACAGCAAGCCAACCCCGCCAGCCGAGGCAACCCCAGAGGATCGTGCCAAGAATTCCGGCATGAATCCAGCCGGCAGACGTGAGCAGGGGCAGCCGCTGCGCAAGGCTGATCAAAAGGCCATTCAGCGCAAATGCCCATAGCCAGGCGGACAGGTTCAGGGTGGGCAGCAGCATCAGCCTGTGTTGCACTGCCCTAAGCATCGGCGGAGAGAAGCCCATTAGCACGGATAATGAGTTGAATCGACCAATGGAAAAAGCCATGGTGCTGAATCAGATCCAGCAACGGCTGAAGCCCAAGGAATCCTTTTTTCTCGATCTCAGTGGCGAAAGCAGCAAGCCGGCTGAGGTGAGCAAGCCAGTCGAGACTGTCAAGCCTGAGCTCACTGCCCAACCTGTAGCCACATCTAAGGCTGCCCCATTAGCAGCTCAAAAAGCTTCTGCCGCAAAGCAAGCCGCCGCTGGCAACGAAGGCCAGGCTGACCAATCACTGCTCCGCACCGTTGGGATCATCGCTGGGGCGCTGCTTTTCTCCCTTGGTAGCGGCCTGCTTGTCGGACGCATCATCAACCCGATCGCCGGTGTAGTCGGCGGCGTGATTGTCCTGCTGGTGGTGTTACTTGGCGCCAGTGTTCTGGGCTTGCTAGGTCAACAGAAACCGGCAGAGCCGAAGGCTGAGAAAATAGAGGTAGCAACTGCTCCGAAGTCGGTCTCAACACCCACACCGCCGCCAGCACCTGTTGCCTCTGAACCAAAGCAAAAGCAACAATCACCAGCAAAATTCCAAGCCAAAAAGCCTTCAGCCTCAAAAACCAAGGAATCAACGCAAGAGGCCCAGCCGACCCCTGCAACCGAAACCACATCCCCTCAGCCCCAATCCCCAGAGAGGGATGAGAAGGAAAGTGCAAAGGTTGCCGATGAAATTGCTGCTCAGCTTGCCTCTGATCTGGAAGCACAACCGGAGCAGATTCAGGCCACCTATGCTCCTGAGAAACTAACCCCCGGCAACGCAATCAGCCCACGTCGACGCCAACCCGGTGCAGACATCAAGGGCTTCAAACAGATGGCTGATGAACTTTTCAAACGCTGAATCCTTATTTTAATACTCGAAAGATAGTTAACAGGTGATCAGCTACTGGCCAAAGCAAGCGTTAGGGTGTATTTATAAATTCTAGCCATTCCCAAAAAGCATGTCTTCACGGCGTCGTGCATCTAATTTCATTCGAGATTTCAAATCCTTTATAAACAAGGGCAATGTTGTTGATCTGGCCATTGCCGTTATTATTGGCGGTGCCTTTGGCAAAGTTGTGAATGCACTGGTGACCTTCCTCACGGATAAATTACTGCATCCGTTGATGACCAGGCTGCATATTGAGCAAATTGGCGAGTGGCCTGCAGGAGAACTCCTGGTTGCTGTGATTAACTTCATTTTGATTTCTTTTGTTGTGTTTGTACTCGTGCAATCCCTTGAGAACTTCAAGCGCAAAGCCGAGGTAGAGGAGACCTTGGCAGCGGAAGCAACACCAGAAAAGCCAGACCCACAACTGCAGCTTGCTGAGGCAGCAAATAGGCTTGCGCAAGCCATTGAGCAGAGAAAGATCTAAGCGTGCTATCCGCTTCATTCAGATCAGAATCATCATCAGCTAAGCACTGAACACTAGACACTGAACACTAGACACTGAACACTAGACACTGAAAACTAGGCACTAGATCCAAGCCGACAACAAGGAAATAGCTTCAGACACTGAGACTGATCATCGGCTTGGGAAGAGAACGGCGATGCTGTGATCGACCTATCAACACTTAGGTGTCACTCAAATTAACTTGATCGAATATCCATGCGGCTAAATTGATCACAAAGCCGACTTCTCTGGGCTCTCAACCTAACAGTTTGATCGCAGTTTGATCACAACCATACCAAAGAAAGCTCGAAATCCTGCTGGCAACATGTCACAAACACGTTGCAATCAGGTCGCAGCAAGGTCGCAGACAGGTCGCAACCATGCCAAAAAGCAGATCACAAGCATCGAAAAATTTTAGGCTTAAATTAAACTAAATCAAGGCAATTCAGGCACTGATCAATGCGCTTTCGGCTGATTTTGGCTCTGATCATCAAAAAGCCCCGGGGGGCACCCCAGGGCTAAGGGTTTCTCAAAAACGTCAGACGATGACGCTCTTCAGTTATGGCATAGATGTGACCAATGCAACGGTGATGCAACGCTTTTGAACAGAGCGCCTCGCAAGGCAAGGCAAAAAGAATGTCTCAACAGCCCGGCTGCTGAGAACGCCTCCAAGCCACCATTGTCTGAGCAGCAACAACTGCGGCAGTGGAGGTTCTGAGGATCAATTCACCAAGGTGAACGGCCTGACAGCCGGCCTGGGAAGCCTCGGCTTCCTCCTCTGCAGTCCAGCCACCTTCCGGTCCAATCACCACCGAGATCGGTGCAGCTGCATTGCTCAGCTCCGCCAACCACTTCTGCAGATCAGGGAGGTCTTGGCGACGGGTCGTAGCAATAGCGCAGTTCATGCTGGGCTCCTTGGCAAGCCACCAAGAGCTGAGCTGCTCAACATCAAGCAGTTCAGGGCTCCAGAGACGTTCAGATTGCTCAACGGCTTCCCGCAGGATCGTCTGCCAGCGGGATGGACGATCTTCCGCCTGGGGGGCGCATCTTGAGGAATGCAAGGGCTGGAAGACATCGATACCCAGTTCACAGCCCATGCGCATCACCTCATCCATGCCCCGTCTAGCCATCACAACGGCAAGGCCGAGCTGAGGGCTTGGGCGTGATTGTTTGCTGATCGGCTCGTTTACTGAACTGCTCAGCTGCAACCCTTGCCCCTCAGTGATCCTGGCTTCCCAGAGAGAGCCTTCTCCATCTGTCAACGCCACGCTCTGGCCGGGCCGTAAGCGCAGCACGCGGCGGATGTAGTGGATTTCCTCGCCAAGGAGTTGCAGGTTGCGCTCAACGGGGTTCAAGCCTCGCAAGCGCTCAGGGGCCACGAGCAGTCGACGCAGTTCAGCCACGCTTCAAGTCAGGCACGGTTAATGCAGGCACGGTTCTCGCAGGCACAGTGGAATCCAGCTTGTTTCAGAGCAGCTTCGTTGAAAGCAGCCTCGTTGAAAGCAGCCATGGAGGCATTCAGGTGTCGGAGGGGAAGATGTTGTCTGGGTGTGAATCAACAGGCCAATCTTCATTCACTCCCCCGATCAGAAACTCCTCGATCTCAACAACATCACTATCAAGCTGCTTCAACGCATTGATCAGCACATCGAGAGCCACAGCGTCCGTTGTGCCCAGATCCACCCAGCAGCGCCCCCATTCACCCTGATACTCCAGTTGCCCCATGTTGTGCATCAGGGCCGGCATCACGGAGGTGGCTTCTTCATTGTCGTAACTCATCCAACTCAGATCCACCCCTTCCTCATGGACCTGAAGGTTTTCCGAATTGAAACCACCTAAACGTCCAATCACATACCAACTGTCAAAAATGCCATCGAGATAATTCCGTTCACCCTGGCCTGGGACATTGGGAAAACGCAGCCACAGCCAGCAGTTGAAAGGATCAACCTCACGAAAACGAACATTCATAACAGGCTCGCGACAGTGACATCATCGCTGCTGAGAATCCCGTTTGGTCATCAGGGGCTGCAGCATCCATCAAGCTGGTGACCCACGGACCTGCGGTGACCAGCCGCTCACAGCCCCCCCATGCTTGAGCTAAGGGATCTTCACTACCGTCCAGCCACCGCCGAACAGTCGATTCTGCAGGGGTTGAATCTGCAGGCAGATCGTGGCATTCCCGTCCTTGTGGCTGGCGTAAGCGGCAGTGGTAAAACCAGCCTGCTGGAAGTGATCAGCGGCTTGAGCGGTGCTCAGCAGGGGTCGCTGTCATGGCAACACAAGCCAGTGAATCAACGCCAGCGGCGTTGGCTTTGTGGAATGGTGTATCAGTTCCCGGAGCGACATTTCCTGGGGCTGACCGTGGCCCAGGAACTTCGTCTCGGTCATCGACGACTGGACAGTGAGCTTCAAAGCCAGGTTCTCAGAAGGGTTGGCCTCTCCCAGGTTGATCTGCGACAGGCACCAGAGCGACTCAGTGGTGGCCAGCAGCGGAGGCTTGCCCTGGCGGTGCAACTGATGCGTCAACCGGAAGTGCTGCTTCTCGATGAACCAACCGCAGGCCTCGACTGGTCGGTTCGTGACGATGTCCTTGAGATGCTGGCGAACCTTGCCATCAACAAGGTCCTGATCGTGGTAACCCACGAGCCGGAACTCTTCCATGGCTGGGCCTGCAGCTCCCATCGATTACAGGCTGGTCAGCTCCAACCAATCTCTACATTGCCTTGAGTGGAAGCAACAGGATGGCTGACCGCCTTGTAAGGGCCACGGCGGCACAGGGGGGCATCCGTCTGGTTGCGGTGACAACAAGCCAATGCAGCCGAGAAGCTCAAACCCGCCATGGGCTTTCCTTTCTGACCACAGTCTTGCTTGGCCGAGCCATGGGAGCTGGTCTGCTTCTGGCCAGCTCGATGAAGGTGAAACATGGCAGGGTCAACCTGAGGATTGGCTCAGATGGTCCGTTGCGGGGCTTGATGGTGGATGCCGGCCGTGATGGCAGTGTGCGGGGCTATGTGGGGCAGCCGGGGCTTGAGTTTGATCTCATAAAAGATCAGAACGGTCTCTATGGCTTCGACTTCGCTGCGGCAGTGGGTACGGGTTATCTGCATGTAGTCAGAGATATCGGTAAAGGGGATCCGTTCACCAGCACAGTGGAGCTGGTCAAGGGGGGCATCGGTGAGGATGTGGCCTCCTACCTGGTCCATTCCGAGCAGACACCCTCTGCCCTGTTCGTCGGCGAAAAGATCAACAGTGACGGACTGCAGTGCAGTGGAGCTCTACTGGTGCAGGTGCTGCCTAAGGCCGCTGAAGAGCCGGCACTGGTGGCCCTGCTTGAGGAGCGCTGTGGGGAGATCAGCGGATTCAGCGAGCGGCTTGCCGCTTGTCAGCACAATCTGCCTGCGCTGCTCAGCGATGTTTTCCCTGACCTGGATCCACAGCCACTCGAAGATGTTGAAGCCAGTCAGAATGTTCAGTTCCGCTGTCGTTGCTCACGGGTGCGCAGTCTCGGAGCCCTGAAACTGCTCGGGAAAGACGAGTTGTCAGCCATGCTCCGAGAGGATGGTCAGGCAGAACTGACCTGCCATTTCTGCAGCAGTGTTTATCGCGTCAGTGGTGTTGAGCTGGAGGAGTTGATCAACGAAATCACTGAATGAACAGTGGAGGCGCATTGACGTGGAACTGGATGACGGTTTAGGCGCAGTGATGGTGAAAACTGACCTAGGCAAACAGCAGTGCACCCACCCAGAGCAGCAGCACAGCGGGAATCGCCTCGAGCTGGTCGCCCGAAAGCGGAAGGACCACCCCTGACATCATTCCGAGCAACTTCAGCAGCAGTCCACCGAGGATCAATCCGATGGCCAGCAGAACAACGGACCATCCCAGAGAGGGCAGGGGGCGACGCCCGCGTCTCACCTGACTGAAAAAGACCGCGATCGTGGAAAGGGCCAGGATCAGTTCCGTGCTCCCAGGTGGAGACAGCAGCAGCAAGAGAAGTGCAAGCCCCCCTGCGATCAGACGAACTGTGAGCTCTCTTCCCTCAGGCCAAGCCAGCTCTGGAAGGATCGATGCTGATGACTTTTCGGGATTCGGCAGATTGATGTTGCGCAGACGTGTGAGCAGTGCATTGGCGCCACCGGCAGTAGCAGCAGCACTCTCGGCCTTGCCTTCCTCTTTCTGAGACGCTGTGGCTGCCGCCTGGCTGAGGTTGCCGAGTTGGCGCTCCTTGAGCCTGGACATCAGCACCGCGTCATAGGCCGATTCAATCCTGGCCCTGGCCTGAGGGTCATCATCTAGATCGGCAAGACACTTTTCCTTGGCCTGCTGTACGGCTTCAAAACTTGCCCCTGGGGAAAGACCAAGGCGGTCATAGGGATCCTGGGAGCCTGGATCCGGTCCTGAACCGATGCCCGACGCCATGCTCATCTTCTGAACTGAACAGAGCGTATCGAGGCATGTTCAGAACAGGGGGGCCCCATGTTGATAACCGAGGCTGCGCTGGAGATGATCACGGCAAAGCGAGGCCTCTGCCTGTTCCAGCCATTGCCGGCGTTTGACAAGGGGCATCTGGGGTGGAAGGTGGAATCCCTCAAGCATTTCGACCTGGCCGCGCTGATCACGAAAACAGACATACTCCGTGCCGCCATCCCGGCAGGGGCGCAACATCCAGAGGGTATTCAAAATCTTGTCTGAAGAGATGTAAACAAGTTTGGCTAATTCAGCTGATCACTGCAAGGCGAGCATGCAAATGGGCACATCTGAGATTGCTTCTTAGAGGCTGATCGGCTCCACACCACTCACCACCGGTGCCACTGAACTGAGTTCAAGGTCGGGATGATCATCGAGCAACTGGTTGAGGTTCCACTCGTTCTTAAACAGCAGCACCGGTCGCGTCCAGGCGTCCTGAACGGTCTTGCAGTTGAAGATGCGGCCGAGTTTCTCGAGAGAAGGCCAGCCACCGTTCACCCAGCGGGCGACTTGATACCCCATCGGTTCGAGTCTTGTCGGCACCCCGTACTCATGTTCAAGTCGATACTGAACAACCTCAAGCTGAAGCTGCCCCACGGCCGCGAGGATCGGATCTCTTCTGCTTTGATCCGTGTCATAGAGGATCTGAACAGCGCCTTCTTCCCGCAACTCGTTCACGCCTTTGCGGAAGTTCTTGAAAGCAGATGGATTGGGGTTGCGCAGCCAGCTGAAGATCTCAGGGCTGAAGCAGGGGATGCCTTCGTACTCCACCCGCGCTCCGCTGTAGAGGGTGTCGCCAATGGCGAACATGCCTGGATTGTTGAGTCCGATCACATCACCGGGGAAGGCATCATCAACAACGGCTCTCTCCTGCCCGAAGAGTTTCTGGGGACGGGAGAGGCGAATGGATTTGCCGGTACGGGCATGACGCACCAACATGTCTTTCTCAAAGCGACCGCTGCAGACGCGCACAAAGGCAACCCGGTCGCGATGGCGGGGATCCATGTTGGCCTGGAGCTTGAACACAAAGCCACTGAAGCTGGGTCGTAAGGGGTCGATGGGGCCCTCACTGGTTGAACGGGCCACCGGTCGTTGTGCCATACCAAGGAAGGCATCAAGGAAGGGCCTGACGCCGAAATTCGTCATCGCCGAGCCAAAGAACACCGGTGTCATCTCACCGGCATGCACAAGTTCAAGATCGAGCTCGGCCCCGGCCGTATCCAGCAATTCCAGCTCTTCGAGAGCCTGCTCAAGCAGGTCCGGTTCGACAAGTTCGCTCAACTCAGGATCATCGAGCATCAGGTTGCGCTCACTGGCCTGTTTGCCTCGTTCAGCACGACTGAACAGGGCAACCTCACGGCTGCGCCTGTCGATGACGCCCCGGAACAATTCACCGCTGCCGATCGGCCAATTCACGGCCCAAGGGGTCAGATTCAATTCAGCTTCGATCTCATCCAGCAGAGAGAGAGGATCACGGCCCGGGCGATCCATCTTGTTGATGAAGGTGAAGATCGGGATCTGCCGCATCCGACAGACCTCGAAAAGTTTGCGGGTCTGCGGCTCAAGGCCTTTGGCCGCATCTTCAAGCATCACAGCGTTGTCGGCTGCGGCAAGGGTGCGATAGGTGTCTTCTGAAAAGTCCTGGTGGCCAGGGGTATCAAGAAGATTGATCGTGCTTTCTTTGTAATCGAACTGCAGGACAGTTGAAGTGATCGAGATCCCTCGCTGTTTCTCCAGATCCATCCAGTCGGAAGTGACCTTGCGCTGTTCGCCCCTGGCCTTGACGGCACCGGCCTGCTGAATCGCCCCCCCGTAAAGAAGCAGTTTTTCTGTCAGCGTTGTCTTGCCAGCGTCTGGGTGGGAGATGATCGCGAAGTTTCGCCGCCGCTCGACGGCCTCGACCAGCTCAGCTTCAAGAAGCTGATCCGAGCCTGGGCCGGTGACAGTATCAATATCAATCGGTGGAACCGCGTTCATCGGGGATCTGGTTTAAAGCCAGCCTGCCAGCTAGCAGGTCAGATCGTTCCAGACACCTCCAGGTGCCGGTCACCAATCTCACAGACATTCAACCTCTCCAGACCAGCCTCCTGCAGTTGTGCGCTCACTTCAGCAACAGTGAAGGCGGCCTGAAGAGAGGCAAGAAAATCCCTGATCAGGATGGCGGGGGCATCCTTGAGGTATCTCTGCTGCAAGAGCTGAGCCTGATCAGTGGATTCAGGTCTGCGCAGATCTCGGTGCAGGATCACGGCCCCGGGGGCTGCAATTTGAGGCAAGGCACGCCAAAGCATCTGAGGATCATGGAGGTGATGCAAAAGGCTGTTGCTCACCACCACATCAGCCAGCCATGGCAGCACACCAGGGCCCTGAGCAAGTGAGGCCAAAGCCATGCACCTGTACTCAAGAGCGGCAAAATCAGCAGCCTGAAGCTGACGCCGGCGCGCAACGCTCAACATCCTTTCTGCAGCATCAATGCCAATCACCCTGGCGGAAGGCCATCCCCTTGCCAGTCGCTCAGTGATATTTCCAGGGCCACAACCGAGATCAACAAAAACAGAAGGGGGCTGAGATCTCTGCTGGTTTCGCAGCGACCTCTCCAGAGTTCGAATCACATCCTCATCCACCTCTGTGAAGTCTGCGGCGGCATAGGCCTGCACCTGCGCCTCATCATTCATCAGTTCAGGTTCAGGCAGCCGTTCCACAGCGGGTGACAGGGATGTTCAAGTTGGTCTCACTCTGACACTGTAGATGGTGTAATGAAAACGTTGAACACCCCATCAGTGGCGTTATGGTGCGCCCACATACGGTACTGAAGACAAATGACCATCGCTCCAAGTCGACCTGAGCTGACCACAGCAGAGCTCAAGGCCTCAACACGGCAGGGAGATTTTCCCGCCACAGCGCCAGCCGCCAATCCGGTTTTCTACCGCACCTACAGCCGTCAAACCCCTGAGGGCCGCGAGAGCTGGAGCCAGGTCGGAAGCCGCAACCTCGAGGGATTGCGGCGTCTCGGCAACCTCTCTGATCAGGAAGTGGCCCTGATGGCCAGAATGCAGGCCGAGAAAAAGGCACTGCCTTCCGGGCGCTGGCTATGGATCGGTGGCACCCCCTGGATTGAGAAGCCTGAGAACTTTTCCGGCTCCTACAACTGCACCTCCACCAATCTTGTCGATTGGCAGGCCTTCGGTCTGATGATGGACCTGGCGATGATGGGTTGCGGCACCGGGGCTGTGATCGAGCCCCACCTGATCAAGCGACTGCCGCTGGTGATCAATCCGATCAACATCGTTGGCGTCACCGATATCGGCATCACAGCCGCGGCACAACGTCAGGATCACACCAGCCATCGGATTGAAGGCAATAACGTTGTGATCAAGGTGGGCGACACCCGCCGCAGCTGGGTCGACAGCTACCAGCTGTTGCTTGAGTTATCCAGTGATCAGCGTTTCGGTGGTGATCCGGTCTCCATCAGTGTTGACCTCTCTGATGTGAGGCCTGTTGGTGAAACCCTCAAGGGTTTCGGTGGTGTTGCCAACCCCGTGAAGCTGAAAGATCTCTATGGACGTGTATCAAGGATTCTCGCCAATGTCATTGGCCGCCGTCTCACCTCCGTCGAGTGCTGTTTGCTGATCGATGAGGCAGCAGTGACCATCGTTGCCGGCAACATTCGCCGCAGCGCAGGCATGCGTCAGTTTTCAGCAGAGGATCTGAGTGCAGCAGGCGCCAAGGAGAATCTCTGGCAGCAGGATGCTGAAGGCAACTGGCGTATTGATCCAGAGCGGGATGCTCTGCGCATGGCAAACCACACGATGGTTTATCACACAAGACCAAGCCGCGAGGTGGTGCTTGATGCTGTGATGAAGCAATTCCGCTCCGGTGAGGGTGCGATTCAGTTCGCTCCTGAGGCGATCGCCCGCTCGAATGCAGATCTATTAACAACGGATGAACTGCGTAAGGAATTCATCGAGATCTACTGCGACCAGGGCCGCGTTGAAGCCGGCCGCTGGCTGGAGACCAACCATGGCCCGATCGATGCTGCTGAGCTGGAGCATCGCCTCGGTCGCTATGGACTCAATCCCTGCGGTGAAATCCTCGGAGCCGATTTCCACTGCAACCTCGCCGAGATTCATCTCAACCAGATCGATCCCTCCGACGAGCAAGCTCAGGCAGATGCTTTTCGTGCTGCCGCCCTCTCTGTGGCCTGCCTACTCAACCATCGTTTCGAGGTTGAGCGCTATCGCCAGAGCCGTGCCTGGGATCCGATCGTGGGCGTCAGCTTCACCGGCCTGTTCGACTTCTTCGTGCACGCCTTTGGAACTGCCTGGCTGACTTGGTGGGAAGCCGGTCGTCCGCAGACTGAGGAGGGCCGCAAGTTCAAGCAACAGGAAGCAGCCTTCCTGAGTCGCTGGAAAAACATCGTTAATGAAACCGTCTGGGAGTATTGCGATCGCCATGGCCTTCATCGTCCAAACCGCTGCACAACGGTTCAACCGGCCGGCACGAAAAGCCTGTTAACCGGTGCCTCCCCCGGCTGGCACCCACCCAAATCCCAACGATTCATTCGCCGGATCACCTTCCGCAAGAGCGATCCAGTCGCCATGGCCTGTATGGATTACGGATACACAGTGGTGCCCTCACAATCTGACAAAGACGAGCAGGGACGTTTACTCGATGATCCGTATGATCCCCGCTGCACGGAATGGCTGGTGGAAATCCCCACGGAAGTGAGCTGGGCCAATCTTCCCGGAGCAGATGCTGTGGAGATCAATGGCTTTTCCGCTCTGGCCCAGTTTGATTTCTACATGCAGGTTCAAAAGCACTACACCGCCCACAACACCTCCGCCACAATTGAATTTCGTGAGCATGAAATCGAACCCCTCGCCAACGCCTTGCATCAGACCATCGAAAATGGCGATGGCTATATCTCAGCCGCCTTATTGGCCCGCTTTGATGCCAATGCAACCTTCCCCCGGCTTCCATTTGAACCCATTGATGCGCAAACCTACGAAACACTGCAGGAGGAAGTGGTGAAACGCCAACTGAGCAGTAACTTCTTCGAGGCCTTACAGCGCTATGACCAGGGTGATCTGATTGAGGCTGGCCCGGCCGGTTGCGATTCTGACAAGTGCCTGCTGCCCCTCGCGAAGCCGAACGATTGAATAACAGTAGCGAAGAATCGTAATCACACAC